>OZSS01001676.1_pt1 | contig 10073 bp, 7 predicted proteins | sample 1779911 | NCBI WGS metagenome assembly OZSS01 (sample SAMEA2603589, study PRJEB24840) | metagenome | biome: Water; feature: Photic zone; material: Seawater sample | place: Mediterranean Sea | collected 2013-11-12 | depth 10 m | reverse complement strand
ACCTTGCCTAATCAATTCGGGAAAGAATTGAAGGAAAAATGTGATTAAAAGGAGCCTGATATGCATACCGTCTACATCGGCATCGGTTGCAATCACAACTTGATTGTAACGGAGGTCTTCCAAATCTTCTTCGATTCCCAAGGCTGCCTGCACCAAGTTAAATTCCTCGTTTTCGTAGACCACTTTACGAGTTAAACCAAATGAATTCAAAGGCTTTCCTTTAAGACTAAAGACTCCTTGGAACTGAACATCTCGAGCCTTGGTAATCGACCCACTAGCTGAGTCACCTTCCGTTATAAATAAGGTACTTTTGAAGCGATTTTTATCTTTGGTATTCAGATGAACCCTACAATCCCGGAGTTTTCGGTTGTGGACTTTACTTTTTTTTAGCCCGTTCTCTTGCGATTTTCTGGATTCCCTTAAGTTCTTTACGTTCTCGTTCACTTCGTTGAATTTTCTCCAATAATGCATCGGTAGTCTGTGGATTTTTATGGAGAAAATTATCCAGTTTCTCCTTTAGGAAATTACCCACAAACAAGCGAATGGATTCGCCTTCCGGTGCAACGGTCAAGGATCCCAGTTTGGTTTTTGTCTGGGACTCAAAAACAGGCTCTTGTACTTTCAAGCTAATCGCAGCAACCAAACCGCCACGGATATCAGGCGCATCAAAATTCTTTTTCGAAAAATCACGAATGGTCTTTACTAAGCCTTCTCTGAAAGCAGCCTGGTGAGTCCCACCCTGAGTAGTATGCTGTCCATTCACAAAAGAAAAATAATCCTCCCCGTATTGCTCAATATGCGTAAAAGCAACCTCGATATCATGACCTTCAATGTGAATAATCGGATAAAGGGGATCTTCGGAAAGGTTTTCCTCTAAAAGATCCTTAAGACCATTTTTGGAGCGAAACTTCTTACCGTTATAATGGATGACTAGGCCTTTATTCAAGTAGGTGTAATATCGAAGCATACGCTCCACATACTCATTACGATAACGATATTTCTTAAACATCGAACCATCCGGAACGAATGAAATAAAGGTTCCGTTTTCCTCTTGCGTCTTCTTATTTTTTTTGTCGATTTCCTGGGGTTCACCACACGAGAATTCAATCCTACGGGTATCTCCATCACGGAATGACTGGATATTAAATGTTTTCGAAAGAGCATTCACTGCTTTGATTCCGACTCCATTTAAACCCACAGATTTTTTAAAAGCTTCGGAGTCGTATTTTGCTCCGGTATTAATTTTCGAGGAACAATCCAATAATTTCTCCAGAGGAATCCCTCTTCCATGATCTCGAACGGTAACGATATAGCCATCACAATCGACTTCTATTTGCTTACCGAAGCCCATGACGAATTCATCAATGCAGTTATCCAAGACCTCCTTCAGCAAGACATAAATACCATCATCATCTGAAGATCCGTCACCAAGCTTGCCAATATACATGCCCGGACGAAGCCTGATGTGCTCTTTCCAGTCGAGCGACTTGATGCTGTCCGCCGTATAATTGTGATCAGCCATTGATCCCTTTTATCCTATCCACACAACCAGTTATGGTTGTGGTTTACAATTTGTCCATCGGAAAAATTTGCTTTTGGATAAAAAAATTCGCATCCTTCGATCTTACCCCCCGTTTAACACCCGTATAATGATTCAATCTTTCCTGCTTTCTTTTTCCCAAATCAAGGATGCAAAAATCATCAGACCTATGATTTATGCTACCCTTTTAACCACCTTCAGCATTCTGGCATTTTTAATCTTGGGTGCAAATACCATTGACTGGGTGCTTGATTCCTTTTCCGAAACCTTAACCAATTGGTTTGGCGATACCGAGGGTGTTTTACAAATGGTTTTGTTGTTCATTGGAACCGGGTTCATCCTGATACTTGGATATTTTGCTTTTGCTGGAATACATGCTGCATTTCTGGGAATTTTCATTGATGATATCTTTGAAGCAGTCAAGGCTCACCACTATCCAGATCTTGAACTGCTTCCCGCTCCTTCCATTCCTGTAGGAATTCTTTTCTCTATACGTTTTATTTGCTTCAGCTTGTTGATTAACATGGTCGCTTTTCCTTTTTACCTGATTGGGTGGTTCATCCCCCCGATTGGAATTGCGATGCAGGTTTGTATAAATGGCTACCTTCTGGGAAAAGAATATGGGCAACTGTTGGCTTTTAGAATTCGCCCGGACAAAGAGAATAAAAATGAATCCTACTTTCAAAATGGAGCCTTTGCTACCTGTCTTTGGATGATCCCGGTACTGAACCTGTTTGCTCCAGTCTTACTTGCTGCATCGGTGATGCACACCCGCATGAAAACTTATCCCAAGTGAAGCCCCACCCTTTTCTTTCAAAGGAAAACCTTACCGCTTATCGGGGCAAATTAATTAGAGCACGCTTCTGGATTTGCTGATAGTGAATTCGGGCAACTTGCCACATATAAGTACCGGTTGTCCTTCCGTATTCATTGTTAACTGCTTGTGCTAAATACTTCTCCGCCTCGGTTATCTTTCCCTCGACCATCTCCAAGTAAATACCAACATATAGATAGGCATGGAAGAGAACCCTCGAGTGATAAGCCTTCGGGTATTTCGCTTGGTGAATTCGGGCAAATAATACTGGGGGTTGTATTTCACCCTTAAAAAGATCGTAGAGCCAAGGGTACGGGGGGCGGTCACTTTGTTTATATTTTATTAAATTCTGGCGAGCTTCAACGACCCCACTTTGCTGAACTTGTGACATGAATCTCCAAATTCCATTTTCGCGGTCCACGGCATCATGCTGATGATATATCTCAAATTGATGCGCCGCTTTTTTAAAAAGGCCGAGATAAAAATATGTGATTCCCAAACGCCAATGTGACACTTCCAGTAAGGGTTCTAATTGAATCATTTTTTCATAATCCTTCCGTGCTCCACCAAAATCTCCTAAGAACATTCTGGCATCCCCGCGCCGGGAGAATAACTCTACTGCGTTAGGCTTTAATTTAATGTGCTCACTTATTTTTTGCTCCAATGAAGTATATTCTGAAAGAATCAAAGTGATCTCCTCTTCGGGCAAAACCACTCCCCATGTTGAAGTAATCCAGAAGAACAGAGCCAGACTCTGGAAAAACCAGTTCTTCATCATTGGAACTCGTCTTTAAACAGAGTTCCAAGCAAGGTGCCATTTTCATCCCACTCCTGAATCAAACCATAAGCCAGTCCGTCCTTCACCTTGGTTCTGGAACGAATTTGACCGTTTGGATGATAGGCATCAGCAAATCCGGTAAATGGAGATTCAGACTTAATTTCATACCAAAGTCCATCTTCACGAAATTCCAAATCTTTTTCTTGGTTTAAGTTGTTGTATGCATTTTCTTCAGGATTACCCCGTTCAGGAACTTCTAAATCATTGAGCACACATTGAGAAGGCAACCAAATGATAGCGACACCTAAAAAGAGCACGGTCCCCCCCCACCAGTAGTACATCGGAGGGACTCGGCGGTACCAAGGCAAGTCCTGGGGCTCTGGTGGATCTGGAAATTTAAAATCGTTCACGATGGACTCTTAGCAAAACCAATCCATTCAATTGAGGAAAGCATAAAGAAAAACATTCATACCCAAGCGGGCATAAAAAGCATGGGCATAATTGCTTATTTCTTCACCCGTGTAATACTTAAAAATTCTCCACCTTCCATTGGGTTCCTGGACCCAAAGCGGCCTCTGTCCCTCGACCGAATAAATAACATCCTTTAATCCATCCTCTCGAGTTACCTCGTAAGTATTCCCCGCGAAGGAGGCGAGTTTGAGCTCCTGATCAAAGTTTTCAGCGGACTCACGAATCCGAAAAGAAATGGGAGGAATCCAAGCCCCAAATTCATCCTTCCCCCAACCCATTGCACAAATAGGAGAGGCCACACAGGCCAATCGTCCTTTTACCTTAAGTCCAACAAAAGAATAAGTTCCTTGGGGCCATTTCTCTTGCTCGACAAAGGTTAAGACAGTCTCAGGGAGCCTCTTTTGGTCTTGCTTAATCTTCAAATCTTCATTCTTGGGTAAACCTTTAAAGAAAGTCCGAAAAATTTCATGATTTCGGGGAAGTGGTAAAAAAGATTTTTCTGGATAAACCTGAGAAAATAATTCCCGGACCTCGGGTCTTTCTTCCCATGCGGCATAACTATGCCCCAAATCTCTTCCCAAGAAAGAAGCCTTGATTCCGGCGTCCAAGTAGACAAACCCGCCCTGTTCCATGTAGCGCCTCAAAGCGTCTTTCTCCTCCTGTGGAAATTCCAGGTTCGGTTGATCATCACAATTAATGTAGAGAATCGGATTCTCAAAAAGTCGTTCATCTGTAAGCTCTGAGATGTAAAGAGGATCAACATCGAATCGACCCGAGGTTTGCTCGTTTAACATTTTCAACAAACTAGGCAGTGCATCCGCGTACCTTCTGGTTCCGTTCTCAACCCTCATGAGTTGTAGAACCCGAACCCCACCCCCATCAAGCTCCCGAGGCTCTTGGGCAGAGAGGTTTCCAAGGAAGGAAATCGTAAACAGAAATAAATTAAAAGTCCTCACTATATTCATGGTTGAAATCCCATTTTTTGTAGTTCTGCCCTGACCAAAGAATTAATTTGGTTGGTCGGATACTTGGCTACATGTTCGAGTAAGACTGGAACCCCATCCTTACGGTCAGTGATGAGCGAGTCCATGGCTGCTCTTTGTACCGCATAGTGATCATCCAGCAGAGACCGAGCCATTACTTTCAACCAACCGGGGGATTTACGAACACCCATGGCACGAATGGTGGTGGAACGAACGACCTCGTTCTCATCAATTAATAATTCAAAGCCAAACTCTTGAACAGATTCAGCAGAAGCGGTCATCAGGCACTGGCCAGCAAAAATTCGCACATTCGAATAAGAGCTGGTAACCAAGGCCCTCATTTGCTCCAAGCTTAAAACCCCGACTCGACCACGAAGATTATTTAATACCGCCTCTCGCACACCCTTATCTTTATCTTTCATTGCAACAAGCCATAGGCTTGGGTCCTTCCAACCGGAGGTCAAGCCCATCAAACGCTGCCATGCAACCGTTCTCATTCTCGAACTACTATGATCGGTTAAAACCCGGTAAATTTCAACCCCGTCCTGACCCATCGCAGATATGGCATAAAGGATGGTAGTTACTTGGGCAGTCATTCCTCTTGCATTGAGCAAGTAAGATTTAATTTTTTCCAAGACGGGAGAGGGTAATCGCTCTCCTAAACGGGCTAATTCAACTGCCGCCATGGAAGCCACTTCCAAATCAGAATCTCCAGTCATAGTCCGCAAAACGCCACGGTATCTAGAATCATAACGATTACAATCTCTGGCAACATCCACGACTTTCAACCTGATTCCACGACTGGGATGAAGGGCAAGCTCTTCAATTCGTCCTATAATTCGTGAATCTCTGGCGTTACTAGAAACCCTGCTTAAGGCTGTTAATAGCACGCCTTGATCTGAATCGTTAAGTAATTTCACAAAGGTTGAAACCGGCATCGAAATTCTTAGGTACTGGTAGTATTTTAAGAGGTTCTGTCGGACGATCGCGTCTTCATCCAGCAACGCCTCGAGGGCTAAAGTGTAAAGGTCCGGCCTCAAACTGGCGGGCAAGCTCTGATAAACCTTGCGACCATTGATTTCAATCATTTCCATCTTCGCCCGCATCAATCCACCAACAAGGCGAGGGATCATTGCCGAAACTTCACGCCGTACTTCAACATCTTGATCTGCAATCTTAGAAAAAACTTTTTCTAGTAAAGATCGGTCGAACAATGGATAGCCATTACTTGAATGTTCCGCGAGAGATACAATGGATGCTCTCCGAACCAAAGCACTTGAATCATCCAAGGCACCGACAAGCAAGATGGATGAAGTCGTCCCAGGATATTTACCCAGCAATTTTGCCGCACCAATTCGGACACCCTCCTCTCCATGTCTCAAATCTTCTCCTGCTTTTTGGATGGTTTGAGATTGTGAAGTTCGAACGGGAGGGATGGGACCACTATCGTTCTGATCTTTAAGGCCAGCTTTTTCCATTGCCAAGGGAATCCCGTTCAGTGGCTGATCCCCTAAAGCCTGACCCAAAATAGCAAGCAAGCAGGTCAAGAGAAAGAAAGTAAAAATATTAACTTTATAACTCACTTTAGTCCAGCCTGCCTCCTGATAACCCATTCAAACCCCGCAGCCAAAAAGATCAGAATAAAAATTGGCCAAACCTCTGCCAAGCTTGCTCTCTGCTGAAGGGTAGGTATGGATTTAGCGAAAGTAGGCTCCCATGCTTCATTCATTTCAGCGATTGGGAGGAATTGTCCTCCAGTCAACTTCGCAAGCATCTTAAGTTCGCGCTCCGCGTAGGATAAATCTTTTGATTCTTCTCCTGTCTCGGAAACCCGGACATAGGTTTCCGTTTTCAATTCTTCTCCATCCGGGAAATCCAAGCTGTATTTAACTTCATAAGCCCCGGGTAAATGGGGCCGAAAGGAACCGCTATACTGACCAGCTACCGCTCCTTGTGGATATAATTGTATCGTCTTTGCAAACCCTTCCGGCCCCTCTATATCAGCACGAACCATTGCGTCCAAAGCGGGTTCGAAGTTTGCACTTAATGCTTCCACTTTTAAAACTGCATCCATTCCACGGGGAAGAACATCCTCGCTTTCATCGATCTTCAAACGTTCTTCTCCCCCCTCCCCCAACCACTGGGTTAAGGATTGCCAAAACTTTCTGAAGTCCTCGGCTCCTTTCTCATCCGAAATGGCACGACGCCAATCGTCAGGAACTCCCCAGTAAGCCACTTTCCCGGCACCATAAGCTTGGACGGTTAAAACAGGTTTCCCATTGGCTCTGGATACCACAACACCTCGCGCTCCTTTGTTTTGATCACTTACAAAATATCCCGGTAAACGGTCCGGTATAAATGGCCTCATCTCCTGCACCTTATCCTTGGGGGTAAACAAAGGTTCCTCATACACTTTCAAAGAGAGGTTATCCTTCGCCAAAATCCGTTCTACTTCCTTGGCAGGTAATAACCCCCCCAACTTTTCGCGCCCATCGCCCAAAGGACCAAAGGTTAAAAGACCACCTCCACGCTTCTGCACGAAATCCTTCAAGGAGTTGACCACTGAAGCATTCATCTCGGATAATGCATCGAGATCTAAAAGGATGGCATCAAAATCCATCCAAAAATTTGGATCCGTTGGATAATTTGGCCTCACTTTTTCACCAAAGGCATGAAACACATTCTCTCCCAACCGAATAAGTGAATTCAGATCAAACCTCTCCTCATTTCCAAGAACTCTCTTGATGAAAGAATATAATGGCCTGACTTGGTTTGATAAATAAAGCACAGTAAATTGTTCCGGTGGCTTAACTAAGACCAGCAGGGAATCAGAATCGTTGGAAGGGTCCGAATCCCCTTCAGGAGTTTTTAGTGAAAGACGATACCGCTTAGGACCTGCAAATTTTGGTATTTGTGGGGAAAGCATAATTTTTCTTTTTTCCCCTTTTTTCAAATCGAGTGGAAGGGTCTCTAAAACTTGATCACCCATGAAAAACAACAACTCGGTTGATATGCTGCGATCGAATAAATTTTCGACTTCTGCACTCATCAAAAGTTCTTCCTTTGCAACCGCAACCGGCTTCCGGTCCGTGAATGAAACCCGCAGGTCTCCACGAAGCATTTCTTTCCCCACTCCAACCACATTAATCGGGACAGCTTTAGCTCGATATTCTTTTGCAACCTCTAGTACGGAACGGCCCTGATTGTTTAAACCATCAGAAAATACCACAGCGGCTCCGGTTTTTCTTTCTTCCTGTTCCAAAGATAAACTGGCATGCAGGGCATCTCCTAAGGCAGTCTTTTTGCCAAGCTCTGTCTCGCTCCATGATTTGGAATTTAAACGCTTCAAATCATCAGAAAAGCCCATGCTATCCACTTTCCCATATTTCTCTCGCATTTTATTAATCCAGCTTTCTTGCTTCTGAACACTTAAAAAAGGCTGAACCTTGGATATCCTCCGGGGACTATCCCGATCATCTCGAGCGTCCATACTTCCGGAGAGATCAGAAAGGACAAGAAGTTTCATCCTGGATGGATCCGGTTCCTCAGTGGTGATAAAGGGACGGGAGATTAAAATAAGAAATAAAATGGCCGCCAAAGATCGAAGCACAATCAACTGCCAAGCCAATCCAGCAAGAGTAGATTTTAAGAGAGCCCTAGAATGAATCCATATGGCAATGGTAACTAAAACAAATAATGAAACCAACCATAAAGGTGAAAGAGGCCAATCGAAACCCATGCTTATTCTCCTTCGGCAATACGACGAAAGTATTCCTCCACTTGTCTTTTATAGCGACTAGGAGCAGAAGAAGTCGCTTGATTGCGACGAAGTAAATTATCCTTGGCTTCTTTCCAAAAGAATTGCTCAGCCAACTGAAGTGCTTCCGTAATCGCTGCCGATGCCATTGATTTGGAAGGGGTCGGGTCTTCACTGATCGCAACCTGTTCGAAGAACTGAGTTATATTTTGTAGCCTTTCATCTTTTTTGGATTGGGATAAGGAACCCAAGGCACTGGCAATTTCTTCCGCCGAATCCTTCATTTCTTGGGCACCCATACCAGGCAACTCGTCCTGAGTTTTCATTAATTTCTCTACTAACTCACGAAGGGCATCATTACCCAAATTCCGGAGTTTATTGGCCACGCCTTCCAAATCCTCCTGAAGTTTTTCCAAATTTTCTGCAACTTTGCCCTCTTCTTTTTCTGCGGAAGGAAAATTCTCATAGAGTAAAGAATTGGAGGCACGCTTGCCCGAACGTTCTATACCTTCACTCCTAGATTCGCGGGTACTTTTAAGCAGGTCTTCCATCGCGTTTTCATTAAACTTGCCAAGGGAACGAGCCATCTCGTCGATTTTATCAAGAAGACCTTGGGCCGCAGAATTCAGCTCATCTTGTTCTTCCTTAAGAGCATCTCCTTTGCCTGGACTTGCACCTTGGGTTTCCCCTTGCAGCTCTCTTTGATTTTCCGATAATCCCGAAGCACCCTCGCTTAATTGATCAACCATATTACCAGCAAGTGCGGCCATTTTCGACTCCAATTCCAAAATCGCACTACCCAGAACCTCCTCGGCAATTTCACCATGAGGCTGTGCTTCCCGGGGCTCATCCCGACGTAGATCACCGGCTGCTTCTTTCATTTCATCTCCGGCTTGCTTGAGTTTTGCAACCTCCCCAAGTTTTCCGGACTTTTTATACCAATCATCTTCCAAACTGTATAGATCTCGCCTAATATCTTCCTGATCTTGGGCCGAGTTTTGATTCGGTTTCCCCCTGGTTCCTTGCCCTGCTGCTCTCCCAATATCTTTATTTAATTCTTGCTGACGGGCCTCCAAGTCTTCCAATTTCTTCAAGTCTTCGGCCATACGGTTGAGTTGCTCGGCTAAGTCCTCAGATTCCTCTGATTTTTCTTCGCTTGGCTTTTCACTTTCTCCGTCAGACTCAGATGGTTTCTTACCCTTCCCCTTCATTTTTTTCTTGTTCATCTTCTGGAGCAATGCATAAAGCTGAACTAATTTACGGAGTGTTTTCTCAGAAGGTTCCAGGGATTCCTCTAGTAGTAAATCTCCGGCATAAATCTCAGATTGTTCGATATGGTAAGTGGCTTCATTTAAGAGTTCACCAAGATCAATACCATCGACGACGGGAAACATACCTTCATTCTCGTCAAAAACTTTAGTCATCTCGTGCTTTAAACTTAAAGCTTGTGTGGCAATGGATAAGCTTAGTTTTTCAAACTGGACCTCATCATCTTCAAGCATGGCATCGTAGGTGGACCGAATAATCTTTTTGGATTTGTTGATGAAATCCCGGATAGGAATCTCTTTAGTTTCCGCAGTTTCTCCTTCTCCATCCATCTCCTCGGTAGCATTCCCCTCGGGAGGCAAAACTTCGATAAAGTAAATCTCGGAACGAGCTAGCTGCCCTTCGGGTTCCTTGTTATCCAAGGCTAATGCCATGTATGTAAGAACATCTCCGACGGCCAAGGC
>OZSS01001673.1_pt1 | contig 10080 bp, 8 predicted proteins | sample 1779911 | NCBI WGS metagenome assembly OZSS01 (sample SAMEA2603589, study PRJEB24840) | metagenome | biome: Water; feature: Photic zone; material: Seawater sample | place: Mediterranean Sea | collected 2013-11-12 | depth 10 m | reverse complement strand
GGAAAATTTTAACCCCTTTCGTTAAGAAATTTATTGAGCTAGTGCGTATATAATACTATTATCTAAGTCTATTGTATATAACATTAGTATTTAATGTCGTATAGCTAGTTTCATTAGACCATTAATTTATGTTACGACTAAGCCTATACGGCAAGACAACCCCCTATAAAATGTATCGATTTTTTTATATATTAACGCTTCTTTACGGATTTTCTTTTATGACTTTTGCGGACAAACTAAACAATAATACAAGCTTACAATTCATTCAAAAATACGAAGCAATCGAAGAATACGAATTAGAGAACAATGGCTTAAAAGTTTTACTCCATCATAATCCAAGTATGCCAGTCGCCACAGTAATGCTTACTTACAACGTGGGCTCTCGGAACGAAAAAGATGGAGTGACTGGAGCAACTCATATTCTAGAGCACATGATGTTTAAGGGTACAAAAAACTTCCCACTTGATTCGGATTTAAATTATTCAAATCAAATGGAGCATATTGGCGCACGCTCTAATGCAACCACATCGTTTGATCGCACAAATTATTATGCGACTTTAGGAAAAAAGCACGTACCACTGGCAATTCAATTGGAAGCCGATCGTATGCGCAACTTACAATTGGACGAAAAATCCTTGGCTTCAGAGATGGTTGTTGTGCGAAATGAATATGAACGAAGAGAAAATAATCCATATGCTACTCTACAAAAAAAGATTTTTTCCTCTGCTTACGAAAAGCATCCCTACCATCACCCAATCATTGGGTGGAAGAGAGATATCGAATCCATTACCGTTGAAAAGCTGCAAGCCTTTTACGACACCTACTACTGGCCAAACAACGCGGTCTTAACAGTCATAGGTGGCTTTGACAAAGCAAGTACGCTTGAAGCGATAAAGCATTATTTTGGAGCCATTCCTAGATCACCACATTCAATTCCATCCGTTGAAATTGTGGAGCCCGAACAAAAAGAATCTCGTTTTGTTGAAGCGCATCGCAGCGGACAAGTTGGGGCAGTCATGATTGCCAATAAAGCACCTGAAGGAACAAATGACGACTGGCCAGCTCTACTTTTACTATGTGAAATCTTAGGAGCCGATAAAATTGGACGACTTTACAAAGCCCTTGATGATAAAGGTTTGGCCAGTGCGTCTTACGTATTCCCTAGACGCTTAAAAGATCCGGGCTTAATTTTCTTTGGGGCAACATTAACCGCAGAAACGACCCACGAGCAGATACAGAAAATTCTATCTGATGAAATTGAAAAAATCGCAGAAAACGGTGTGAGCGATGAAGAGCTCGCACAGGCAAAATCAGTTTATTTAACGAATCTTATTTATTCCAAAGACGGATCATTTCAAATAGCTGACTTAATTAATGATGGAATAGCTATAGGTGATTGGAAAGACTATATAAATTTTTCAAAATCAATAGATCAAACGACTTCAGAAGATTTAAATCGAGTTGCCCTCACTTACTTAAAAAAAGAGCAACAAACTATTGGTTGGTTTATCCCTACCTCTACACACCTAGGACAGAACTCAAGGCCGGAAAACTTGACCGCTCCCTATTATTTCAAAGAACCCTATGAAAAACTTGATGTTTGGGAAAATGAATATAAGTCAGAAATTGATTTCACTCCCAATATAAAAGAAGTTTATATTTCTAAAATCCATTTAGTCACCGTTGACATTCCGATAGATCAAGTCGTATCCTTTTCAGGAAGTATTTCAGCAGGTGACCAAAAATCCTTAGAAGGCAACCCTATCATTGCCGATCTAACAGCGAGTATGCTAGATAAGGGGACACTAAGCTTGGATCGCTTCGAAATAACAAAGTTGCTTAATTCGCTCGGCATAAAGATCCAATTCGATTCAAAAAGTAATGCACTGACATTTAGCGGTAAATTCTTAAAAAAGGACACGGAAGCCTTTATGAAGATTTTAGCGGATCTCTTAAAAAACCCCAGATTCGACAAAGAAGTATTTAATAACTTAAAGACACAATACCATGCTTATTTTTTAGACTTAGAAACAAGTACCGAATTTAAGGCAGATACTCTTCTATCTCAAAGTTTATACCCTAAAGATCATCCTAATTATCAACATAGTTTAGCGGAACTTCAAGAAAGCTTAGAAGCAGTCACTGTTGAAGATTTAAAAGCATTTCACAAGAAGCATTACGGTAACAAACAAATGAAGATTGTTTTTGCTGGGGATATTAATTCATCTCTAATACAGCGAAGTGTAAGAAATTATTTTAGTATTTGGAATTCTAAGGAAGATGATGCTCTAAAACACTCTGAATCAACTGTAGCGGGTCCGGAAAGAATTGATTATTTCATTCCTGATAAAACAAGCATTTCAGTCTATATGGGTGCTCGAACTTTTCTTAAAAGAGACAACCCTGATTATGTTTCTTTCAGTGTTGCTAATTATATTTTAGGCGGAAGTTTTAATTCTCGTTTAATGAAATCTATTCGCCAAGAACAAGGACTTACCTACAGCATTCATTCATTTCATGAAGGAGATATTTTTGATACAGGTAATTGGGCCTTAGAAGCTAGCTTCTCTCCTGAACTCTTAGAGCAAGGAATTGAAGCAACTAAAAAAGTAATATACAATTGGAATCAACTGGGAGTTACTGAAGAAGAAGTCGTTCAAGCTGTAGAAACGATCAAGGGGAAATACCTTGTTGGCTTATCCCAAACAAGTACAGTTGCTAGGCAAATCCATAGTTTTATGCTTAGAGGGTTTTCTCCTTTTTACATAGATATCTATCCAAAATTATTAAATATGGTTTCCAAAAACCAAGTGAATAATATCATCGAAAAATATTTTAATCCTGATTCTATTGTAACCGTTACTTCAGGAACGTTCTATGAAGATAATCGAATACTAACGGACATAGGCATAGAGTTAGAAGTGCCCAATCCAGCTTGGACCATTCAAATTTCTGATCTTTATGAAGATGAGGAAACAATATTGGTTATTGCTAAGGTTAATTCAAAAACCTCAATAACGAGTCAAGTCATCACAAAAATTTCAGATACAGTAGCGGCAAAAGTTCAGAATCCAAATAAGCCTATTAAGTATTATGTTATTGGTGAAAAATGGAGTTGGCATTCCAAAACCAATAACATAGCTTTCATTAATAGTAAGGACGATATTAGTTCAACAATAGACAAAGCTAAACCCATCAAATTTAATAAAAAATTTCTCTAATGGCTAAAATAGACATTGAAAAACTGAAACACATTTTACATCGAAACGAAAGCGATATTCAAAAAATTAACGATATCTTGAACGATATAGCTACGGAGCTTCAGATCGAACAAGCTGAAAAAGAAGCACGCCCACCCCTAGTCAAAAAACAATTCATTACTTTGATTGCAGATAATGATGGCGTGTTAGTCGATAAAGATTTTGCTAGTTGGGTTCTGCAAATCCCAGAAGAGGCAAATCCACAAGCCGTAATTGATAAAATCCATCAATCTGCCTACACCTATAATGCCTCCCCTAAAGGGAGCCGTTTTCCAGTCAAATCAATGGGCGAAACACTTGAATCGGTCAGTGCTAAAATCTTCAAAGAGAATGAAGTATGGGTAAAAACAAAAATACCGGTCTTAGCTGTCAGTTGTAACAATCAAATACCACAAAGCTAAAACTGGATTCGTTGATTAGAATTTAAGGTATCATGTTAATAGAATTAGCGAAAACATCTTGGAATATATTAGCTGAATTTGCACCTTATTTACTGATTGGTTTTTCAATTGCTGGGTTGTTGCATTACTGTATCCCTCCTAAGCTCATTATCAATCAATTAGGAAAGTCCAGCATTTCGTCAGTTTTTAAAGCCGCTATTTTAGGAATCCCACTACCACTGTGCTCCTGCTCAGTGATTCCAGTTGCTTCTTCGATAAGAAAAATTGGTGCCAGTCGTGGTGCTACCATATCATTTCTAAGCTCTACTCCTCAGACAGGAGTTGATAGTATTTTGGCAACTTATGGCTTATTTGGCGGTGCATTTACTGTGATTAAGCTGTTTGTCGCTTTGCTTTGCGGGCTCGTCTCTGGCATATTAGTCGATATTTTTTGTAAAAACAACGAAGCTTCAGTACCGGATTTAGAAAATCATGAATCGCATCATGCACCGACAAGTAACAAATCAATCTCTGCTTCGCTTCGCTACTTTTTTGTAGAGTTACCACTTGATTTATATAAGCCACTTCTCATTGGAATATTTATTGCGGGACTTATAAACAACTTTTTACCAGCTGATTTCTTCACCGGAACTTTTAGTTCAGGCTTAGTCGCCTTTATTGGAATTACTTTGATCAGCCTACCACTCTATGTATGTGCAGTTGAGTCTCTGCCTTTAGCTTTTGCCTTCCTAAGCGCGGGTATTTCACCAGGCGCAGTTCTTGTATTTCTCATCGTTGGCCCTGCTACTAATTCAGCCACCATTTTAGCGACCTTAAAAATCATAGGAAAACAAGCTACCATCATTTACATTGTAACACTTGTAGTAATCGCTTGGAGTGCAGGCTTTTTGACAAATTTATTATTAGATATTAAAATGAGCGACTTCAAAGAACACCATGCACATTTAAGTATTTGGAATCATATTTCTGCGAGTCTTTTATTAGCCTATTTCCTCAATGCAGTCTTGTGTAAATCCGTTTTCTTTCGCAAAAAAAATGCAATGGATGAGGATTGTCATTTAGATTAAGTCACAACAAAAGCGGAATGCTCTTCTGGCCTTTTAATAAATCGCCATCTTTTATTGTATAGCCTCTCAAAAAATCAGGGACTGCTAACATTTTTCCACCCGCTTTTTGTAGCTCTAATATTCTAATTAATCCATTTGAAGTAACTACCTTGAGACTGTCTTTTTCAAGAATGACCGAACCACTAGGAAGACTCAATTCATGTCCTGCCAAAGAATGTTCGCAGATTTCTAATTGTCCCACTTTTATTCGGGTTTCCCCATGAAAACAAAAGCTGTTTGGCCAAGTCTTAAATGCACGCCACCGATTGTGAATTCCCTGTGCACTCAATCCAAAATCGATCAAACCATCTTCTTTGGTCAACTTACGACAGTGACTCTTAAGTGTTTCATCCTGCGGTTTGAATTCCAGTTCACTTTTTAATAAGCTAGTCATAGAACGCTCCAATATTGGAATGGTTGCTTGACCAATTTTTTTTCGGACACTTGAAGCACAATCCTCTTTTTCAATTGCGATTCGTTCGATATCGGCAACTGCACCTGCATCCATTTCTCGATCAATTTGCATTAACGAAACTCCTGTTTCTTTTTCACCAGATGCAATAGCTGTTTCTACAGGAGAAGCACCTCTATATTTAGGTAAAATAGACCCATGAAAATTAACCATCCCTAGTCTAGATGCCTTACGAATTCCTCGCCCAAAAAAATGCCCATAAGCCATAACAAAAGAGATATCTACCTTATGATCTTCAAAAAATTGTACCAAACCCTCACCTGGTTTATCGGGTTGAAGTAATTGAATTCCTTTATCTTTAGCATACTCAGCAACTGGATTTGATTTAAGCTTTTGTCCTCTTCCTTGCTTTCGATCGGGTTTGGAAACTACCGCTAATAATTCCCATTGTTCCTCACCTTTTAAGAATAACCATTCAAGAGATGGTAAACAAATCGAGTCTGAACCAAAAAATACTATCTTCTGTCTCTTATTTTTCAAAATATAGCTGACTCTATTAAAATAATTCTTGCTGCCTTCTTTGATTAAATACTGAAGCCGAACTCGCGCTTAATGTAAATAACTGATATAAAGAAAGATCGTTTAATTCCTCAAGTGAGAAGAGTCTCTGTAAAAGTAATGCACTTGCAAGGGCATCGTATAATGCACAATGGTAGCGAATGCGTTCCTTAGGGCAATGTAAGCGAGCTAACTGAGTCAATTTATCCTCTAAGCCAAACAAACGAATCAAAGTATTTAATTGGTAGCTATCTAAATCTGGATATAAGCGACGATAAATTGGCAGTGTATCCAACCATGGACCCCAACTTGCGAGTAATTGATTCTTCTTAGGACTCGCAAAATCAGGTGATTGACGAGTGTAGGACCATGTATTTTTGAGGAAACGATCCTCTACTGAGGCATTATGAGCACAAAGGGGTCCTGATTTTCGTAACTTAGCAAATAGATCAAAATCTTGCTCAAAATTCGGACATTCAACTACAAGCTCTGAAGTGATCCCATGTTGCTGCCTTTCAACCGCATCAATTGTACTTTCTGTTCCGCACAAACGTGTCTTTGCCTCTAATAGAGTGTTCCCTTGTATTGAAACGATACCCCATTCCAAAACCCCTGTCTTAGCACTTCCTTCAAAGTCAATTATATGAATAATTTGATCCATTAGTGTATATAAAAAATCTTAAGATAATTTCCGACTAAACGATTGCAACTTGGATAATGTTCATCAATCTGAAATTTAAAGTTTTCAATTCATCATGTGTGCACTTAATCCGGAGCAAAATCAACTATTCAAAAAATTTATTACACGTTTGTGTGACGTAGCCACTGAAGAAATTATTCCTCATTATGGCGTCAATGTGGACGTAGAACACAAATCGGACAACACACCAGTGACCCTTGCTGATAAAAATGCAGAAAAAAAGATCCGTGAACTTATCAATGCAGAATTCCCTGACCACGGTATTATTGGAGAAGAGTATGGAGCCGAAAATGAAAACAATGAATTTGTTTGGGTCTTAGACCCTATTGATGGAACAAAATCCTTCATTTCAGGGGTGCCACTATTTGCAACTTTAATTGCCCTTCTCCATAACGGACGACCGGTGCTCGGTGCAATTAATCAACCGATTCTCAAGCAATTACTCATTGGAGATTGCCAAACCACCACACTTAATGGAGTTCCTGTCAACGGACGCGCCGCCCGCCCCATTGAACAAGCAACTCTTTGCACGACCGATCCTATTCGAAAAACTTTATGGCAAAATAATGCCAAGTGGGATGATTTGCCCCCAAAAACAGCCTTATATCGTTCCTGGGGTGATGCTGGAGGCTATATCTTACTCTGTTCAGGTTTCACCGATATTATGTGCGACCCAATGATGGAAATTTGGGATTGTGCCGCTATTTTGCCATGTCTTGAGGGGGCTGGATTTACTTACACTGGGTGGAATGGAGAAGATGCTTTTGAGCAAAGAAGTATCATTGCCGCAAAAGCACCATTACATAAAACAGTAATGGAGACCTTATATCCAAATAACTAAGTTTTCGGTGACTCATTTACTACAGCTTTTAAAAAACATAGTTAAGTCCGCACACAGGACTCATGCCTTAGAATTCTTGCCACTCACAAAATCGATCCAAGAATACCGATTAAAATTTCTCCAAGATGATTTAAAAAGCGCCATTAATGTTGCTTTACTCGCCTTTCCTCAAGGCATGGCATACGCACTGATCGCAGGCCTGCCTATTCATTATGGAATCATTGGTTCTGCAATAGCATCTATATCCTGTGTTTTCTTTGCTAAATCAAATCTCATTACATTTGGTCCTACCAACGCCACAGCTGTAATGCTCTTCACTACTTTTGCTAGCTTAGGGCTTCCTGAAGAGGATAAACTCCCATATATTAGCATTTTAGTTTTCCTTACTGGAATATTCATCGTAATTGGATCTTATTTCCGAACGGCTGATTTAATCAAATATGTCTCTCGCTCAGTGATAACTGGTTATATTACAGCCGCTGCGCTGTTCATTATCCTCAATCAAATACCCAATATTCTTCAACTCGATCTCACGAGCATACATAAAGATAGTTTTTTTACTTTGGTGGGAGGGATCTTTCAAAATATACCCTTCACACATTTTCCGACTTTAGTCATCAGCCTAGCCACTGTCTTACTCTATGCTTTGCTAAACTTTAAGTTTCGAAAATTACCCAACATAGCAATTGTCCTAATTGCCATATCCGCTCTCACTTTTTTTATTGATGGCAAGCAATTTGAAATACTTTTTCTCCCTCCCATCGATCAATCTTTTTTATCTTTTTCACTTCCTCAAGTAAGCTTTGCTTCCATCAAATTACTCACCAGTACGGCAATCGCCATTGCACTACTTTGTATTCTTGAAGGCATTTCTATTGGTAAATCATTGGCCATTAAAAAAGGGGTGCGCTTAAATAATGATCAAGCCATGTATTCTATTGGTATGACTAATATCGCATGTTCGCTTTTTGCAGGAATGCCCGCTTCTGGTTCCCTAACCCGATCCAGCTTAAATTATGAAAGTGGTAGTAAAACTGTATTTTCTAATCTGTTTTCTGGTATTATTATTTTGATCGGAATATTCGCAGTTGGGTCTCTCACTCAATATATTCCTGTCTGTGCTTTGTCGGTTTTAGTCGTCATTGTAGGCTTGTCATTATTGAATAGGCACGCCATCCGAATTGTCACTCAAACAACTGGCTCAGATGCCGTTGTTTTCTTAGCCACTCTTGTCTCTGGACTCTACATCTCTCTAGATAGTGCTATATATTTTGGAGTTGGTGTCTCTATTCTGCTATTCTTAAAAAAGGTCGCTAAGCCAGAATTAAAAGAATATTCCTTCAATCAAGAAGGTGACTTATTAGAATCCGAAAATTCCAATAGAAATATACCAGAAGTTTCGATTGTTCACGTTGAGGGGGAATTATTTTTTGGTGCAGCGGATTTATTTCAAGAACAAATGCGGCGCATTTACGAAGACCCACAACTTAAAATCGTCATTTTAAAAATGCGAAATGCATATAATATGGATGCCTCCAGTGTCATGGCTCTTGAAGAATTAGTTAGGCATATGAATAAACTTGGACGCTATTTAATCGTAAGTGAAGTCAAGAAGGACCTTTTAAACATTCTTATCAAGTCAGGAGTCGCCCAATATATAGAACACCGAAATATTTTTCATTATGATACCTCGAATCCTACACTTTCAACAGCTAGAGCACTTAAACGAGCTAAAGAACACCTTGGTGAAGTAGAACCTAATGTTTCAATTTATGCAGAATCCAAGAATAAGTAAGCCTATTCATGAAAAAAGAAGTATTAATTATACTGCATCCTGATTTTGAGGAAATTGAAGCGGTAACACCTATTGATATATTACGAAGGGCCGGCTTAATTGTTCATATAGCATCCACAAGCAATGATCTCGAAGTACAAAGTAAAGGTGGTATTCAAATAAAAGCCGATAGCCTGTTAAGCGACCACGAACACGCTATTTATGATGCTTTAGTCATACCAGGTGGACCTGGAATCTTCAAGATCCGTGATCATAGCATGATCCAAAAAAAGATTCGTGAATTCCATAAACTAAAAAAATGCATTGCCTGTATATGTGCAGCACCACTGTTATTATTAGATCAGGGACTCAACCAAACATTTGCCATGACTTGCCATCCTTCGGTTCAAGCAGAATTTCCAGCACTTCATCCTGAAGCTACGGTAAGAGATAAGCATATTATTACTTCAAAAGGAGCAGGAACTGCAGTCCCATTTGCTCTAGCCATAATCGAATATTTACTAAACAAGGAAATTGCTCAAAATATTGCAGATGCGATCTGCATATAAGCGATTAAGAGATTATGAAAACAGACCGTAAATTAATATTAAATATTCGGGATATAGCTCTCAGAGACAATTTCACCGCCTCTGAAAAATTAAACTTCATTGCTTTGTTTGTCTTATTCATTACTCTTACTTGGAATCTAGATAATCGCTCTATTTGGACTTCTTGCTTTGTCTTGATTATGGGCACTAGTTCGCTGATTAATATCAAAATTCATGAGACTGTTCACCCATTCATTATTGATAGACTATGGACAAAATTACTCTGCTACAATCTGCCTGCAATTTTTCTACTGGTAATTTATTTTCTATCCGCACTTGGAAACTGTATGGAATCAATTTCCATTGATGGTTTCTCCTATTTAGAGCTGAAAAAACCCGAAAATATATTCAGCACAAATGTCACATTTAAAGATAATTGGATATTATTTTTATCCACTGTAAGTCTATTCACTCTAAGTA
>OZSS01001672.1_pt1 | contig 10084 bp, 9 predicted proteins | sample 1779911 | NCBI WGS metagenome assembly OZSS01 (sample SAMEA2603589, study PRJEB24840) | metagenome | biome: Water; feature: Photic zone; material: Seawater sample | place: Mediterranean Sea | collected 2013-11-12 | depth 10 m | reverse complement strand
CGCAAATTGCCTGTGTGATCAAGGCAGACAGCTATGACGAGGCGCTGCATCTAGTCAATGACACGCATTTCGGCCTGACTTCCGGCATTGTCACGCGGGATCTGGCGCGCGCATCGCATTTTCGCCGCAACGCCAAAACCGGCTGTGTGATGGTCAATCTGCCAACTGCCGGCACCGATTATCATGTGCCGTTTGGCGGACGTGGCAGCAGTTCCTATGGCCCCCGTGAGCAGGGCAGTTATGCGCAGGAATTTTATACCACCGTAAAAACCAGCTATATCGCTGCAGGTCAGCCGGATTAAGCCGATGCATATTATTGACAACCTGCAATACGCCAATTGGTCGGAAAAAATTTTCAAGCAAATGCGCGAAGGTGGCGTTGATGCTGTTCATGTGACTATTGCCTATCACGAAATCTTTCGTGAAATGGTGGCCAATATTGAACAATGGAACCGCTGGTTTGAGAGTTTTCCGAATTTGATTTGTCACGCCCGCAGTGGTGACGACGTGCGCCGCGCCAAACGCAACGGGCGCACGGCGATTATTTTTGGCTTTCAGAACCCATCGCCAATCGAGGATGATATCGGGCTTGTCGAAATCTGCCACATGCTTGGCGTCCGGTTTATGCAATTGACCTATAACAATCAGTCTTTATTGGCCACCGGCTGTTATGAAGCAGAAGATAGCGGTGTGACGCGCATGGGCCGCGAGGTGATCAAAGAAATGAACCGGGTTGGGCTGGTCGTCGATATGAGCCATTCGGCCGAGCGCTCGACACTTGACGCCATCGCCCTGTCAGACCGGCCGATTGCCATCACCCATGCAAATCCAAATTTTTGGCATCTAGCGAAACGCAACAAATCTGATGCTGTTTTGCGGGCGCTTGGCGAAACTGGCGGCATGCTGGGATTTTCACTTTACCCGCATCATCTCAAAGACAAGTCGCAATGCACATTAGAGAGTTTTTGCGAGATGATTGCCCGCACCGCAGATCTGATGGGGGTGCAGCATATCGGCCTAGGGTCTGATCTGTGTCAGGATCAGCCGGACAGCGTTGTTGAATGGATGCGGGTGGGACGCTGGACCAAGCAGATTGATTATGGTGAAGGGTCAGCCGCACATGCCGGATTTCCCGAGATGCCAGACTGGTTTCAGGATAACCGGCATTTTGGCAATATTGCAGCCGGGTTACGGGCTGCCGGCTTTTCAAAAGATGAAACTTCTGCAATCATGGGTGAAAATTGGCTGCGTTTCTACGACGCCAATTTTACCGCAGCGTAAGGCCAGATGAAGATGGATGCAAAACCGCAAAATCAATCTGCACCGAGCATTGCCAACCGCCCGGCATCGGTGGTGATGAAACTGGCGCGCATGGGATCTTTGCATCAGAGTCGGTTGAGTTTTATGCGGGTGTTACTGCGTCGCCTTAAATCTGAAAACTGGCAATTCAGACTTGTAGAATGGCGCATTGATGAACAGGGTGTTGGCGTTGCCAGCTATGAGGCCATCGGCCCCGAACGCACCTATACGCTGGTCGCCTTTGCGCATGATTTACCGGCCGAACAAAGATCTGACCGGGTCATTGCCGAGGCATGGGACGCAACTTTCACACTGCATGATGGGGTGATATCACAAGCTGACATCTCGCGACTCGCAGCGAATGTACCGCGCCAAGAAGCCGGCCGTATTTCGGGTCAGGAATTTGTCTTGTCGCGGGCCAACAGATCAGTGCGCCTGTTCGATTATGTTGTCACGTGTCTGGCCAATGGCCAACAACCGGATTTTCAGGAAATTGAGCCTGTTGGCTATCTGATGCGCACCACGGCGGTTTATGGGTCTGGTAAATTTGGTGCGGCTGACCGCGCGCTGTGGGCCGACCGGCCCGAATTTGCCGGCTCATTTCAGCCAGAATTGCTGGCGGTATGGCTGATCCGCAGTTTTACCATTGATATTGTCGAACATATGGCCCGCCAGCGCGCGCCTGACCGGGCCATTCGGCTGGATCCCGATATCCGCCGCCGGATTGGCGTTGGCAATTCGACCGGTTTGGGGATGGCACCGTTTCTGATCAATCATCCGGCGCTTATCCATGCCTGGATCAATGCCCGTGAAACAGCTTTGACGCGGGTACGCAACCTGCCTGCCAGCACCGCTGCAACGATTGATGATCTGGCGTATCTGGCACAACGTGCCTTGCAAAATGCGGCCGAATGGACAACTGACAGCCCATATCAGCAAAATAAGACAGCCGGCTTGCGTGATGATCTGGCCGGCTTGATTGTCTATTTGAAAAAATTTGATCCGGCCACAGACTATCCTTTCGACGTGATATATGAATGGGGCGCCCGGCAGTTATCGCTTGAGGGTCAGGAACAGTTGGTATCACTGCTCATCGATAGTCATGCGGCGTTGGTTGACGATCTGGCGGCAACCATGTCAGCCGATGAATCCGCCTATTTTCACATTGATGGCAGCATCACAATCGGCAAAATCAAAGCGATTCTGGACGATGCCTATGGCTGGGTGAAACATATTAACTATGCCGATGACGCCGCCATAGCGCGGGTTTGGTATGTCTCTGAAGAAAAGCTTGAACCACGGCTTGGTGAACGTTTTCACGAGCCAATTGAGCCATTTGAGCAACCGCTGGCACCGGGGCGTGATGCCGTGGCCGCGCGGGCTTGCCTTGATCACTGGGATGACGCAAAACCCATTGCCAGCTTTTTACTGGCGCATCCCGAGCATCGGCATATCATCCGGCGCACGCAAATTGTTGCATCGCTTCCTTACGCCGAAATTCAGGATAATACGATTGCCGCTGAGATGCGGCCAATCGATTTGCTGCGCTGTAAATTGTCGTTTTTTGGTGCATCAAAATTTGATCCCCGTTCTGACCGCTGGTTACGCATTACCATGTATCAGGGCGCCCCTTTCCCGGATGAGCTGGCACGGCTTGATCCTGATGATCTGGCCTATCCACCGCTGCCTTCATGACAATAACACCGCCACTGGATGATGCCCGCCATAGCAGTTGGTCGCTTGGCGAAACGGCTGCACTGGCGACCAAGGCAGCCCGCGGTGCCGGCATGCCGTGGGGTCTGGCTGATGAGACCGGCTTTGCCGTAAGCTGGCTGCACGCCCGCGGCATAGCCGGGCTGTCTGCATTATGTCGCTATCTCAGTTGGCGGCACAATGACCGGCTGACGCAATGGCCAGATCATGCCACCGTTGATCGCTGCTATTGCCCGATTGCGCTTGGCACTGCCTATCTGGACGGCGCGCTGCCCGGCAACCTTAGCATCAATAATATTCGTGAACCGGTGCTGATATTGCCATTTATAGCCAAGCGTAGCGGCGCTCGGCCAGTGCAGGTCAATCTCAATCATCTGTGTCTTCATGTGTCGGAAAATGGTGTGTTGAGCCGCTATCCTGATACCGCTTTTTTGCTGAATCAGGCCGCTTGCACAATCAGCCCGGCGAATGACCCGCCGGTCATTCCGCCACCAATGCAGACACAACGGGTTGCCTCATGCTTTCAGGGCTGCGTCACAGCGCTGCAGCATTTTGCCGGAAAAACCTATGCACCGGCGACGGATGAATCGCGGCTGGCTGGCGCCGGGGCTGGTTTAAATGACAATGATTAAAATGTCGGTTTAGACAATGCCGCTGATGGTTTTGATTTCAAGAAATTCTTCAATGCCCCACATGCCGCCCTCACGGCCAACACCTGATTGCTTATAGCCACCAAACGGGCTGCCAGATAACCGGCTGGCACCATTCACCTGAATCATGCCGGCGCGCAATTGAGCCGCCACCCGGCGCGCCCGATCCATGTCGCCGGTCTGAATATAAGCAGCCAGCCCATAGGGTGTGTCATTCGCCAGAGCAATGGCCTCATCCTCGCTGTCAAACGGCATAATGCTCAGCACCGGGCCAAAAATTTCTTCACGAATAATGGTCATTTCCTGCGTGGTATCGGCAAACACGGTGGGTTTCACAAACCAGCCCCGGTTTAAACCATCCGGCCGACCAACACCGCCCGCCACCAGTCGCGCGCCCTCATCAATGCCCGACTGGATCAGCCCCTGCACCTTGTTGAACTGCGCTTCTGAAACCAACGGCCCGATATGGTTGCCGGGCTTTGACGGCAAATCAACAGTTGTCGCGGCGGCGGCGGCGGCGGCTACCTCAATCGCCTGTTCATAGGCGCTGCGTTCGACAAGCATGCGAGACGCCGCGTTACAGGATTGGCCGGTATTGTTGAAACAAAAAGCCGCGCCGCGTGCCACGGCTGCGGCCACATCACAATCATCAAACACCAGATTTGGCGACTTGCCGCCCAGTTCCAATGACACTGTTTTGACCGTATCAGCCGCCGCCTTGCTGATCAAAATACCAGCCCGGGTTGATCCGGTGAATGACACAACATCAATATCCGGGTGCGCCGATAACAAACTGCCAACACCAGCACCATCACCATTGACCATATTGAAAACGCCAGCAGGTAATCCGGCCGCATCGATACATTCGGCAAATACAATACTTGACATCGGGGCAATTTCTGATGGCTTTAGCACCATCGTGCATCCGGCCGCAATCGCTGCACCGACCTTCAACATCACCTGATTCATCGGCCAGTTCCATGGGGTGATCAATGCCGCGACACCTGCCGCTTCAAAAACCACATCCTGCCCCTCAACACCGGGGCGTAACGGGCGCTGAAATTCAACAGATCCAAGTGCACGGATAAAGGCTTTGAGATGACCCCGGCCAGACCCGGCCTGATCGCTCAGCGACATATCGATTGGCGCGCCCATTTCAGACGAAATCGCCTGGGCCATATCCTGACTGCGCGACTCATAAACCGCCAGCAATTTTTCCAGATAGTCGATGCGGGTTTGCGGGGTTGTTACAGACCATGCTGGAAAAGCGGCTTTGGCAGCGGCGATCGCCGCATCAGCATCTTTTTGACCGCCAAGTGAAATGGTGGCAAACGCATCTTCGGTTGCTGGATTAATCACCGGAAAATCTGTACCATCGATTGGCGCGACCCAACAACCGTCGATATAAAATTTGGTCTTATCCAACATCACCCATCTCCTTATGCTGTCAATTTGCAAAAAGCCACAGACTTTTTCAGCGAACAGGCTTGCCCGCTGCTGTTCGCCCCCACTGCCGTTCGGCGAAGGCTCACTTCTACATGGCCTAAATGACTTGTCAAGGCGCGCCAGAGACAGATCGTTCGGCCGGCGCTGGCACTTTATGTTTTTCTGCCAGTGCGATGCCAGCCAGCACCATAAGCAACGCCACAACATGATAGCCATGCAGGCGTTCTGACAACAAGCCAATCGCCATAAATGCCGCAAAAACCGGCACCAGATTGACATATAATCCGGCCCGGTTCGTGCCAATTAATTCAACGCCCTGCATAAAAAATGTCTGCGAAAAAATCGACGGAAAAATAGCGCAATAGAGGATGATGACCATGCCGGAAACGCTCGGCACCAGCAATTGCCCGGCGGCATATTCACCGATGCTGAAAACCGTCAAACTCAGCAGCGCCGAAAAAGAAAAATAGGCGACCATAATGACCGGTGGTATATCCAGCCTTTTGCCCAGATGCAGCACATAAAACGCATAGCAAAAACACGCCGCGATCATCAGCAAATCGTCCAGAAAAAACAGCAGCGTCAATAACATGGCGATGTGATCACCGGTAACCAGCACCACAACGCCGCAGAGTGACAGCAGCAAGCCCAAAAATGCAGCTTGCCAACCGGCGTACCGAACACCAGCAAGCCAAACAGCATAACAAATGCCGGAATAGCGCCCTGTGTAATGCCCAAATTAACCGCTGTGGTATGTTGCGCGCCAAGGCTGAATAAAGAGGTAAACCCGGCCAGCCCAAGCCCACCCATCAGCGCCACATACCGCCACCGCTGTTTCATTGCTGGCCAATGCGCCGCCATTTCTTTCCGAAAAATCGCCAGCAGGATCAAAAAATAAAAAAAACCAACGCAGCTGCATCAACAGCAAAGGTGACACTTCGCCGACAATAAGCCGCGCCGCTACCGCATGCCCGGCCCAACTCAATGCTGCGCTGGTCAGCACCAAATGGGGGTTATGCCAGAACCATTTTAAGATCATCCGGAAAACGCTATTTGATCTGACAGCCGCGCCGCCTACACTGCGCTCATTGCAGGGTTTTGGCAAGCTCTGCTACGTCTCGCATGGCGGCATGGATTCGCGCAAACATATCATCAAGCTCGGCGCCAGATATAATCAATGGCGGGCAAAAGCCGATCACATCGCCCGGCAGCGCGCGCAAGATCACCCCATGTTTCTGGATGATGGCGACCGCCTGGGCAGCGATTTTATGCGATGCGTCAAATTTGCGGTGGGTTTGTTTATCGGCGGCAAATTCCATCGCACCAATCAAGCCGATTGACCGCACATTACCGATAAAATCATAACGATCCATCGCCGCAACATGCGCGGCAAATGCCGGAGCAAGACCGCGGACATGGCCAACAATATCGCGTTCCTGCATCAATTGTTGCGCCCGCAACGCAACCGCCGCACAAACAGGATGCGCCGAATAGGTATAGCCATGACCAAAAACACCCAGCCTTTCCGCCTGTTCAGCCAATGGCGCATAGACTTTTTCGGACATCATCACCGCAGAAATCGGCAGATAGGCTGACGATAGCGCCTTTGCGCATGTCAACATATCGGGCCGTACATCCATGGTCTGTGACCCCCACATATTGCCAGTCCGGCCAAAGCCGCAGATCACCTCATCTGCCACCAGCAGCACATCATATTTTTCCAACACCGCGCGGATCTTGGCAAAATAGTTTTTCGGCGGAATAATCACCCCGCCAGCGCCCATAACAGGCTCGGCAAATAATGCCGCTACCGTGTCCGGCCCTTCTGCCACTATCAACGCTTCCAGCTCGTCAGCACAGCGGCTGGCAAATTGTTCGTCGCTTTCCCCCGGATGGGCGCCATTATAGTAATCTGGTGCGGTGGTGTGTTTGACAAAATCAAGCGGCAAGCCAAACCCATCCTGCGCGTAGGCAAGCGCGGTCATGCTGGCAGCCGCCATGGTGACCCCGTGATAGCCTTTTTTACGGCTGATAATTTTCCGTTTTTCCGGCCGTCCCATGGCGGCGTTGTAATACCACACCATTTTCATTGCTGTATCATTCGCCTCAGACCCGGAAGCAGCGAAAAACACCTTGCTCATCCGACTTTTACCCGCGGCCGGTGGGGCATGGGCAATCAGCATTTCGGCAAGTTCAATGGCCGGATCGACAGTTTTGCCGGCAAAGCTGTGATAGAATGGCAATTTATTGAATTGATCAATCGCGGCATTTACTAATTCAGGCTCGGAAAAACCGAGTGATGTGCACCATAGCCCGCTCACACCCTCATAAAACCGATTGCCGGACTCATCATGCACAAACACGCCGTCACCTTGCGCGATAATATGCGGGCCAGTCGATGCCAGCTGTGCCGGATTTGTGTATGGATGCATGTGAAACGCAATATCACGGCTTGCTGGCGAATTGCCGGCAAGATTTACTTCGATATTTGTTGGTTTATTCATCCTGTCCCCCTTCTATACATGCTGGCCGCCATTCACGTGAATTTCAGCCCCATTCACATAATTTGCCTGCTCACTGCACAGAAAAAAAATTGTATCAGCCACCTCATCGGCAGTGCCGAACCGCTGCATTGGAATTTGCGGCAAAATGGCGGCCTCGCTGTCTGGCGATAAAATGTCGGTTTTGATTTCGCCAGGCGCAATGGCGTTAACACGCACCCCGCGCTTGCCAAAATCCGATGCCATTTCACGGGTTAACGCACTTAGTGCGGCTTTCGACGTGGCATAGGCAGAGCCCGCAAATTCATGCACCCGGCTACCCGCGATCGAGGTCACATTCACCACCGCGCCAGACCCGGCCTGCAAACAATCCAGCAAGGATTTCGCCAGCATCAACGGGGCAAACACATTCACCTGATAGACCTGTTGCCACAGCGCCAGATCCCCCGACACCGAATCAAGCCGGCGCCCATCAGCGGTCTTTGGCGAAATGCCGGCATTATTCACCAGCGCGTGCAGCGGCGCGCCATTTAGCCGTGATTTCAACTCGGCGACGCCGCGCTCAACATCGCGCGGTGCGGCTAAATCAACTTGCAAATGGTCTTCCGGGCCAGCTTCCCACGGACAATTTTCCGGAAACCCATTGCGCGAACAGGTGATGACTCGCCAGCCTTCCTGCGAAAACCGTTTCACCGTCGCATGGCCAATGCCGCGGCTGGCCCCGGTCAAAACAATTATTTTACGGTCATCCATATGCCTGCCCCCAACAAGTGAAGCCAGCGCCCGACAAGCGCCGGGCACGGCCAAGACCATCACAGCAATCCTTCGCAAAGCATTTCATTACAGAGCGATCCATCGTCTTGTCAGTAGAGTGCGCCATGACAAAACATGCTGTCAACGGCTATGCGCCACAGCCTAGATTAGATTAGATTAGATTAGATTAGATTAGATTAGATTAGATTAGATTAGATTAGATTAGCCTGGCTTAACCCGGGGTGATGCCGCGTAATCGTTCCGAACGGCGTCTGAGCAGTTCCAGAACCGTCAGCAGAATAATTGACAAGATCACCAGCAATGTCGCCACAGCCAGGATCGTCGGGCTGATCTGTTCGCGGATACCAGACCACATTTGTCGCGGAATCGTTCGTTGCTCCGGGCTGGCAAGGAATAACACCGCCACAACCTCGTCAAACGAGGTGATAAAGGCAAACAGCCCGCCAGACACAACGCCCGGAATTATCAGCGGCATCTGCACCCGCCTAAATGTGGTAATCGGCCCGGCACCAAGAGAATTGGCAGCCCGCACCAGAGATTTATCAAAGCCAACAAGTGTTGCCGTCACCGTGATAATCACAAAAGGCGTGCCAAGAACAGCATGCGCCATAATCACCCCGATATAAGTCTGGCTGAGTTGGATGCGGGAATAGAAAAAGAACATCCCGGCAGCGGTAATCACCAGAGGCACAATCATCGGCGAAATCAGAATAGACATGATCATCCGGCGATAGGGCATTTCTGAACGGCTTAAACCAATCGCCGCCAATGTCCCAAGCGCTGTCGACAGCAATGTCGCGCAGATGCCAATAAAGAAACTATTGCGAATGGCGCGCATCCATTGGCTGTTATTCCAACTATCTGAAAACCACGCCCAACTCAACTGTTCGTCAGGCGCGGCCATGCCATTGCGGAAAATATCTTCATACCAGCGCAGTGAAAATGCTTCTGGTTTGAGCGCCAGCATTTCCGGCGTAAAGCTGAAGTAAGGCTGAACATTGAAGGACAGCGGCAAGACAATCAAAATTGGCAAGATCAAAAACAAAAAGATCAGCCCGCATATAAACCGATAGGTGTAATGCCAGACATATTCGCCAGTACTGGTATAGGGTGGAAGCTTTGCCATGTCGTTATCCTAGCTTCATATTGTCGATGCCGATTATGCGGTCATAAGCCCAATAGAGGAACAACACGCCGGCCAAAAGAATGCCGCCAAGCGCCGCCGCCAATGACCAATTCAACGATTTTTGCATGTGATAGGCAATCATATTGGAAATCAGCTGTCCATCCTGTCCGCCAACAAGTGCCGGTGTGATGTAATAGCCAATCGCCAGAATGAATACTAGCAATCCACCAGCACCCACACCCGGGATGGTTTGCGGCATATAGATTTTAACGAAGGCCAGCGTCGGCGTTGCCCCGAGTGATCGTGCCGCCCGCATGTAGGTTGGCGGGATCGTTTTCATCACCGAATAGAGCGGCAAAATCATAAATGGTAGCAAAATATGCGTCATCGCAACGATTGTACCCGTCATATTATAGATCAATGAAAAGCGCGCTTCATCACCGGTTATTCCGAGCCAAACCAGCAGATCATTGACCACACCCTGTGATTGCAAAATGGCAATCCACGCAGTTGTACGCACCAAAAGCGAGGTCCAGAACGGTAACAACACCATGATCATAAGCAGATTTGAATAG
>OZSS01001671.1_pt1 | contig 10087 bp, 11 predicted proteins | sample 1779911 | NCBI WGS metagenome assembly OZSS01 (sample SAMEA2603589, study PRJEB24840) | metagenome | biome: Water; feature: Photic zone; material: Seawater sample | place: Mediterranean Sea | collected 2013-11-12 | depth 10 m | reverse complement strand
TATCGTGGTCAATCAATATGATTGGAAAACTCGTAGAAACAAAAATTGGAAACCTACCTTTGCAAGGAAATCATACTTTCTTAGCCCAAAAAGATGAAGAATTTTTATTTACCTTCAAAACCATTAATAATACCCAAAGCAAAAGGATAAGTTTTATTATCTTTCATGACGAAAAGGTTTCAGATGCAAGTCAAAATGATTCTGAAAATAATAGGAACCAAAACCAATCTGTAATAATCCAATGGTTAGAAAAAATTATAAACACTATCAAAAACTTAATTGTTTCACTAAAGAATGGATTCAAAAATAAAAATTAATTTTTTTAGCCGGTTCTTACTGGCATGTTCAGGTGTTAGTGTTGAGATAATAGAAAAATGTCCAAGGTTTGAAATCACTAAATATTCAAGCATTGGTCTTACCATATGTTTCACAGCTATTTTAGCTTTTATTTCTTCTTTTTTTGCTTTTTCATTGATTTTTGAAAACACCTATCTCATCGTGGCTGCATCAATCCTTTGGGCTGCAATTATTTTCAATCTTGATCGATATATAATTTCAAGTATGCGAATATCTAGGAGTAAGGTATCAGAAACTGTAAAAGCCATTCCAAGACTCATAATTGCCATTCTGATTGCTGTTATCATTTCTAAGCCATTAGAAATACAGATTTTCAAAAAAGAAATTGAAACCTATTTAACCCAAGAAAAGCTCGAGCTAGTAAAAGATGTTGAAAAGAAATATGCTGCTGATTTCACCTCACTGTCAACAGAAAAGAAAATAACTGAAAACAGTTATAACGCCTTATTGAGTTACAGAGAGAAATATTACGAAGAGTTTAAGTGCGAATGTGATGGCACCTGTGGCACGAGGAAAAAGGGTAGAGGAATTGAATGTTTTAGTAAAAAAGAAAAATATGAATCCTTCATGGAGGAGTTAGAAATTGAAAAGTCAAGAAGAGATTCAATTTTAGGATATCTAGCCCAACGAGAGTTAAAGCTTCTAAGTTCTGTTGACGATGACAAGAAAATAATTGCAGGCGCTATGAATACTGGGTTGATAGATCAAATAAGAGCTTTAAACAATGTTGACAAGTTATCTTCTTTATTTATAATATTTATATTCATTATGATTGAAACAGCTCCCATATTGACCAAGTTATTGTCTTCTAAAGGCCCCTATGACAACTTAATTTTAGAATATGAGAGACAATTTGAAATAAACTATTTAAAAGCACTTGATGATTTTGATCATGAAAGATTAAAAAATCAGAAATTAAAAGAGATGTCCACTCGGTATGAAATTAAATCTAAAGAAGCCCAAATTCAAAATATTGTTAAGGACGAAACCTTAAAACGATATGAAAGAATTCGGAATCAGTTGGAAGATAAAATAGCAGAAAATAATTAAATGAAAAGAAAATTTTTATTTTTCGTCATTGTCATGATTTTTTCTGAGAGCTGTAGCCTGCTTTCTGGGATCAAAGATGAAGTTGACCCAAGTGCATTAGTGCCAAAGGCACTTTCTAAACCACTCACTGAAAAGACGGTAACAGATGCAGCTCAAAAATATGCGCCTAATGTTCTTGACAGTTTAAAAACCTTTCTATCTAAAGAACAATCCACGACCTATTATGATGAAGAACACATGGACAGTGTGCGTCAAGTGCTTATTGATAGTGGTTCAGTTAAAGTGAATATGATAGAGGGGATTCTTTTGAAAGATTATCTTCCTGATGAGCAAAATTCGGATACTATTTACTTAGCAAATTTATTTTCTGAAACAGATACAAAAGGGAATCCAATTAGTTTCCAATATGAGGTAAAAAAAAATGACCTCATCCTATTTTCTTTTGAAAACATAAAATCAAAAAACATACAATCTATAGAACTTATAGAAGGCAATCAAATAAGATACCAATACAGCAATCTCGGGCGCAACAAAAATGTGGAGGGTAGTTTTAGGGCTCTTTCAGACAATCTGTTGATCTTGAATATTTTGAAAAAGGGGTTTTTTAGTTCTAATGTAAAAATTCAAATTGCTCGAGTTCCCCAAAGAAAAACGTTAAGTATTGTTAGAGAAATAGATACAGTCAAAACAAAAAGAATGGTTTTTGAACAAGTTGTAGATACACTATTTACGATAGCTGAAGACAAACACTACACACTCAAACCAGCTTTAGACATAACTGGAAATAATGAAATTAAAGTGCCCATTTCATTTCCACCGACTAAAAATTTGATCGGTTGGGGCTATTGGATAGGGCTCGAAAAAAAAGACCAAGAAAATTTTGAAACACTCGCAGAGTTGGACCCCAACAAAAATCCACTCATTACTTTTGCATACACAGAACTGAATAGAAAAAAAATAGAAACTTTTCTGCCTGAGTCAGAAAATGATGAGGTTGAAATCGATTTTTATCCCATCACAAAAGATTCAATGAGTATCAACTCCAAACCTCATTATGCTTTTTTTACCACAGACTCTTTGTCTTCACTAACCAAAGCAAATTTATCATTTATAAACAATTCTAAACTTAATGGACACGACATTTATTTGAGAGTAGTCCAAGCCTTTTTGGCTTTTTCTAATCAAGAAATTGAAAAAGAATTGTATAAACCCCAGTTCCTTTTAAATATTAAATATGAATGAAGCATAGGAGACTACATTATCTCATTATAGCCTTTGGCTTATTGCTAACCTTTAATTCGTGTAGGGAAGTAACCAAGTTGCGCAGTAGCGTAAGGAGGACTCAAAGTCAGTTTCGTTTTTTTGAAAGATCAGTCAATAAAGCAACCAACAAATTAGGTATAGAAACAAAGGATGCTAAAGAACAAGATTCTACTAGTGGTGACTATTTTCCATTAGAACAAAAAAACATGCTCAACTCCTATGGGTATTTATATGATGCTATCAATGGGAAAAATGACTTAATCACTAGTTCTAACTTCACTTGGGATTCAACCACAAACAAATATTATGTGCAGGATGCCAAATACAGACATATAAAAGACAATAAAGAAGTATTCGGATGGCATCCGTATTGGATGGGCAATGCATGGGAAAATTATTCTTTCGAACTTTTATCGACCATAACCTATTTTTCTTACAAACTTGATCCCTATACCGGTAGTTACTCTAACCCAGAGCAAATGGAGGAGTGGCGTACCACTGCCATGATTGACTCTGCAAAGGCAAAAAAGACAAAAGTGCTCCTAACTGTTTCAAGTCACGGCAAAAGAAACAATGATATGTTTCTAGAAGATGAAGGAAAATGGAATAACTTAATTGATAGTCTGACCAGTTTGGTGAGTGTTCGAAAAGCTGATGGTGTTGATTTAAATTTTGAGCAACTTTCCTACTTTAAAAGAAGAAATTTCAATCGTTTTGTAAAACTTTTACGCACCCAGCTTGACGCAAGAATAACCTATGTGAAACCAATCATTTCAGTCACCTTACCGGCGGTAGACAGTAGAGAAATTTTTGATATTGATGAATTAGATAAATATGCTGATCTTTTTGTGATAATGGGTTATGACTACAATAGCGGAAGTCAAGTCCAAGGTGCTGTTGCTCCACTAGTGTCTGTAGAGAATATAGGAATAAGCCTAAGTAATACACTTGAATTTTATCTAGGGAGAGGATTAGCTCCAGATAAAACAGTGTTAGCATTGCCCTATTATGGCAGCATGTGGGAAGGCAATATTGATGAAGGGGGCGTTGTAAGCTCTCAATTTGAACGTAAGGTTACTTACAGAGAAGTCATGAATATTTTTAACGATAAGTACATAGAAGAAAATAACATAGAACCCATTTTACAAAGAGAAAGTATGACCAACTATTTTAATCTGAATTATCCAGATAATACTTCTTTCGAAATTTGGTTTGATGATGCATATACCCTTGGCAAAAAATACGATTATGCATTAAGTAAAGATTTAAAAGGAATCGGAATATGGGCTCTAGGATATGACAACGGGCACGTAGCCCTTTGGGATTTGATTGAAGAAAAATTTGCTTCAGACACCATTGAAATCGAAAATCCAATTGCACAACTAGAAGGCTATCCTTTCAAAGCGTCTAGTTATTTACTTAAAAATAAAAAAATAATTCTTGTAGCGTCTCTTTTTCTACTCTTTGCTATCGTGATTGCTTTAGTAATCACTCTGAATGATTGGAAAGTGAGAGACTCAATTATTAGAAATCTATTTCACCGAGTCATCTTCATTGTTTTGATTTATCTTTTTGTGACCCCGCTGGTCTATTTAATTAATGAATTATTTTACTTAAAATCAGATTGGAAATATTATGTTACCTTTTTGATTGGAATTATCGCTTTTTATCTATCCACTTTAATAAGAATAAATCCGTTTAAGAAACCCTAAGTATAATGAAAGATTTCATCATTAAAGAATTGTTTTGGTTTATCATAATTTTTATGATCTCACTTGTGCTCTCTTTTTTGTTTTTAGGAATGCTCAGTTTAAACTCCTCTGATCCTAGCCTGAATGAAGTTGAAAAAGTCTTTACGGTACAATTATATATAGTGGGGTGTATTGTTTCTATGCTCTGTGTTTATGTAATTCGCATAGTTGTTGCTGCCATAAAAAAGTATATTTAAATCATGATACACAATATTATCACCTCGATTAGTGACCGCTTGGATGAGTATGTGAAAAACAAATTGTCCTTAACAGACGATGCAGTCATAATCTCAAGCATCGTAGACATCAAAGGAAATGTGAATCAAGACATTGAAAATAAAATAAGCGTTTTTTTATTAAATATTGAAGAGGAAAAAGTAACAAAAAATGTGAGCTCTAATATTCCTGGAGCCCGTCCTCCAGTGACTATGAACTTATATTTGATGTTCTCAGCCTATTTTTCAAACTTCAATTATATCGAATCGCTACAATACATTTCAATTGTGATAGAGTTTTTTCAGAACCACAACTATTTTGATAACCTCAATACTCCTTTACTTTCAAACCAGATCGACAAGGTTTATGTTGAATTCAACAATATAAATATGGATGAAATCAACAAGCTATGGTCAAACATAGGAGCCAACTATGTCCCGTCGGTTGCTTACAAAATAAAACACGTTCGATTTGATGGAACTCAAATACTCGAGAATATTCCGAATATCTCAGGACGCGGACTAGAAGACTAACATAATGTGTAAATGGATTTTAATATTGCGTTGATTTAAAGAGTATGTATCCAAAAAGTACTTTTCAATATCGAACCAACTTTGCAAAAATTGTTGAGGTAAATTTTTTTCATGAATTCTATACCGATAAACGGCTAACAGGTATTGATATTGCTCCAGATGTGGAAACCCTAAGACAACTTAGAAACTACAGTTTATTATTTAAGGAGCAAACGAATGGATTTGTCATTCTTATGGATAAATCAATCCTTTTGCAAAGCCCCACTTTTGCAGGCCCCTTAGAATTGAAATTTGATTTTACAGTAAAAGACCAATATTTTCTTAATATCACAGATATTCCTTTCCATTATAACCATCTGTTTGTATTTAAAAATGAATTTCCAGACACAAACTTATTACACAAAAATTTCTATGTCGATGAAGAAAATATTTTTGAAAGCCAAAAAGGAGGGATTTCAGGACGCATCGAATTGAAGATAAATGACAACAATGAGTTTTTTGGAAGTGAAGAAGAGGATAAAACAAAATTCACTCTTTTAAATTATGAGGTTAAATTTAATTCTAGAAAAGTAAAAACTAGATTTAATCTTTACTCCAATCAAGCGGATATTGATTTAAAACAATATTATATTGTGGATGAAAGTGATCAGAAGAGATTAGATGATTTTCAGGCAAGGACATTAGAAAATGGATTGGATGTAACAAGTTATGTTTTTGAGCAAAGCTATTCAATCAAAGACCGCTATGATTTTAAGTTCTCTCTGAAGAAGGATGACCCCTATGAAAAGACATTTTCAAAGACAATTCCTCAACCTACAATTAAATCAATGAGCTATGATCGAATCATAAATCAATTTATTAATGACATTTTTATATTAGTTGATTGATTATTTTAAAAAAAAAATTATATTTAGAAAAATTTAATTTAAAACACAAAAAACCATGGCCACATCATTAGCTACACCCGGGGTTTATATCGAAGAAAAAAGTTCATTTGGCTCATCAGTTGTTCCAGTTGCAACAGCTATACCTGCTTTCGTTGGATATACCGAAAAAGCAAGTAGAGGATCCAAAGATTTAACTAATCAACCCACAAAGATTTCATCTTTAGGTCAGTACGAACAATTTTTTGGAGGTGCTCCTGACACCAAATTTAATATTGAAGCCTCAGAGGATTCTGCAACAGGTTTCAAACTCTCTTTCGTCGAAGATAGTAGGTATCTCCTTCATAGTGCTATGAGATTATTCTATACTAATGGAGGGGGAGATTGTTACATTGTATCTGTTGGAAATTATGGAGATAAGATTGACGCAGGTCAACTTAATGATCCTAAAGGGGGTGGAATTGTAACTCTAGAAAAATTTTTAGAACCTACTTTACTTGTCGTACCAGATGCAGTTCTTTTGTCTGAAGCTGATTGTTTTTCTGTTCAAGCAGCAATGTTACAACACTGTGGTTACAAAATGAAAAATCGTTTCGCTATTCTTGATGTTTATAATGGAACAGAAGAAAGGACTTTTGATGAAGAGGATATAATTAATAAATTCAGAGAGGGTGTTGGTTCAAATTTTCTTCAATGGGGGGCCTCATATTATCCTTTTTTAAATACGGCTATAATTAAAAGTTCTGAAATTGATTATACAAGGGTTGCAAATTTAGATGGATTAGTAGAAATTTTATCTAAAGAGGTGGCTGATAATTTGGAAGCAGACAATATTACAGAGGCAAGAGCCGAAGGTATTAATGCAGAAATTGCTAAAATATCAGAGGATAATGATGCCGAAGCTGTTAAGTCTGTTAACGCAACCCTTACTGTTATTAGTCCAAAACTTAATATGGTTATTGCAGAAATGAGTGAAATGTTAAATGTTATGGCACCAAGTTCAGCAATGGCTGGAGCATATACTATGGTGGATAATACATCAAGCGTTGCTCAATCACCTGCTAATATAAGTTTGGGTTCAGTTGTTTCAACTACAGTTAATATAAATAACGATAATCAAGAAGATTTAAATCTTCCTTTAAATGGAAAAGCTGTCAATGCAATCCGTTCTTTCCAAGGTAAGGGTGTCCTTGTATGGGGTGCAAGAACCTTAGATGGTAATTCCCAAGATTTTAGGTATATAAGTGTTAGAAGAACTCTTACATTCCTAGAGCAAAGCATAAAATTTGCAGCCGAAGCATTCGTTTTCGCTCCAAATAACGCTACCACTTGGTCAACATTAAGAGCTACAGTAGCAAATTTTTTAACTAATCAATGGCAGGGTGGATTGTTGGCAGGGCAATCTGCCGAGGATTCCTTTGAAATTGAAATAGGACTTGGTTCAACAATGACACCTACAGATATTTTAGACGGTGTCTTGAAAATGACAGTGAGGGTTGCAATTACACGACCAGCCGAGTTTATTGTTATTACATTTGAACAACAACAACAAAAATCTTAATTAATTAAACTAAAAATATAAATTATGGCTTTACCAGTTGCAGGTACGGGAGGAGAACAGGATCAGTTTTGGCCCATGCCCAAATTTTACTTCTCTGTTGACATCGGTGATGATACAGATATTGCATTTCAAGAAGTTAGCGGATTAGATGTAGAATCCGAAGTTATTGAGTATAGACATGGAAATAGTCCTAATCACTCAGTCATTAAGATGCCAGGCATGATTAAGTTCTCGGATATAACACTTAAAAAAGGAGTCTTTGCTGATGATAATACTTTTTACGAATGGATTTCTCAAATTTCATTGAATACTTATACTAGGTTAACAGTGGTAATACGTTTACTTGATGAAACAGCTACTCCAAGAATGACTTGGACTCTAACAAATGCTTTTCCAAAACAAATTACACCAACTGACATGAACTCTCAATCATCAGAAGCTGGAATCGAAACTATGGTTCTAGCCCATGAAGGTTTAACTGTTGAAGTAGGATAATCCCTATTAGATTTTCTTTTTACATAGGAAATTTAATTAGTATAACCCTTAATAGCTAAAATAGGTCTTTATCTAGCATCTGTTTTAGCTATGTTTTTTAGTAGACTATGAGTGGAGTTGATTTTGATAGAGATCCAGCTATTGGATACGTTTTTGGAGTAAGTGCTGTTGGTGTAAACTCTGTTATGGGAAATCTTTCAGGAGCTTTGTCTTTTTTTGGGGGAAATCCTGATGCGAAATTCCAATCTGTAAGTGGTATTAGGGCAGAGAGGGAGCCTGAAGAATATCGACCATTAGGAGCGAATAATTTTTCATATAAACTCCCAAGAGTTACTAAATATACTAATCTTATTTTAGAAAGGGGTATCACAAAATCTAGTTCAGACTTGACTAACTGGGCGGTTAATTTTTTGACCGAAGACTCTCCGACTATAAGTATTCCATTTAGTAGTTCATATTATTTAGAAAAAAAAATAATCATAGTATCACTATATGACAGAAAAAATCCAAATGACACATGGTTTCCTTTAATGACATGGACTTTTGACGATGCTATCCCAGTAAGTATAGAATATAGCGGTCTTGACTCCAAAACAAGTGGAATAGCTATTGAGAAATTTGAACTTGCTTACTCAAAATTGTCAATTCTTCATAATACGTTATTGTAATGGCTGTAGAAATTAAAGAGCTTATTGTAAAAGGATTTGTTGATGGCGAAAAAAAGATTCAAGAAAAAGACATAGTTAAAATAATTAATAGTGAACTTTCAAAGCGGTTACCACAAAAAATAACAGAAGATCAAAAACAAGAAATAATTGAGGCCTGTATTTACGAATTTAAAAATTACATAGATCACAAAATAAATTATTAATATGCCGCTATTTTTTTCTTCCAACGATTTGACGATAAGTGGTTACAGTGACGAAAAGTTTAGCTCTAAAATTGGAGATTATAAGTTACAGGTTGGTCCAGAAGCATTTGATATATCCCTTGGTGACAATACAGCAGAAGCTGGAAGAGACATTGATGGGTCAAAACAAGTTCCTAGTGACCCTCCAAAAATTTTAAGATCTTTAAAATTTACTTTTTTAATTGATAATACGGGTTTATTACCCTCGCTCCCTGATGGGTGTTACGAAACAGGAACAGATATTGGACAATCAATCGAAGAATTAAAAAAAGTTAGTGTCACAGAGAATAACGAAACCCACCGAAAACCATTCGTTGAAGTTACATGGGATAAACTAAATATTAGAGGGGTATGCACTGATATTATTCAAGAATATACTTTTTTCAATGAAGCAACCCCTTTGAGGGCTAAAATTACAATGAATGTTAAAGAAATAAGTGTTGGATCCAATCCACTTTTTAGATCCCCAGATATTTCTAGAATACCAACCGTAAAAGAGGGAGATAATTTAATTAAATTTTGTGAAGAGTATTATGGGAACAGGGAACTCTATATCAAAATAGCTGAGCTTAATAATTTACCCTCTTTTAGAAGACTAAAGCAAGGTCAAAGTCTTGAGTTTCCTCCAATAAAAAAATAGATATGGCTTACCCTGCGGATACCCTTCATCAAATTGTTTCTTATTCAGTAAAGTTCAATAATACTGAACTTTCTTCAGAATATCAGTTAGCTGCAATCGATACTACAAAAGAGATCAATAAAATTTCTAAAGCTAGGGTTGCTATATTAGGAGGTGATCCCAAAAAAAATGAGTTTGAAGAAAGTGAAGAGACAATGTTTCAACCTGGGAAATCTGTTGAAATAAAACTAGGCTATAAAGAATCGAACACCACTGTATTTAAAGGAATTATTGAGAAAGTTGAAATCAAATTAGAAGAAGGATATGAAATAAGTCCTGTGGATGTCAAAAATATTAAACATATTCCTTACTATGAACCTGATGGTCACTATTGGGCTAGGAACAGCTCTAATGTTTGTGCTTTAACGCATGACTCTGATGTGTATTG
>OZSS01001670.1_pt1 | contig 10087 bp, 12 predicted proteins | sample 1779911 | NCBI WGS metagenome assembly OZSS01 (sample SAMEA2603589, study PRJEB24840) | metagenome | biome: Water; feature: Photic zone; material: Seawater sample | place: Mediterranean Sea | collected 2013-11-12 | depth 10 m | reverse complement strand
GGGATAGATCAAGCAACAAAAACAGCGTATAGGTGCTTCGAAGAAGGCGATAAGGGGGGCGCAGCTCTCTGGGATTGGACGTTAAGCCAGAGAGGGTTCGGTAGAGAGGTTAAAAGAGATAGGACGAATAAATGAGACGGAATATAAGTCAAATACTCATCTATATGCTCCTACTGACAACGTCAGTTTGGTCAATTCCGGGAGATCTAGATTTAAATGGCACAGTCGATTTTGATGACTTCTTTGTTTTTGCTGACAATTTCGGTAAGAGCGGCCCTCCTCAACCCATTGATACAATTTATGTGACGCTAACCGATACGCTTATTGTGACTGTTTTGGATACAGTGGAACTACAGACTGTCTTCGATACACTAACCTACACCTTTGGCCATGAACCACTGGTCGAAGTGAGTGATAATTATCCTAGAGCGAGTGTAGGAAGAACGGGCTATATACCGAACCAGAAAATGTTAGTTGAGGTTGTTAATACTCAAGCTAACGCTATCGAAGCCACAGTCAGGCTTACAGCCTACAACTCAAATGGTGGGGTTTTATTTACAAGCACCTCAAGGGCGTATCTTCCAGTTTATATCACTAGTGGAAATACACGTATTGTGGAAGTTTTTTTAGAGTCCGCCAGTGATGAGGCTTTGGAAGCTCTTAACGCAGGGGATTTTCAGGTAGAATTATTTTGGGACGAGGCAGAGGAGGGTGTAACAGACACAAGCCTTGAGATAAGGACAGATACCACCGTTGAATCTCCACTACAATTCAGTGGGGTGGTAGAAAACCCCACTGACAATGCGGTATCTGAGTATACTTTAGGCTTTTATGGCTTGAAAGATGACGTTCTTATTTTTCACGTGGAAAATTACGACGAATTAGGAATTACTGCCGTCGGGGCGTCTCCTTTTCTAATCGATGCGGGGTTCTTCAACAACAATCGCGTTACGGTGGATGATATTGATGAGGTATTTGGATATATCAAGTGGCGATGGACAACAGACCCTTGGCAGTCCGGAGGCGTGATTCTTCCTTACCGCGAGAGTCCTGTGTTCAGAATTCGCTAGTGTAACCGCTTGGGCTCTAAGCCAGGAAGGGTTTAGGCGATGAATTATATGTTTTTGTTTTCGGTCTTAGGGGGTTTGTTGATTGGGTGTGGAAAAGACAACCCTAATAACTCTACGACTATCCCAGTCGTTGGTAACTGGGTGGTCAGTAGGAATAATGAGTTCATAGAAAGGAACCAATTTTACAGTAACGGACTTGGGCAAAGGCACTCAATAAATGTCGGGGTATTTATCGGAGCTGTAGAAGATTTCGAGGGAGACTTTAGGTGGGATTATAGTGATGCGACGGGATCTTACTTACCCAGATTCAGTGTAGTTTTTATAGAGAGCGGTAGAGCAGAGCTTTACGAAATCGAATTCGCTGGTGACGATCTATTTGTGGCTTATTTATTGAAGCCGAGTGGTGAACGGGCCACATTCAAAGCTACATACAGGCGTATAAGAGACAACCAGAGGGCTAGTGACGTTATCTCTGTGAATTAGCTGTTACATCTTAATCTGTTTCTAATAAGGAGCTTCTCATGAAACCTATTGTCGAAAGGCGTAAGATATTGAGGTATCTGATTCCAATGCTTTTGTTTGCCCTCGTTGCTTGTTCAGAGGACAAACCAACTGAGCCGCCAGCTCCTGTTCTTAATACTGAATCAAATGAAATTAAAAACGGTACGTGGGCGAGTGCGGATTATATCGAAGCTGACAGAAAGTGGAAGCTACTGTCAATTTCTGAAGCAGGCTTGCGGGTATCGTGGGTTTTAGAATTCAAAAACTCTTCTGATAAACTCGTTCAAGTTGAAATTGGTAAGCTGGTTTTTGAAGACAAGGATGGGTTTGAGTTAGCAAAGATAGTATTCAATTTCGATGAAGAAACTTTCTTAATAGCTCCTTCTTCAAGTGTGACTCGTCAAGGAACTTCTGTTCTAAACATTTACGATGTCGATACAGCTAATTCCATCACAAATATGGGCATTTGGGCAGGCTTTGAGCAGTTCTAATTCTATGCAAAATAAGGTAGAGCAATAAGCGGAAAGAGTTTAAGAGATGAAGCAATTGCTAACATACTTAGTAGCATTAACAGTGTTCACACCTTCGGCCGATGCACTTACAGGAGACTTAGATTTAGATGGAGACGTAGACTTTGATGATTTCTTTCTACTAGCGGATAACTTTGGTAAGAAAGGAGATATAATAGACGTCTGTGGAAACGAAATCGTGCCACCAAGCGAAACAGGCGAACTCGTAGGGACTATAAATGGTTTAGTGTCTATCGACACCGGATTTTTGTTAGCGCAGAACTGGGACGCAGACATAGAAGATGACGGATTAGAGGTGGCTTACTACCTGAGAGATAGCAAGGGAGATTTTATATTTTCGCGGGACATAAGTTCTTTGGTAGTGTTCAAAATAAATATTCGATTTTTTACCTCAAAAGGAGCCTTCAGCGACGAAAAGCTTTCCGAAGAATCTTTTTTCGACAGAGACTTTATCGTGAAAGCTGAAGATGTTGGTGATGAGCTTCGTATACCTTTTGAGGAGTACGTCTCCAAAATTCCATCTACTCGATATACCAGCTCAAATGGGAATCTATATGCAATTGTCGAGTTGCGATTAATCCAATCGGACGGAACCGTATTCGCGGCCCAGAAAAGTGCTTCTCTCCCACTCGAATAGTCGGGGGGTGACAGTCCATTTAAGTGCCTATCTGACACCCCCATCGAGTAGGGTATAGCGCAATATTTGAAATTCAGATTTAGAAGATGCCCAGGGTGATATAAAAGGGACAATAGGGGGCATTTGCTACACGATACAGGTAGTATACGACACCCATATTTTATCCATATTTTATGGTGTATAAGGTGCATTAATGAACCATTTAACGGCCCACCAATGCATCCTAATACACAATCTTCTCGCGCTTGTTCTATATAAGGCGCAAAATGGTACGTTGCATCAGACCAGTAGCTGTAGCCGCTCCAGTTCTTCAGCTGTGTAAACGGGTGGAGTGGGAGTCTCCTTTTCCGTCTTCGAGGAAGGTTTAGAGACCCTCGGCGATCCCTTTAAATAGACTATCGGCCATCGTCTTCGACATCGCTCCACCGTTACTAACCCCGCCTCTTCTAAGGCAGTCAATTTACGCCACAAGGTAGAGCGACTTATTTCAAGTTCTCGTGCCGTCTTGGTGGCGGAAAACTGTATCCTTTGCGACTTCCGCATAGTCGATAAACGTAACAGGTGAATCGCTTCCCAGAGTGCATTGGCTCTATATGCTTTACGTAGCCAATCCATATTCCAATTCCCAGTTAGAAATTCTCCCGATGGGTTATTGTCCTCTGCATTAATCCACTCTACAGGTATATCCTCATCCCTTATTTCGGTCATACAGTACCTCTATCTATACCCTAATAGACATATACTATAGCAATGGTTCAGACCTGAAACATTAAATGGTGCAGATCTGAAACATTACCCTTCTAATAACTCGGCCACTTCGCCGGCCTCTATTTCGTCCAGTATGCTCATTACTGTTTCCCACATTGCCTCGCCGCGTTCGTCAACGTAGCGATCAGGGTAGCGAACTATATCGACATCTGACCGTAGTTCGAACCCGTCCAACACGGCCGCGCTTGCGTCTCTCATCGCTTGCTGTGTTGTCCAGATAGCTGAAGCCAGTTGTTCTACAGGTGCCTCGATCAAAAGTGCATCGTGGACTGGAGCGCATACTTCTACGCCTTGTTCCGTCGCGGCTATAGCGGCGATCCGCAACATCTCTGCACCGTTGGCTTGCATTGGGAAATTGGCAAGGGATCGACCGTTGGAGTTATCGCTTAGACGGATACGCCACCCGAAAACCGTTTCGAGATGCCCTCCTAAAAAGGCTTGGTCTACAGCCGCTTCTGACCAACTCCAAAAGGTGGGGTACGCTTCACGATGGAGTTGGAGCAACTGTTTCGCTCTCGCTATCGGTTGACCGATTCTTTGCGCTAGGGATTCGTGGCCCATCCCGTATTGAACAGCTAACACACACGCCTTGAATTGATCCCGTTGGGCGGGGTGTGTTTTCTTCGTTCCGTCTGAGGGTATTGCGCCGGCCTGTTTCCCGAACGCTAAGTAAGGATCTCCGGACGCATAGGCTTGCAACATTGCCTCGTCACCCGATAACGCGGCCGCTATACCAAACTCTTGTTGTGACCAGTCTATGTAGGCTACCCCTCGACCCTCCTCTGGCTTGATCAAACTTCTGATCCACGCAGAAGGGCCGAAGATAGCTTTACTGTTACTGGGTTGATTACGTCCCGTCTTGGCACGGAAAGCGGATAGTAGGCAACGGTTCCTCCCATCCTTCCCGACAGCTAAAGAGGAGAGACGTAGCTGAGCCAATGAGACTCTCAGTTCCCGCAGCGGGGCCACTTGCGGATACGCTCTCGCCATAGTCCGAAAGGTTCCGTCATCGAGGGCGAGTTTATTTGTAGGAAGACGAGGCCACGGTAGACCTGAGCGTTTCAACCAATCCGCAAAGCGGTCTTGTTTAAACGTCGAACCGTCATAGACACCATAGTCTCGGTCTATTTTTTCAATTAGCCGTGCCTGTATACTATCCCAGTTACAGCGTAGGCGTTCGAGTTGTTCTGTGTCTACAGGTATCCCAGTCCACTCAATACGAGCCGCGGATAACATATAACGACCCCTCAATAGAGCGTAAGGAGGCGTAGACTTCGGACTTAGTTTCGGCCATAGACGAGCGAGTGCGTCCACATCACCCTGGCAGTAGTCCAACAAGGCCGCGGCTTCTTCTTCCGTGTAAGGGCCGCCGCGCATCGCCAAACCGCGCATCTCGTCTTTTTCCTCAACTCCGATACCGTCGAGACCGAAGTAAGCCAACGCGCCCAGTAGCTTCGCCCCGTATCGCGTATACGAACCGTTGGTATAGTTTCGAAACTCTGCGAACAGATCGACTACATTGGCCGGCATCTCCCAGTTTAGTGCCAGATGGCACCCCAATTCTGCGGAGGCGTAATACGCCACGAACAATGCATCGGGGCCGATGTTATACGGCGGCGTAGGCCGATGCAACTGCTCACCGAACAGTCGCACCAACCTACCGCTGTTTAACTCTCTACCCACGACGCATATAGGGACGGGCCGTTCACCATCGGGCGCGTAGAACTCAAAGTCTACAAACCAGATTTCCCTATACCGTCTATACATATCATACCTCGCCCTGTAGTGCCTTTATCACTGGATGGTCGAGGTCTTTGATCACGGTATCCTTAAACGCGATTTCTAGGATTTCTGCGAAGGTCTTGTCGGGCCACTTCGGTTCCATCAATTCAATCTTCGATCTTCCTACGTCGTAGGTGCCTTTGGCCCTGTTAGCCGTTATACGAACCCAGCTGCTCATCGCTTCCTCTGCACCTTGTCTTGCTACCTTATTCCAGTCGTCTATCCTCCCATCTTCGTTGGGCATTCTAATAGGCCAGAGGAACAGCTTACCCACTCGATTAATGGCTAAGAACAAGGTCTTGAACACCAACTCTTTTACCACTTCTTGATGCTCATACAGCTTGGGGTCTACGATGTAGGTGTCCTCGCCGTCTACTTCGATGAGGCCAACGTTAATGCGATACGCCTCGTCCGGATGTACACGGATCCACCATTGCTTGTGCGGCCGGCAAACAGGAACACTCACCAGTAATTGTTCTACTTCCAACTCGGCCGCGTAATCGGCCGTGATACGGATCTTAGAAAGGTCTGAGAAGAAACCCTCGCTCTTGGCTTGGGTGTCTGTATTGGTTTCTGCGTCTCCGACAATGGATACTACGTTTCGGTCTGTCATTTTAACTCTCCCTATTGTTGTGAGGTTTACGATTTGCCCAGATAGACACGGCCAACTCGCTCTGGGTGATTGTCTCCGTATCCCTTCAACAGGTAGTCGATGAGACAGCACGATGAGTAGTCGTTCCAACTTGCTCGATGTTTAATCGGGTAAATTGTTTGAGGACATTTCTTTCGCGGAATAGCGTCCGCGTGTATCTTTAAAGAGATCAAATTATTTATCTCCAAAACGGCCTACCGTCATGCCCGACGGGGGCCGTTTGTGTTTTAGGGTTACAGATTCTTCTTCGAATCCAAGAATGATTTGAACCGCTCCGCGTCGACCCTTTCGGCCGCTCTGACCAGTTTCTCATACAACCGCGCTAACTGTCGTTTTACCCGCGGCGAAGGAGGGACAGTCCGTTTATTCATCTACACCGCCTCCTTGATCGCATCGCTTATCGCATCTACTAAACGCGACTTGGCGTTGTCGGTTAGTCTACAATGACCGTTTAAAATCCGACTGATCGTCACTGGGTGTATACCAGATCGTGCCGCTAACTCCACAGAGTCGATGCCGTGAACTCCCGCGGCTATGCGAATGGTCGTTAGTGGGTCTGTGAGTTTGTTCGCCATCACTATTCTCCTTGTGGTAGAACAAAAAAAGGCCCCGCCAATGGATCGACGGGGCGCATCTTCTCGTGATATAGGTTTATTTACTTTCCGGCGTAAATAGCTATACCGGAATTAGTAAAAATCTTTACATTGATATAAGATCAATGCCCTAAAATACAGAGATCGCATCACCGATACGGTGGTCATCTCGCTTGTCTGCCGTGACAATATTTTGGGTTTGAAACGCGTCGGGAAATTAGAGTTCCAGCTCTAATAGATTCTCGGCGCGTTTTTCTTTATTAACTCATCTCATACCCCCCGTTAATAGGCACAAAAAAAGGAGACCTGTTTCGTTTCAGTTTGCGGTCAGAGGACAATCCTAGCAGCTGACAAGGGACGAAGCAGTCTAGGGGAGTCGACAAGTGCAAACCGAAACGTGAAGGCCTCCTCGGTTATCATAAGGCGTGTTCACGTTGTGGTGTGATCTGCATCACGTGCTTACGTGCTATTAATCACACTAATATAATAATGAACGCGTGCGCGAGGCGCAAGGGGGTAAATTTAGGATGGATAAACTATGTGCTTAACGGTCTATAATTGCTTGATTTGCGGAGTTGGTGCGTCTCTCTTGTTCGGCTCGTAGCATCGCCATTGAGCCACGTATGCTCGAATCCAGTGACGATTCGTAGCGGATCAGGAGGGCAATAGCACTGGAGTAACTGGACGCAGTAAAAGCGAAAGACAAGTTGCTTTCGGTGCCGTCGTCGCCTTCCCACGGTAACCCGCTCCGAAGCGGTTGCTTGCTCATCAGCTGAGCCTCGATACGAGGGACACGCATGACGCGCCACAGCTTATTGACTATCTGCTCTGTTAGGGCCATCTCAACAACTGACTGGGGGTCGAGTTCTTCGTAGAGTCGGCCCTTAAAGGTTTCATAGGTCTGTATATCTTCGTCCGGTGTAGTCACCGACCTGGCCGTTAGTCCGTGCTTCAGTGCATTCTGAGACACTTTCTTTTTACCTTCTGCTGTGCGCGGCCCAGTGGATCGTTGGGCGTTGGCACGGTTCGCCGCTATTCGTTTATCCGTCATAGTAGTCTACCTCCAGATAGTCCCGAAGTGCGCGTTCGAGTATTGCAGTAGCAGAAATGTTCTCCCTCTTCGCGGTAGCCTGTACCTCCGCGAACAAATTGTCTTCGATGCGGAAATTACGCGCCGTCTTGTTTCCAGAGTTCGGTATTAGCTTGGAAAGCGGTTCTGTGGTCTTTTCTTGTGCCTCTCTTGCTAAGGTCTTCAACACGATTACTTCGGCTTCTGTAAACTGGGCCAGCGGGGCCACGGGAGTGGACACTGGAGTAGGCTCTGAGACAGATTTAGGAGCAGTCGGCTTCGGCTTCGGTTTTGGTTTCGGTATTTCTACGTTCACACTTCGAGTAGGTGCTGTAATCTCTTCGACCGGTGGGAGACCTTCCTCCTCCCTCAAAGCATTTAACGAGTCCCAATGACAGATCGGTGTGCCTCCTCGATTGAACGACCCTTCGAGTATGCCGGCATCGCGGTAGGCTCTTAAGCGATCTTTAGCACCCCCTCGACTAATACCCACAGCGGCTCCACATTCGGCTTCGCTTTTCCCGCTCATATACAGCTTCAGTGTCTCAATGTTTTCTTCTTTCAATAGCGTCGATTTACGGGCCATTATCCCTCACCTTTCGTCATACTTCCACCGATGTATTACAAAACCCTATCTAAGCGGCTTTATTGAGTTGTGTTTTCTGATTCAATACTTGTTTGATTACCTGAGGATTCCAGACACGTTTTCCGCGACGGGTCAGGATACCTCGCCGCTCTAGTTCTGCTCCGATCTTACGGTAAGACTCGCCGGCATCGCGGAGTTGGCGAATCAGAGAAAGAACCTCTTGCTCGTCGGGGTCTACGTCTAAACGTCCACCCTCCAGTAGGCGATACCCGAAGGGAACGTCTCCACCCGTCTTCTCTCCTCGCTTACGTTTCTGCGCCATCGCTGCGGCCGTCCGTGCTGAGATAAGGTTACGCTCGTATTCCGCGAACGCGTCTACAATAGTCCTCATCAGGACGTTGGAGGGATCGTCGTTGTCGGTGCCTTCTCCCGCGGCCGATATGATCCGCGCTCCACGGCGTTTCACTTCTTTCTCAATCCACGCCGAAAAATACACATCTCTCGCCAGTCGGTCTCTCTTGGCAACAACCAACACATCGCCCTCGCCCAGTGCGTCTATAGCTTGGTGTAAGGCGGGTCGGTTAGGGTCGCTTCCGCTATACCCATCGTCGGTAAACACCTCGTCCAGTTCGTTCTGGTGGGTAACAATAGCCTCTCTCTGTGCCTCCAAACCTAAACCGCTTCTGGCCTGTTCTTCCGTCGAGACGCGTAAGTAAGCTATTCGTCGTGCCATTACCTCTCCTTTACTTTGTATATACGATGTATCTAAAAGTGCTATACACCTTGCAATACATTGTAGATACAAGTGCTATACGCTATGCTCTACAATGTATATACAATGTAACACATAGATCTCACAATGTAAAGCGTTATTAGATACATTGTATATACAAATAGACTTAGAAAAGGGGGTTTTCGGGCGATATTTGAGGAAATACGTGTTTGTGGTGGCGCGGAGTGAAGGGAATCGTTATAGTTGACAGCAGAACAAAAAAAAGTCCGATGCAGAGTATCAGGCTCCGCACCGGACAAAATCACAAACGATATGTGAGGTATCGTTATGAATTATGATAGCACTGCTCTAGCAATTTCGCAAGTAAAACCCCCTCCACAGCTGTTCCTGAATCTACCCTTAGAGATCGCCCAATTACCTCTGCGGCCGTCTGCTAAACTCGTCTACGGGGCGTTAAAGATGCACTGTAGGCATCGAGACGTTTGTCGCGTTCGATGGGCCACCTTACAAGTAGAGACGGGGTTGTCTCGTGCCTCAGTCGCTCGTGGACTAAAAGACCTGAGGAAAGAGGGATTGGTCGGTAACCTACGGACGGGGCGCAGTTCCTACTATGTGATCTATCCTCCGACAAAAGAAGGTGAACCGACCACGGGGGTTCAAGATACGACCGAACCCGCATATACAGACCCACATACAGACCCTCCTGAGACACCTCAAAATCGCGTAAGTGGGATAAAGGGGCAGACTTACGACACTTCTGGAGACAACTGTTCCTCTGTGGACAATTCTACGAAGTCTCACTTTGACTACTTCCACAAAAGAGATTTAGCTGAAGCTATTACTACTCCTAGCTATATACCAAACGAAAGACCTAGTACTGAGCCAAAAATTACCCACAAATGGTGTAAAAACGAAACAAACCCAACTCTTTGTGATGGGGAGCAAGACAAGGAACTCGATATAAGTGCAAGAACGGCCTCTATCGCCCCCCTAATCGCGTTTCTCCTTACACCAATACAAGACGGAGGACTGGGATGGAAGCCCCACAGAGGCCATTTAGAGCGCGTTTTGGGGTATATCTCCGATGTAGGGATAGATCAAGCAACAAAAACAGCGTATAGGTGCTTCGAAGAAGGCGATAAGGGGGGCGCAGCTCTCTGGGATTG
>OZSS01001666.1_pt1 | contig 10092 bp, 9 predicted proteins | sample 1779911 | NCBI WGS metagenome assembly OZSS01 (sample SAMEA2603589, study PRJEB24840) | metagenome | biome: Water; feature: Photic zone; material: Seawater sample | place: Mediterranean Sea | collected 2013-11-12 | depth 10 m | reverse complement strand
GGATAATAACGATGCCAATGACCGTTAGTATCAGAGACGCAATAGCAAAAATTACATTTTTATTGAACTTCATTAAAATCGATTGATTGAAGAGTTAATTTGCGTTGGATTTTTCCGTTTAAACGTATGAACTTCGAAAGTACAAAATAATTTTTTGGTATCTCGTATTTGCGAAGTGTCTCGAGTTTCAAAATCATTGATTGAGCCTCATTAGGGATATAGCCTTCAAATACAATAGACAAGGATTCACCCAATTGTTGATCTGGTAACCCAAACACAAAAAAAGGAGTCAAAATGACTGATGATAGCTGTTTCTCAATCTGCTCAGGATGCAGTTTAATTCCCCCAGAATTAATCACAAAATCACTCCTCCCCTTCCAAACAAATTTGGTAGGTGATATCAAATCCACACAGTCAGTCGTGATGAGTTTTTCAATACCAATATGAGGGGCATGAATCACCAAGTTATCGCCTTGTTTTGAAAACTTTACCTGTGCAACAGCAGTATAATGCTCTTCTTCTCGGCTTAGGTTTTGAAGAGCAATATGACTGTAAGTCTCTGTCATTCCGAAGGTTGCGTAAATTGTACTGGCGTGCCCTTTCACTGCCCTTCGCAAATGATCATCTACAGGAGCACCTCCTACAATCACTTGTTTAAAACGATCTAAATGTGCAATTGAATTTTCCAACTGATGAGGGGTCATTGCAGTAAAATCATAGGTATTTGAAGAAGAACTAAGGGTTGAAGAGGGTTTTACAACATCAATCCATAAGCCAGCCAAAAGCGCTCGAATCAGCATCATCTTCCCTGCGATATAGCGCATTGGTAGGCATAAAAGAGCCTTTTGGGTTGGTAGGAGTCCTAAGGTGTTTATGGTTGTCATGGCAGAGGCAGCCAACATCGATTTTTGCGCGATGATTTCAGTTGGCTTTCCTGTCGATCCACTGGTTTGGAGTTTGATATCAGGGCTATCGGATAACCATTCTATGAGAAATTCACCCAGTTCGATTTGATGTTCATTTTTTGCATTGCAAAGCACATGAGAAAAGGACAACAGACTGTCACGATCATAAGAAATCCCACCGAGACGAAAATCAGCATGCATGATCATTCTTTTGTAACAGGACCAGCGAGTTTGGATGTCCAAGAATGCCATTTGTATTTCCTAGAAAAAATAAACAGCACCAAGCCATAGAGAATCAAGGGCATAACAATAAATTCAACTAAAACAGGGTCTGAAACATCTTTGTAAATAGAGTTTGTTTGGAAAGCTGTCCAGTCAGCAGTGACGAGTAAAGCAATAATCAGATTATTGGCAGCATGGAAGCCAATAGAAAGCTCTAAACCTTCGTCGAGCAGTGTAATCATACCTACAAACAGACCAGTTATGATATATGCTAAAATGAGTCCATTACCCAATTTTTCAACCTCGGGGTTGAAAGCGTGAAGAAGTCCAAATGATATGGATGTAATCAACAACGGAGCAAGACGATTTCTAAAGGCAACCCCTATTCCCTGAAATAAATAACCTCTCATGAGCAACTCCTCGGCAGTTGTTTGCAGTGGTATCATGATCACTGCGATGAGAACAAGGCCCCAAAACTTGTTGGGGTCATAGTTCCAGACATAATCTTCTGGTGAAATGTATTGATCCACTATAACTGAGATCGTTGCCAATGCTGCAATAAGTCCAAATGAAAAAAACACACGTTTCCAATCGAAAGAATTGCGACTTGTGACTAGAAATTTTATGGGTAGGTTATGGATATAGCGAACAACCAAGAGCAGCATAAAAAAAGCAGCTGCAAAAGGCAAAAGAATGTAGAAAAGAGTGGTGTTTGGATCGAGAATTGAAAGCATTTCAGTCTCTGACATCCCAGCAACATTTTCAGCACCGAGCTCCATCATGATCGCAACGCCAAAGGGGATAGATGCGATAAAGTAGGCAATGATGACGATAAATGTACCTCCAATATAACGTAGTGGTTCTGTTTTTCCGATAAATGCATTTTCCAAAAACATTATTTCAAATTAAAGTCTTCAAGTTTAACGCGATCAAACCCCAAATGTTGCCCTCTAATATACAAAGGTGTATCGATATTGTTGGTAAAGAGACCACCTGTTCCAAGTCCTTGAGGCATTGAGATTTCTTTGGTGCTCAACCATTGTGCAATTGCGTTCAAACCAATATTACTTTCCAAAGCACTTGTAGCCCACCACCCAATCGATTGTTTTTCGGCAATTGAAACCCATTGATCTGCTCCTTGCCACCCTCCTACAAGACTGGGTTTGAGAATGATATATTGAGGCTTTATGTGTTGCAAAAGATCAGCTTTACTATTTTCAGAATGCACTCCAATCAGTTCTTCATCCAATGCAATGGGAATTGGCGATTGATTGCAAATGGCAGCCATTTCATCCCATTGACCTGGCGCAATTGGCTGTTCGATGGAATGGATATTATATTTCGATAGATGCTCCAACTTCTGCATCACCTCATTGTTTTGAAAAGCACCATTTGCGTCAACGCGTAGCTCGACATCAGTGTCCTGGTAGCGTTTTCGTATGCTCGCCAACAGTTTGCATTCAGACGCAAAATCAAGTGCTCCGACTTTAATTTTAATACACGAAAACCCAAGGTCTAGTTTTTGTTCGAGTTGAGTCATCATGCTTTCAACATCACTCATCCATATCAAACCATTGATTGGAATCATTTGTTGGTCATGAACAAAAGCTGTGTCAAAATGCAGTAATGGGTGTGACGACTCCAAACCTGAGAAAGCCATTTCAAGCGCAAACTGCATGGCTGGCGAACTATTGTAGCGTTGCAACAAAAAATCTTTTCCCTTATATATATATCTAGGAATTTCTTCTAAAATATCTTCAACAATTTCAGGCGACTCTGGGCTTAAGCCTTCAATGATGCTGCATTCCCCAATACCTGTTTTTCCATCTCTCGTCATTTGAATCAACCAACTGTCTTTGTCGTTCAACACCCCTCTAGATGTTCCACTTGGGATTTTGAACGCAAGGCTATGCTTTGACCAAGTGAATTTCATACTGTTAAAACTATTGAAAACACACTGAACAAAATGGCATAGAAAAATGTGAGCAGGGCAATTTTTTTAAGCTCTAAATCGAGTAATTTCTCTGATTTGTTTTGAAAGACAACCTTGAGGTGTAGCATTACAGGGATCAACATGATGATTGACAATACAACAATCGAAACAGCATTATAAATAAAACCATAAGTAGCAGTCAAAATAACTGGCACTGTAACTAAAAACAGATGGTAAAACATAACATTTCTAGCACCCAAACGAACAGCAATAGTTGCTTTGCCAAACTGTTTGTCGTTCACTCGGTCGCGCATATTATTGATATTGAGAACAGCAACAGAAAGCAGGCCAATTGAAAAAGCAAGGTAAATCAGTGATGGATCAAATTCATTTGTGTATAAAAAATGACTCCCAAAAACACTCACACAGCCAAAAAAAAGAAAAACAAATAAATCTCCAAGACCTTTATAACCATATGCGTTTGAACCAATCGTATATCGAATGGCAGCAACGATTGCGAAAAACCCTAAGCCCAAAAAGGTGAGTGATGTCTGACTCAATCCAAAGGCGCTATACACAAGCAAAATGGTGAGCAAAACAGCAACAGCAGTGATGGAAAGGATTGTTTGGCGTAGCTGATCCCTGGTGATCAAACCAGATTGAAGAATTCGTTTTGGTCCAAGCCTGGACGAATTGTCAGTCCCTTTCACTCCATCCCCATAATCATTGGCAAAATTGGACAAAAGTTGGTAACTCACAGTTGTGAGAATCGCAAAAACGAAGACAACAAAATCAAATTCATTCTTTTGAAATGCGATAGACGAGCCAACAAGTATTCCAGAAATAGAAAGAGGAATTGTTCGCAAGCGAGCAGCCTTAATCCAAGTAAAAAAAGAGACTTTATTCACAGATCTGGCTGTTCATTATGGGAATTTTGGATATTTATCAAAGTCAGGGCGACGCTTTTCCAAAAAGGCATTTTTTCCCTCTTGCGCCTCATCAGTAAGGTAGTACAACAGCGTTGCATCTCCAGCGAGTTGCATCAAGCCATGTTGGCCATCCAACTCTGCATTTAAACTACGTTTGATCATTCGAAGTGCTAAAGGGCTACGTTGCTGCATGAGATCACACCATTCTAAGGTTGCAGACTCTAGGTCTTTCAGTGGCACAACTCTGTTAACCAACCCCATTTCCAAAGCTTCTTGGGCACTGTATTGCTTGCACAAGAACCAAATCTCACGTGCCTTTTTTTGACCCACATGACGTGCCAAATAAGAAGATCCAAAGCCGCCATCAAAACTGCCAACTTTTGGGCCAGTCTGACCAAAAATAGCGTTTTCACTCGCAATGGTTAGGTCACAAACAACATGAAGAACGTGTCCTCCACCAATCGCATAACCATTGACCATCGCAATGACAGGTTTTGGCAGTTCACGAATCCTTTTATGCAAATCTAGAACGTTTAAACGAGGAACGCCATCATCTCCAATATAGCCTCCAATACCCTTTACATTTTGATCTCCACCACTGCAAAAGGCTTTGTCGCCAGTACCAGTGAAAAGAACGATATCGATGTCGTCACGCTCACGACAAATCTCGATGGCATCTAGCATCTGTGTATTGGTCTCAGGACGAAATGCATTGTAAACCTCCGGCCGATTGATGGTGATTTTTGCGACCCCGTTGTAGTGTTCAAATAAAATATCAGAGTAGGTTTTTATGGATTTCCAAACTGCTTTCATATATATTTTTTTACAAAATTAAGACTTAATCTGATTGATTGCTCAAAAAATCAAAATAGGCCTGTAAAACTAAATCATTGGAATTGGAAGGCGTGCATATTTCTAATATTTTCCCACGACTCGAAGGTGAAAAAAATCGACCCAATGCTAGCCTTAAACCAACACCACTTCGAACTCTTTTGTAGGACAAGCCATATTGTTTTGCCATCCATTTGGCTGTTCTGCGATGCTTTGTTTCAAAATATGTTTCAAAATCAGGTGTTTCCTTGGCGTTGGGCAATATCCTAAAAATACCACCTCCCCCATTGTTCACTAATATCACTCGAAAATTGGATGGGATGTATTGGTTCCACAAAGCGTTTGAGTCATAAAAAAAACTTAAATCACCTGTGATCATCAGCGTTGGTGTTTCACTTGCCACTGATGCTCCCACTGCTGTTGAGATACTTCCTTCAATTCCACTTGTTCCTCTGTTGCAATAGGAAGATGCCCCAGCTTTGGCAAACAGTTGTGCATATCGAATGGGCGAGCTGTTAGCCCATTGGATGATATAATTTTTAGGAATCGAGCGCATGATTTTATCAAACACATACAAATCGCTGAAAGGCAACTTTCGACAAAATGTTTGATGCGCAATCTCTCTTTGCCTAGACAGTTGAAGCCACTGTTGCTGATAACTCGATTCAGTATCAGAAATAGGTGTCAACCCCCTCAAAAAAGAGTTGGGATCGACCTCGATGTGTTGCACACCCAAATAATAAGTATCAAGTGCTCGATCTGTGCCGATATGATAGTGTAAAACACTAGTGTAGGATCGCAATAGTGATTTGATTTTTTTCGAAACAACCATCCCTCCCATTGTCACCAACAGATCAGGGCATAATGATTGAAAAATGTCTTGACTATTTTTCTTTTTCTCGATAGGAATGATCACCCGATCAATATGTGCAATGAAGTTGTCATGACTGATGTTGGAATTGATTTCATGCAAAACAACAACTCTAGGGTCATTGGCCAACAAAGAAATACTCTTTGCGTTTAGACGATTGGCTGGCATTGTTCCGACAACGATAATAATGCGTTTTGACGTATTCCATTTTTTTTCAAAATCCTTGTGCTGTTTGGTGTGAGGGCTAGTCAACTGCTGTTGTTGTTGGGGGGTGAAATCTGACACTTCATTGAAGTCGTACAATGGCTCTTCCAAAGGAATGTTGATATGAACAGGACCATTGTACAAATACATTTGAGAAAGTACTTCCTCGAGTCTAGTGTTGTTTTTCTTTTCAATGGCTTGTTGTGAACCTTCAATTTCCTTAGGAGTTGATTTTGAATCAATTAACTTCTGGGTATTGCTCTCAATGATTGCTGCGTGGTTGTGCGTTACATCTTGCAGAAGTGCTGCTTCAGAAACAATATGTTTTGAAAACACTCCTTGTTGCTTTATTGTTTGGCCATTTCCAATATCAATTTGGTAGGTAGGTCGATCGGCACTCAACACCACAATTGGATACTGACTATAATAAGCTTCTGCAACAGCAGGATAGATGTTTAACAGAGCTGAGCCAGAGGTACATAGCACTGCAACTGGTTTTTGAAGTTGTTGTGCAAGACCAAGAGCAAAGAAAGCTGCAGAGCGTTCATCAACGATGCTATAGGTTGTGAACCCACTATGAGTGGTCAACCCAACAGTGATGGGCGCACTTCTAGAGCCTGGCGCGATCACAACATGACAAACCTCATAATTGAGTAGTTGTTGAATAACCGAGCGTACAACAGGTATTGCAGAGAGATTCATAGCAACGGCAAATGTACAAAATGCGCAGTTGTTAACTCATCAAAATTCGACCCATGGTGTTTGCTTTCTCCAGCACCTCTTGCCACTCATCATGTGGACTGCTTTTTTCAGTAATCCCACCTCCAACATATACCAAAGCCTTGTCATCCTGAATTGTCATGCAACGTAGGTTGACATATAGGTCTGTTTGGTCTTGATCTATCACCCCCAAAAAGCCAGCATACAGAGATCGATCCAATTGCTCATGGGTTTTGATAAAGTCAAGTGCCATCTCTTTTGGAACTCCTCCAACAGCAGGTGTGGGATGAAGTGCGTTGGCTGCTTCGAGAGGAGAAATCGTTAGCTCTGCAGTAATGGTCGTTTGTAGATGTTCCAACTGTCCTGCACGAATGGTTTTTGCATCAGCATAATGTATCGATGCATTTGATGTGTACCTGCGTAGTGTGTTTACAATTTCATTCACTACAAACCCTTGCTCTTCCTTTTCCTTTTCGCCCCATGAGGTGCTACCTAATGGTCGAGTACCAGCCAATGCCATTGTCGTCAAATGAGACTGTTGTATTGTAATCAAACGTTCAGGAGTTGCACCCATCCACAGGCCATATTTGGGATGAAAAAGCAGATAGTTAAAAGTGTTTTTGTACGACGAAAGGATCGTTTTAAAATAATCAATTGATGATCTTGACAATCCATTATACTCGAGTGCAGTTGCCAACACTACCTTATTCAAATGGGATTGTTGCATACTGCCTATGGCATTGAGAATGAGGCTTGTATGATTCTTTTGTTTCTGTTCTAAATCATGCCATTCAAGCTGTTTTGATTGACTGGGTATTTCATCAACACGAAAGTCTGTATGTAGGGTTTGATCTGGGTAAATTGAAAAATGTTTTGACGATTCAAAATGACTGACAACAAATTTGGTTTTCGGTTTGGGTAACTGGTTGTGATCGAGAAATGCTGTCAATCGAGTCTCATTTGGATGTCGAAACACAACAAAGGGCAATTTGCTGTTTAAGTGCTTTTCAATCTCTACAAAAAATGATAACTGGGTCAAGTGGGTTATTTTTTGAGGGGAAGAACAAGTGTTGTCAATGAACATGATGACACCAATCGCTGTTCATCATCAGTGATTTCAATTGACCATACTTGCATTGTTTTGCCCTTGTGTAGAGGCATTGCTTTAGCGTACACATAACCAGTTCGTACACCTCTCACGTGCTTTGCAGAAATGTCGATTCCTCGCAGCATATGCCCTTCTTGATTACAAAAAACAGCTGCTGCAGAACTCCCAACTGTCTCAGCTAGCGCTGCAGTAGCACCACCATGTAAAACACCATCTGGCTGATGAACTGCAGCAGTTACAGGCATACGTGCGATCAAAAAATCATCTCCAATGTCAGTAAATTCAATCTTAAGGGTTTGCATCAATGTCCCTCGATTTCTATCATTGATTTTTTTGAGAAGTGTAGATTTATCCATAACTTTTTAGATGTGAGTATTACGAGGAACTGGCCTTTTGATTATACCTTTTGTTGCATTCGTTTTTTTCAAGCGTACATCAACTTACCCTTTGATTTTGGGATTGGTCGATTTTTCAACTTTGCAGTTTCTAGCCATTCGTCAATAACTACTTGTACATTTTCTAAAGCCTCTATTTAGGTTTCTCCATCAGCCATACATCCAGCTAATTCGGGAACTTCTGCAATAAAAGCTTCGTCTTCTTGGCTCCAATAAATAATAATTTCATATTTATAATTCATCACTTTAATTTTAACTTATATTTTATCAAAATATTTCTAATCTGTTTCATCAGTATTTTTTGAAGCTTACTCATCCCCACAAAATTACAAAATCAATCGCACAAGTATTGAAATAAATAGTGAGCAAATCTGTAGGGATTTTCTCCATTGCAATTGGCACAATAAAAAAAACGCACTGCTAACAGTGCGTTTTTTATGTTATGTAAACAAGATATGCAAAGAGTTACTTCACTTCTTCGAAGTCAACATCCTCAACATCCTCGTCGTTGGTCTCGCCGGCTGATGCACCTGCATCTGCTTGTCCATCTGCAGAAGCACCCTGATCGGCTTGCGCTTTATACATCTCTTCAGAAGCATTTTTCCAAGCTTCATTGATGCTGTCTAATGCAGGAGTTATCGCCTCAACATCCTTCGACTCATAAGCCTTTTTAAGGGTATCCAAAGCATCCTGAATTGGCTTTTTCTTGTCATCTGACAACTTATCGCCAAACTCTTTCAATTGCTTTTCGGTTTGGAAGATCATTGCATCGGCGTTATTGAGCGTATCTACTTGCTCTTTTGCTTTCTTATCTGCATCTGCATTCGCCTCTGCCTCTTTTTTCATCTTTTCGATTTCTTCTTCTGTCAAACCTGATGAAGCCTCAATACGAATATCTTGCGATTTGTTTGTTGCTTTATCGAGTGCAGTAACATGAATCAAGCCATTGGCATCGATGTCAAAAGTCACCTCAATTTGTGGCGTACCTCTAGGTGCTGGTGGGATTCCATCCAAGTGAAATCTACCAATTGTCTTATTATCAGCAGCCATTGGACGCTCGCCTTGCAAAACATGAATCTCTACAGAGGGCTGATTGTCAGCAGCTGTTGAAAACACCTGTGACTTTTTTGTAGGAATCGTTGTGTTTGCATCGATTAATTTCGTGAGAACACCACCCATCGTTTCAATTCCTAAAGAAAGTGGTGTGACATCCAACAATAGGACGTCCTTGACATCTCCTGTGAGTACACCTCCCTGAATTGCAGCGCCAACAGCTACAACTTCGTCGGGGTTTACCCCTTTTGATGGCTTCTTTCCAAAGAATTTTTCAACTTCTTCTTGAATCACTGGAATCCGGGTTGAACCACCTACCAAGATGATCTCGTCGATCTCATCTGTTGACAATCCAGCATCGGAAAGTGCATTCTTAACAGGCGTCATCGAGCGTTTCACCAATTCAGCAGACAACTGCTCAAACTTGGCTCTAGTCAGTGTTTGTACAAGGTGTTTTGGCCCAGAGGCAGTTGCTGTGACATAAGGCAAGTTGATTTCTGTTTGGGTTGATGACGACAATTCAATTTTAGCTTTTTCAGCTGCTTCTTTCAATCGCTGAAGTGCCATTGGGTCTTTGCGAAGATCAACATCTTCATTAGACTTAAAATCATCTGCAAGCCAGTCGATAATCACCTCATCAAAATCATCACCTCCAAGGTGAGTATCACCATTGGTTGATAATACCTCAAAAACCCCATCCCCTAGCTCGAGAACAGAGATATCAAATGTACCACCACCGAGGTCATATACTGCTATTTTTTTATCACTACCACCTTTGTCAAGACCATAAGCCAAAGCAGCAGCAGTTGGTTCGTTGATGATTCTGTGGACTTTTAATCCCGAAATTTCACCTGCTTCTTTAGTCGCTTGGCGTTGTGCGTCATTGAAATAAGCAGGTACAGTGATTACAGCATCTGTAAC
>OZSS01001665.1_pt1 | contig 10092 bp, 5 predicted proteins | sample 1779911 | NCBI WGS metagenome assembly OZSS01 (sample SAMEA2603589, study PRJEB24840) | metagenome | biome: Water; feature: Photic zone; material: Seawater sample | place: Mediterranean Sea | collected 2013-11-12 | depth 10 m | reverse complement strand
CATTGAGCAGAAGGGGTCAAGAGGCTCTTGCGGAGATTGGGCTGTTGGATGAGGTGATGAAAGATGCTATTCGCATGCCGTGTCGCGTGATACATCAGCTTGGTGCCCAACGTGCAGGCGATAATGTCGTGAAGCAAGCATACGGCACGGACGACCAGGCCATTTGGAGTGTCAGTCGTGAAGGCATCAACCTAAAGATGCTCAATCAAGCCACAAAGGAGAGCGACAACGTATCTGTACACTTTAATTACTCTCTTATGTCGCTTCATGCCGCATCGGGCACGTGCACATTCAGGGACGACAAGACCTCGAAGGAGGTCACGGAGAAGTTCGATTTGGTCATCGGGGCCGACGGGGCGTACTCCAGCGTCAGAGAGAACATGCTCCGCCAAGGAAGAATTGACTTCTCCAGGAAGTACATCGATCACGGGTACAAAGAGCTATGTATTCCACCTAAGATAGGGGCCGACGGGAAGCCGGCCTTCGCCCTCGACGACCACGAAGGCCTTCACATTTGGCCACGCGGGGCTTTCATGATGATCGCTCTGCCAAACCCCGACTTTTCATTTACAGCGACATTGTTTGCTCCGTACCGCGGAGGGGACGGTTTCGACAGCGTGGACCCAGAAGACCACACCGCCGTGGACGCCTACTTCAATAAACACTTCCCAGACCTGGTGCCCCTCATCCCAGACCTGCAGGCCGAGTTCAAGAACAACCCCGTGGGGTCTCTTGTCACTATCAACGTGGGCCAGTGGAGAAAGGAGAAGGTGTTGCTCTTAGGCGACGCGGCCCATGCAGTGGTTCCTTTCTACGGGCAGGGTATGAATGCAGCCTTCGAGGATGGGCATATCCTCTATCGCACTCTCAAGGACCTCATCGAGAGCAAACACCCTGCGGACGCGTCTGCCGCTGATGTACTTCTTGCTGGGGCTGAGAGCTTTGCCAACTCGCGCCGTCCTGCTGGAGATGCCCTTGCTGAGCTATGCGTGGAGCACTATCACGACATGGCATCCAACACTGCCTCCACGCTGTACCTATTTCAGAAAAAAGTCGAGGAGAAGCTCCACTACTTCCTTCCTTCCTACTTTGTGCCCATTTACACTTTGGTGGCCTTCACAGAAACACCCTATCACCATATCACCAAGCTTCAGAGGCAGTACGGGGACATCGCGAGCAGAGTCGTTGGCGGGCTGGCAACAGTCGGCTTGGGGATGCTCGGTCTAGGCCTCTACCGGATATATAAGCGCTAGTTCACTTGTCAAGTAAGTAACTTCATGATTATTACAATTCCATTAGGAAAGAGAGAGAGAGAAGCGAGATATCAAACAAGGTAACGCCACTTTTTACAATTATAACGATCAGACGGGAGGAGGCTACACCTCAGCGCCCATCTTGAAGACATTGGCTTTGGCGGCTGCCTGGTTGTTAGGATTCTCAGGGGCCTTTTGAAAGTTATCATAGATTTTCTGCTTGTACTGGCTGAGCTTGAGGCCTGGGTACTCCTCCCTCAAAAGTGGAAGCTGCGCATCAGCGTAAGCCTTGTATATCTGCTTCATTCTTGGGTGCTTTTCGTCCATGCTAAGAGCTTCAATGGCATCGTCGAGGCCAGTAACTTCAAGAGTGTCTTCATCATTGAGCTTATTATGGCTTTTGCTGTGCATTAGGAGGTCATCCGTGTGGTTCGCTACCATACCCTTCGCAGCCCAAGCCTTTTGCTTCTTGGCCTCCTCCGCTTCCTTCAGTGCCTTGGCCTCTTTGGCCTCCTCTGCTTTCTTGAGGTTCTCTGCTTTCTTCTTTGCATCCTCGGCCGCTTTCCTCTCAGCCGACTTCTGTGCAGCAGTCTTAGGTGCCGCAGCGAGCGCAGCAGTCAGATCAGCAAAGTCATCTTTGCCCTTCTTCTTCTTGGATTTCTTTACTGTAACCTCCGACAATGCCGCATCATCTTCTGCCAATAATGCGGCCTTTTCTGCAGCCTTCCGCAACCTCTCTGCCTCCTTCTCTGCTGCACCCTTCTTGTCTTTTCTCGCTCCCTCTTCCCACGACGCCGCCTCAGCAGCTTCAGCAGCTGCAGCTGCTTGATTTGCTCGCTCTTCCTCAAGAGCTACCTTTTTTGCCATTGCCTTAGCTCGCGGTCCCATTATACCAAAAACGATAGATAATATCTATTGAGAGTTTTGTAAGAGCTTTTCCAAAGAAAGCGAGTCAATTTGGAGGCATTATGGTGTAATCGCCTGTAAATTTTAAAGTAATACAGAACCAATATAAATTATAACGAGTTGAAGATGAATTTCTTCCATTTTGATGACGAGGGGCATGAACCAAGCGAGGTGGTCGGCCACACTGAGTTGCAGCAGACCACCGGAGACCTAGCGCAGCAAATAATGGAGGAGATGCTATATAATGCACACGATGACATAATGTCTACATCTGGATCTGGGGTTATGCACAGCACACAAGAGGGGCTCGATAATGATCGCGGAGATAAATCGCGTCGATCCATTGCTTCTAGTGACAACTCTATTCGCCAACGCACATTTGACGCGCAGATTCATGCAATGGATCTCTTCTATCCCAAATTGAATGAAAAGGGTCGCCCCTTTGTGATTATTGGCGACAAAGATAACATACTGCGCGCCTATGCTCTGAATGATAACCTCACCCCAATCTTTGAATTAGGTGAAGACATTGAATCACGACATACTGACAGAATTACGTGTATCAAGTGTTACCAGCCGCCTGGGGAGGATACGATAGTTGTTGTGAGTGGAAGCAAAGATAGGACATTACGTGTGTGGGTTGTGCAATCCCTGTCTTCCTTCAAGACGCTGCGTGACGGGCATGAGGACACAGTGTGGTGTCTTGACATAATCAGCCAGCAAGATGTCGAACCTCTGATAGTTTCCGGGGGTATTGATGGCTATTTGATTGTGTGGTCCATGCTACGGGGAGAGAAGTTGAGGGAAATCTACTTGGGGGACCAGCGGGCGATCTTCTGTCTATCGGCCTATACCTTCCAGGGGGCGGCCATGGTGCTGTTCGGAGGTGAAGACGAGATGATCACTCTATGGAGTATATCGTCAGGAGAGGTAGTTAGGACGTACCAAGGCCACTCCGACGCCGTCTACACGGTTTCTGTGATAACCAACTATTGCAGCGAGCCACATGAACACTTCTCCGTACAGAGTCAAGTAGATGATATCATGGCCACAGGCGGGAAAGACCATCAAGTCATTGTATGGAGTATCACAACTGGCATGCAACTTAGATGCTTCTCTATGCACAGAACTGAGGTATTCTCCCTTATTCTTGTCCCGATTTTGATCGGGCAGCGCCACCACAGCAAAGGCAATGCCACGCCCTTTGGGGAAACGCGCGAAAGCCAAGCAGATAGAATGAGAAGGATTGTTACGGAAGAGCAGGCGGCACAAGCTTTGTACGGCGATGAAGTTGACAGCGACGACGACCCCGACGATACAGCGATCACTGTGGAAGCAAGTGTTTCAAGAAAGAAAGCTACGAGGACGAGCACTGGTGTACCCAAGCAGAACTCAGGCTCCCTTGAATCACAAGGAATTGCACCCTTTAGCCTCGCCGATAGCAAGACAGAGTACGTTATTGACGCAGTATTGGTGTCTTCAGACAAAAACGGTAATATTCTCACTACCAGTCTCACTTGTGGGTCAGTATTGCGACAGGGGAGGTACCACACCGGTGCTGTACGCTCTCTTAAGTGCAAGCCGATAAGGAAAGCACGTGCTTCAAGTTCAAGTCTTGTGTATGCTCGAGACGACTCAATACTCACAGAGAGCCGCCTCGATGCGTCGCTCCATACGATCAATCCTTTGTATAGCGAAAGCGAGGACAATAGGGAAGGCAAGACAAAGCTAAAACATAAGCGCGCTAGGGTATCACTTAGGACTGACGTTGATCCCACACTAGAAATATATTCTCTTGGTGTGGACAAGACACTGATCGTTCGCAGTCAGAAGTCTCTCGCGGAGGAGGCATGGGAAGCGTACGAGGCGGACAAAGCCGGCAAGCTCTTGTCAGTGAAGGTGCTTAACCAGATGCCAGACAAGTACAGACGCTGGTGCAATGTATATGAAGTGGCCAACAGCCGCAAGATTCCGTTGGACTCTTTTTTTTCTGGTGAGACCTTTCTTCTCTTTCACCAGAGTATTATTGACGGAGAGAGCACCTTCATAGAGACGTTTCTCCCAGAATGTCCCTCTGGATTAGAGCTCTCCACCTACTACACTATCAAGGACCACGGTTACGACATTTTCGGTCTAAGAGAGTCAAGGAAGAGTGCACGTACAAAAACAGGACTCGCTTACGTGGAGCAGCATGTGCGGAATCATCTTGGCAAATTGAAGGCCTTCTTCTTGAAATCGATAGGGTATCAGAATCAAGACAAGGTGTGGACCTTTTCATTATTACGGACGGCGTTAGATCACCATGATGTGCGCTCCATCGTTGTGGTTCTTGACGTGTGGTCCAAGCTTGTAAATCAGCCTGCCAAGGACTGGTTGTATCAGTACAAGGGCTCCTACACAAGACTCACGAACGAAGATTTGGTTTTATGCTCCGAGCTATACCCCGCTTTGTTTGTGGACTTTATGTTGAAGGTCAAATTACAGGTTTGTCACCCCTACGTTACCGCTGGAATGAATGCGAGTATTCCTCCGAAGAGGGAATATATTTACCAGGGCTCTGACGCCAACCTGAAATTAGACAAGGCTATGTGGAAGAAGTCAAACGATCCTCCGGTCCCTACGAATTGCGGTTTGTTTGTGCCCCTAATGCACCCAAACTCTTTCGATATGATGAAGGCGTATGTACAGGCGAGCAAGAAAACAGGATCAGTGAGGATCTTCTCTTCTGATGCTATACATGTTGGAGTTGAGATGGCTTGGAAAAATTACGGACTCCTTAATCATGTAATACTCTTCGTCTTCTTTGTTACGACAGCAATGTTCTTCTTCGCTTTGTGGTATATTGATATCAAGCGGTCATCGTTAGCATGGTTTAAAATCAGTTCTAACTTGCTTTGCAGTTCTATTGGCTTGGAGGTGCTGAAAGAAGTCTTGACTATGATTTGGAGTGAGGATATTCGTCATCTCGTCGAAGCGAGTACAATTCTCACCTTCCTATATTTTTTCGCGGTGACAACTTCACTCCACTTCATGTATGAGGTTCTAAGGTGTGGCACAGGAATTGAGTGCGTTGATAATTCCCAACTAATTGGATACGTGACAAACGCGTGTTTGTCTGTGATGGTCATCTGGGTTAAGGGCTTCAGAATGCTTACCCCGGACAAGAATATTGGGCCTATAATTGCCACAGTGGGGAATGTCATTTGGGATACGAGGTTCCTTCTTCTCATGATATTTCTGCTTGTCATTGCTTTCTCCTTAGCTTTTTGGGTTTTATGCGCACCTGAACTCGGTGGGGAGAATCTTGAACGATTCCGTCGAGGATTTCTGTTCAACGAACATTATTTCAATGGGACGGCCAAGTTGCCGGAATGGCTTGACGAGGCAGGTATGCCAGAGCTCCCCGCTCAAAGGCACTTTCCCGGAGGGTATTTTGCCTTCAGTACTCTACAGGGCAGTCTTCTTACGACATTCTCGTATGTCATGGGCCAGTTCGACATCACTAATTTCAATACATGTGGACTGAAGCCAACTGGCGAAGTCAACCTACCAGCTCGCAACTTCGCCGTCATACTGTCTATGGTTTTCGTGGCTCTTGTGGCTATAGTGATGATCAATGTCTTGATTGCACTCATGACAGAGAGCTACAGTCGCTCTGTCCCCCTAGGGTTCGCGCAGACGTCCTACGCACAGGCTCGAATCATGCTCTCTTACCATCCTGCTGTCGTCATTGCCGAGGCTAAGCAGCAGTCGAAGCGGAATAAGTCCCTCTGTCCGGCGTTGGCATTAGTGTTGACTTCGGGATTGAGTAGCATGGCTACCGCGGTGCTGAACAGGGGATCGAGAGGGGGGGATGCTGCTAGTGGAGGACGCGAGGCCAACTCGGTGGACGTGCTCTTGGATTACTCTAAAAGGGACTCCGAGAATCTCGATGGGATTATATCCGCTCTTGACGAAGAAAGCAGCGAAATGATCGAGGAGCAGTTGCAGAATATTGAGACAATGACGAACACGGTGAGTGCATTGGTAAAGCAGAGGAGGAGATTTTGAGGTCACACTTGCAAATACTTATCAATTCGGAATCACACCGTTACGTTTTAATGCGTAGATGGTGAGCTGCGTTCCCAACAGTATGAATACGAGAGTTATTGCACAAACTGTGTAGAATGCATAATTTGGCCACTCTACATATGCGTTATCCAAGTTCATCCCAAAGGCCCCGGTTACCGCGCCACCAAATGCGATGGTGCATCCGAGCACGGTCATGTACGTGTTTGCAACTAGAACCTTTGTCTGCGTGTTTAACGATTGCAACGTTTGCCACTCTTCAACACTGTTCAGCATAGTTGCGAGGTGTTCTGCTTGCTTGAGAAGCTTCGCATAACGTAAGAAGTGCGCGTAAAGGATCAGCTCGATATCGTGACTGGCGCATGTTATGCGATCATCGAAGGCGCTCAGCGTCTTCTTCTTGTCTACCGTCATACGGTAGAGGCTGTCATTTTGCTTCAGAACTGAGAGATTCATGAATGCCATAGTGACGTCTTTTCCCAATATTTCTTGGAAGCACTCGCACATAGCAGCGAGCGTGTCCCTTAATTTCGAAACTTGCATTTTGACCATGTACATTTGCTTTTGATCTTCCAAGCTCACATAGGCCTTGACGTTGTATACGCGGTGGCATATCAATGCTCTATTCTGCATGGCTTCTAAAGCGTTACTGTGGATCCGCCAAATGGTCATGAACACAGCCTCATAACAGACGTGGTCGAAGTGTACTTGCGCCCTGAGCTCCCTCTTTGCTGTAATACGATACTTTATTGCATTTGCAACTACCTTCGCTGTGGTCTCTAGGATTTGGTTATCAGTCTTGGCCAAACTCTTGCTCTCAATGAGCACGAGCTTGTCGTTGAGCAAGACGCATTGAATTGGGTAAAGCCCCATGAGCACGCAGTGCCTTGCGTTACTTGTCATAGGCTTAGAGGTGCCACCCAAGGCAAGAAGAAGCTGCATTATATCATGCAAATCAACTTGTTGCGCTTCATCGGGCACATCACTCTCCATAGTTGAGGTGACTTCCTGCGCGGCTAGGTCACAGTCATATTCAGAGAAACCGTCGAAGTTGATGAAGCACGTGTGACCATGTACCAACAAGCCTTCAACAGTGACTTTATAGAGACCAAGTCGAACACGCAAGCTTTCTAATTCTGCTTCCGAGATGGCTTTAAGTCGCATGGCCAACGGAAATGTGTTTATCTCGAGCCGAGAACGGTACAACAGGCGCCCTTCCTCATCGACAAAGCCGCTCTCGGTCTCTCGCACTCCAAGAGGTATCGCAGACAAGGCCATATTAGTCTCTTTCTTACTACGGCTCTTGTTCTCATTCTCGATGCCCTTCGCATGCTCAACCAGTCCGTCTTTCAGCATACTCAACGGTACTGACTTCTTTTCCATGATCAGTTCCGAATTCTCATCGAGGCTGAATTCGATGCAGTCGATAAGCCCAATTTCAACATCCTGTGCGTCTGGGTACGGGTGTTCTTGGTGCAAGAAGCTTTCGATCATTGCTGGACTGAAGATGTTCAGAACCTCTAATGGTGCAACCCCACTATGCACCTTCGCACCACTTTCGACAGGTTCCTCTGCGTCTACCAGTGAACCATGCCGAACTTGCTCGCGCTGTATTCCTTCTTTGACTATATTGCTGGAAATTATTCGAGCTTTTTCGTCTATGTCATTCCTCAATTTAGTTGCTATTTTGCTTCGATCCAAGTACAAGTCAGATCGACGATTCTGTTTCAAACTTTGTATTCCATTCTTATGTATGGCGTCAGAGACACGAGGCATTGATCGATTCTCAATATCCTTCCCTGACTGCGTTTTGTGATGCATCCCTAATCTTTTCGTGTGGTTCTTTGAAAGGTCGATTAAGCGCTCACGTATGTCTTTTCCTACGGCTGATACATCCAGAAGGTCCTCCTCGCGATCATCTGCCATGACTTGCTCAGTAAAGTCGGCATAATCATAATCTGTTGAAGCGTGTGCATTCTTTATCCGAGGTATGCTTTGCAGGTACCCAACATCGTCTGGCTCGCCTTCGCCTTCGCTCTCCCTCTCCAAGGCCGAGCCAGACTCAGTAGCAACTGCCGATCTTTCTATCAGACGTCTTGGCATTTTCACTCACTTAATGTCTATTCTATTGTACACATTTTCTTGATCGTGTATGCCGAGCTGCAAAGGAGGGTCTTCAGTGGTCGAAGCGTCTTTGATGGTCGAACTCTTGTGGTTCAAATAACTTACTATTCAAGTGACTTTTGCCAATGTTAGCGCGCTCACCAGTCACTTAAGTAATTAAATCAATAATTGTCATATCCAATGAGTCTAATTTAAGGCTTTACGCATCTTACTACGTGTTATTGGTATCGAGCCCCACAGAGCCACAGTAACCAAAACTAGTTGAGAAATTCCAAACCTTACCGCGTCTTGCGATGATGTAGTACAAACGTCACGACAAAATCCTATATCGACTCACCATGATTCAAATGAGTGCTTTGTAAATATCGCAATGTTGAGTGCGGTATGATTTTGTTACACTTGGTTTTGCTGCTTATACTCTTGAGGTTTACTCGTGCTGGTCATGAAGTGTTGCATGCCTCGTCACCGTCTATTCTGAACGACCACGATTTGCTTCTTCCGCACGAACTTGCTATTGTGCAGTTCGACTCGCGGCCCCTTGACGACTATTGGAACACGAGTGCGCGATGGAACCATGCATTCGCTCACAGGTGGAACCATAAATACATATTTCTAACAATGACAGATAAAGACCTGTGCGCACATCCTGGTGGCGTAGAGCTTTCTGCCGTGTGGTGTAAAGTGAAGGCCATGGTGAGAGCAAAACGAAAGTTTTCATCTGAGATCAAAGCATTCCTTTACATGGACAGTGACATGGCTGTGACTATAGAGGGAAATTATTCGCTCACGGATGTAATAAACTTCATGAGACAAGATTTGCCTTGGGATGTGAAACAGATGCCCCTTGCGTTCAATCAGGACGGACCAGGATGGGCTTGCAAGCACGCAATTCAAGACGTGGGTTATAGATACTGCTTCAATTCGGGGACAGTTCTATGGTGGAATACTCCGCTGGCACACAGAATTCTTTATGAGTGGTGGATGCTTGCAGCCCAACCCTATGAGAAGAGCCGCTTTCCGGAGGAGTGGAAAAGGAGATGGCCCTGGGAACAGGCGCAAATGTACGCCACGTACGCCAAATTTCACCGCTACATCATGCGATTATCTTTCCCAAAGGAGCCATTCTTGCCCTGGACAAGCCTGAAAAACCCCAGGGCACAATACCCCACGGACCATGTAGAGCCCTGGTGCTTCTCCCACTGGCCTGGTGCCAATTGCTTCTTGACGCATTTCTGCGGAAGTTTGAATCAGAAGAGGCGCTTACGAGACGAATATGTATTGAATGGGGATGTGAGGCTAGTACTTCCAATGGACTCACTTGATTGAGGTGTAGGTGTAGGACGACTGTATTTGTTGAAATTTATGAATTATTACCATCCCCACTTGCAGTGAAATCATCAAAACTCTTCTCCCTTCTAACTCGATCAAATCGGAGCGAACCCTGCAAATTTGTTACCAGCAATGGCTTTCTTGCCGGTTGTCCCATGGCAGGCCCACCAGCAAATATTCTCCAAAAAATTATACCACCAATCAATAAAAATAAAGTACCAAAATATACTGAAAAGAATGAGTTTAATGATATTTCCACTAACGTGCAATTAACAATCCAAGAGACGGCAACACCAAAGATTGCACCAAAGATTGCAGCAATTCCTGATCGTACAATCGCTGACATTTTGTTTAATTTTCTACTACTACTACTATTGTTGTTCTTTCTTCGTTGTAATACGATCTCCTATTC
>OZSS01001662.1_pt1 | contig 10103 bp, 8 predicted proteins | sample 1779911 | NCBI WGS metagenome assembly OZSS01 (sample SAMEA2603589, study PRJEB24840) | metagenome | biome: Water; feature: Photic zone; material: Seawater sample | place: Mediterranean Sea | collected 2013-11-12 | depth 10 m | reverse complement strand
TCGTAAGAGTAATTAGTGGGAATATTTATGGGAATCCAACACTCCCTGGAGGTTATCGAATGATTAATGGATATATTGTTGGTCCGGGTGCTGACCTCTCTTATGCTGACCTCACTGGTGCTGACCTTGAAGGTGTTGATCTTCAAGGTGCTGACCTCTCAGGTGCTGACCTCTCTGGTGCTGACCTCCGTGGTGCTTTACTCTCGGGAACAATTTGGTCAAATGTGGTTTCTCAGTCGGACTATGATGCAGTAGTAGCTGCTTATGATGCAGTTGTGCTTGAAAGGGATGCCAAATTAACTCTAGATGAAATTAAGGACCTCAGAGCTGGCTCAACGATGATTGAAGTACAAAACGGACAAGCAACGCTCAGTATGGATATAGAAAAAAGTTCTGACCTTTCGAGTTGGGCGACTGATAGAACTGCAACAGTTAACATACCAATCGAGGAAGGTTCTGATACTCAGTTTTTCCGCTTCAAGATGACAGATGCGAGTACTTTTATTACAGTTACGATAGGGGAAGATACTATTGCAGGACAAAGTACTGGTGTATTCTATTTTAATGGAGTAGAGAAAGCAGTTTTAGAATTTCAGAAAAATACTAATTATACCTTTATTCAGAATGACTCGTCTAATGCTACCTATAGTTCTGTACATCATCCATTAATGTTCAGTACTGGTGCCGGCGGAGAGCTTAATGGTAACGGACATTATATGACCGGAGTAGTCTATAAATTAGATGGTGTTACTGTAAGTATGGCAGATTATGTCAGTGGATTTGTGGCTGCTAGTGATAGAAGAATAGAGTGGACAGTACCTAGTGACGCTCCTTCAACTCTTTACTACTGGTGTCATTTCCATACAGGTCAAGGAGCAGCGATGACTGTGACTGATTAATGGAATGATGGAAGAGAGAGTTCTTTATTTAAGAGGCATTAAAGGCTAAAGGCTTATATTTGCTGACCCTTAGAATTTGGGTACTAACGGTTCGAATCCCTTTGATAATTATTTTATCTGGCTATCCGTTTTGTTTGTATCAGTACTATGTCTATAGATTTCCCATTCACCGTTTACGTGTTCGAGTAACGCTGTAGGACTTTCTACCCAATCACCATCATTCATATATTCTATAGTATTAATCGTTTTAATCTCTGCATGGTGAATATGGCCGCAAACAATACCATCGTAGCCCTTATCTTTACAGTATTGTGCTACATAATCTTCGTATCGATTGATGAATTTAACAGCTTCCTTAGTATTACTCTTTAGCCATTTTGATAAACTCCAATAAGGATATCCAAATAATTTCCGTACTTTGTTGAAGTAAGTATTAAATGATATCATCAAATCATATAAGGTATCACCGATGTGCATAATCCACTTTCTATTTTTACGCATTAAAACATCAAACATGTCACCATGAACTATCAAATATTTCTTTCCATTTAATGCGGTATATGTGTGTTTATTTAAAATTTTTATCCTACCGATATCGATATTAAACCTTAGAAAAGGTCTTAAGCCTTCGTCATGATTGCCCAGTAGATAATAAACTTTCGTACCGCGTTTTGCTGATGTAAGTATTCTGCGTATCACATTAGCATGACTCTGTGGGAAATACCAACGCTTCCTTAAGCGCCAACCGTCAACCACATCACCAACTAAAAATAGATTGTCGCAGGTATGAGCTTTTAAAAAATTACAGAGAGAGTCGGCCTGACATCCCTTAGTCCCTAAGTGAATATCTGATATAAAAATACTTTTACAGTGCATGAAATTGGATGATGTTGTTAATAAATTTCTTTTAATTAAGTTACTTGTCACTCTAAATATTTCAAGAATATCTATATGCGAAGAAATATATTCAAAAAGCATCCTCAATATACTCAATTTGAGTCTAATGTGATAAAAACATAAATTTTCAAATAATTATTGCTTGTTTCGTTAATATGGGTTGTTTGTATCGTCTTTATGAAACGCACACATAATTGTTCAGAATTAAGAGAAGAGGATGCTGGCCAGTCCGTTCAGTTAAGCGGATGGGTTGACTCAGTTAGGGATCACGGAGGCATATTATTTGTTGATTTAAGGGATAGAGAGGGGATCACTCAGATTGTCTTTGATCCTCAAAATACATCGCTCAAAGACCATTTTAGTCAGATTAAGCCTGAGTCGGTTATTTCAATAATAGGTGTTGTAGAAAAACGCATTGGAAATACCATTAATGCTCAGTTGTCGACTGGGGCAATTGAGGTTCATGCCTCAGAAATGATTGTGCATAATGTATCGAAAACTCCGCCTTTCCCTATGGATGATACAGCAGATAAGGTAGGGGAAGAGTTAAAGATGACTTACCGTTATCTAGACCTAAGACGTCAATCCAATCTGGATATTCTTAGACTGCGTCACAAAACAAACCAGTCGATTCGTAATTATTTAGACTCTGTTCATTTCACAGAAGTGGAAACCCCAATGTTATTTAAAAGCACACCAGAGGGTGCTCGTGAGTTTCTTGTTCCGAGTCGGATGAATCCCGGTTCATTTTATGCACTGCCTCAATCACCTCAACAGTACAAACAAATGCTGATGGTGGCTGGTGTGGAGAAGTATTATCAATTAGCACGTTGTTTTAGAGATGAGGACCTTAGAGCGGATCGTCAGCCAGAATTCACTCAATTAGACATCGAGCTTTCATTTATCGATCGTGAAGATATGTACGCCTTGATCGAGGGGTTAATGGCTAAGATATGGAAAGACATTTTAAATGTGGATATTCAAACACCTTTCTTGCGCTTGAGCTACGAAGAAGCAATGAATCGCTTCGGTGTGGATAAGCCAGATATGCGTTTTGGTGTAGAGTTGGTGGACTGTAATTCAATTTTCGAAAAATCCGTTTTCAAGGTATTTGCCGGAGCTATTCAATCAGGTGGTTCAGTGAAAGCAATCAATGTCAAAGGCTTGGCGGATATCACCCAAGGAGAATTAAAGAAACTTGAAGAGAGTGCAAAATCACTAGGTGCAAAAGGTCTTGCTTTCGTGAAGGCTGAAAACGATGAATGGAAATCGCCTATTTTAAAATTCTTATCACAAGAAGAGCAGGATAATTTAAAAACGACTCTGAATGTTGAAAATGGTGACATTATTTTCTTTGCTGCGAGTGAATGGGAAAAGGCGTGTGCGATTCTCGGACGTGTTCGCTTAGAAGCAGCTGAATTGCTAGAATCACGAGGGTTTTTGACGCTTGATAAAAATGACTTTAAATTCTTATGGGTGATTGAGTTTCCGTTAATGCTAATGGATGAAGAGGCAGGTCGCTATGTATCATCACACCATCCGTTTACCTCTCCAGTCCCTGAAGATATCGAATTGCTGAAAACCGATCCAGTCAAAGTGCGCGGTCAACACTATGACCTTGTTTTGAATGGAGTTGAATTAGGTGGAGGCTCAATTCGTATTCATCAGCCTGATCTACAGAAGATGATCTTCGAAGAGGTTTTGAAAATAGAGCCAGATATCGTAAAAGATCGTTTTGGCTATATGTTAAATGCCTTTGAATATGGTGCTCCACCACATGGTGGTATTGCATTTGGGGTCGATCGTATGGTGACTTTATTAGCAGGGAAAAAGAGCATTAGAGATGTCATCGCTTTTCCAAAGAACCAAAAAGGACAGGAAATGATGACACAAAGTCCAGGCATCGTATCTGAGTCACAGTTAAGCGATTTGCATATATCTGTCGTAGAAGCCTCAGAAGAGGAATCTTAAAAATCTATTTTACTAGTGAACGCTTTTACCTTTTAGTTCTATACATGGAACGGATGAAACGTATTTGCCCCTTATTCATTTTAGCAATAGGTTTTCTCACTTTTCTCTATGGTGAAATTCAAATTTCTGAAAAGGTCACTCAGTTTCGTTATCCAAAATTTTCAGAAAATGGTTTTATCGAATGGGTCTTGGAAGGGAATTCTGGCACCTACGATCAATCCGAAATTTCCATCGATGAATTAAATTTACGTATCTATTCGGGTGATCAAACGGCCAGATCTTTATCCAATATCACTGGAGATAATTGTATATTCGATAGCGATACCCAAATAGCAACTTCCCAAGATTCAATTCTTATTAAAGGAAGTGGCTTTGACTTATCCGGAAATCAATGGACCTATGATTTATCACAAGAAATTATAGCTTTGAAATCCGATGCTTCCGTACGCTTTTCCCAAAATATTGATTCGATATTTTCAGGGGTCGAGCAAGCTGGTGAAACAACGATTAAAAGCAATCGTATGCGGCTGATTATTGAACCAACTCGCTATTTGTTTACCTTTGAAGGTGACTGCGTTTTGTCTTCTGATTCATTCATCTTAAAATCTCAATTACTTCAATTAGAGTTACTGAATAATTCTAAAAAAGTCAGCTTTTCAATACCTACAGGAGAACTATCAGGTATGAAATCTATTAACGGTGAAGGGGATGTTCAGTTTGTCGGCATGGGGCAATTAATTGAATCGGATAGTTTCACTATTCATCCGCGGGACAATAAGGCTATCTTTAGAGGGAAAGCGTTGATTCAGTATGACCAAATTACCTTAAAGGGGGACATGATTGATCTAGGACAAAATCAGGTCGAAGTCTTCTCTTCGAATAATAACCTATCTTCATTTTCTAACTCTATTGATACTGATGGAAGTGCAAAGGTGAGTCAGTCGAGTACCTTTGTTCAATCCAGAAATATCTCACTCTTAAAGCAAGAAGATGCATATGAATATACCTTCAATGAAGATGTGTTTTTTGTGTCTGAATTTTACCGAATCAACGCAGAATGGCTCTTCCTTAAAACCAAAGATATACCGGATCTTGATTCCTCAGAAATGTTTCAAGATATAACGCTAACCGAAGCAAAGGAAAATGTAATAGTAAAGCATGATAACTATCAAATCAGCGGAGAAAATCTTAGGTATTTACCTTTAGAAAACCAGTTGGCATTTAGTGATGATGTCACTTATGTTAGCGATTTTGCGAAATTGAAATCGAACCGCCTAATCATAGAAAATAATACCGTATTCGCTAGTTCGGAGCAGGACCTAATTGAGGTTGTTCTACCAGATACACCTGATTTAAATTTTGAATTTATTGAGGATTCAAATAGTTCTTCAATCAGTTTAAATACTGATACGATAGTAAAGTCTAATGATTTAAAAATTAATATATTTGGTTCATTTTATGACTGTATATTCAGTGGTGCTGTCAACCTGTCAAAAAATGACTTTTCGATGACATCGGATGAACTGACAATGAAATGGAAGCCAATCAACACAAACACTAGTGGGAACGTTAGCAAATCAGAGTATGTTATTGATACCATGATAGCTGATGGCTCTGTGATAATGGAGCAGTTAAACTATTATGCATCTGCTAATCATGTTGAAATATTGCCTGAAGAAAAATTGTTTCACCTTCTTGGTAGTGCACATTTTAAAGATAGTAATGGATCTATTTGGGGTGAACGCATTGAATTTGATCGCCAATCAAAACAAACAAAGGTGATTGGCTCAGAGGATGGTGGTCGCGCACGAATCCAATTCGACATATTTGGAACAGAGGAAGAAAACCTTGAAGAATCAGAAAAAGAATGATGTAAAATAACCTTATGAGTTTAAATCCTGAGCAATCTAAAATCGAAGTCACGAACCTAATCAAAGATTTCGGTAAGAAAAGAGTCGTCAATGATTTAAGTCTAAGTATTTCTGCAGGTGAGATCGTCGGCTTACTTGGACCGAATGGTGCAGGCAAAACCACTACGTTTTACATCATATTGGGCCTGATTGAAGCTACTTCAGGAGATATTTTGTTAAACGATGCTTCTATTCATGATTTGGCCATGTATCAAAGAGCACGTTTAGGAATCGGCTACCTGCCACAGGATTCTTCCATCTTCAAGAAACTCTCAGTTAGAGATAATCTAAAATCAATTGCCGAAACTTTACCGATTGATACTATGCAACAAAAGGAAAAAGTAGATGCATTATTAGAAGATTTTGGCCTTGTGAATATTGCGGATCAAATGGCTTACACTTTAAGCGGTGGAGAACGCAGGCGCTTAGAAATTGCTCGCTCAATTTTACCCTCGCCAAAATTTTTATTAATGGATGAGCCGTTCAGTGGGGTAGACCCAATCAGCATTTCAGAGGTACAAAAAATGGTTTTAAAACTGAAAGAAAAGAATATTGGTATCTTGATCACTGATCATAATGTGAGAGAAACTTTAAAAATCGTTGATCGGGCTTATTTGGTATACGATGGTAGTATTTTATCTGAAGGAGATAGCGAATATTTAATCAATGATCCACAAAGTCGTGAACTTTACCTTGGGGAAAGCTTTAATATAAACTAGAGAACGATGGCAAGAGCACAGAAAGTTAATTCAAACAAAGCAGAAGCATTATCAGTTAAACAGCTATATGATTCTTTTCGTGAACCATTAAAACTTGAACTAGTATCAGGACAAAATGGAATAAGCAGGATGATTGGAGAGCGAAGTTTGAATCGGCCAGCCTTAGCATTAACTGGGTTTTTAAAGTTTTTTGCCTCTAAAAGGATTCAATTATTCGGTGCTGGGGAAATGGGGTATTTGCGCTCATTAAAACCCGAAGAAGAGGAACTCATTCTAAGGACAATTTTTTTCAAAAAGATTCCTTGTATTATTATTTCTAGAAATCTAGCTCCATCTAAAACATTAAAGCGCTTAGCTAATGAATTTAATACGCCTTTAATTCGTTCCAGTTTACCTTCAAAGACGATTACAACGGAACTTACTTTATTACTTGAAGATTTTTTTGCGCCTAGAACTCAAGTACATGGTACATTACTCGATGTAAAAGGAATTGGAACATTGATTACTGGAGAGAGTGGCGTAGGTAAAAGCGAATGTGCCTTAGCCTTAATAGAACGTGGTTATAGTTTAGTTGCGGATGACCTCACCTATATCAAACGAATTAATGATCGAGAAATTGTAGGCACCTCTAATGACTTGAGTAGAGGATATATGGAGTGTCGTGGATTAGGAATTATAAACATTGCTGAACTTTTTGGTGTACGTTCTGTACGAAAAGAAAAGCGTATAGATTTAGAAATAAACTTTTTTAATTGGAAAAAAAATATCACAGAAGAAAGAACCGGTCTAAATGATAAAGAACGTGAAATATTAGGATTAAATATTCCTCTTATCGAAATCCCAGTTCGTCCAGGAAGAGATATGGGCTTATTAGTAGAGGTAGCAGCGATGGTAAGAGCCTTAAAATTGATGGGACATGATTCTGCTTATGAGTTTAACCAAAAATTAATAAAATTAATGGAAAACAAGAAATCAATGTAATGATTGATCTCCAAGGTTCTCTAAATGAGTCACTTAGAAAAATTATTTTTAAAGCAAAGTTTTTTTGGATAAAGATAAAGAAAAAAATTACTTTTTTTCTTCCCATTAAGATTGTTAATAACTTGTTAATTAGTTGGTCTTGCAAATTACTAGCAGGTGCAATTTTTTAATTATCTTACTATTGATTTATTCCTCAAAATAATTTTACATTTAATCATCACTAAGTTATGCGTTCAATTATTGCTAGGTTTGAATATCGTATATCACTAATAAACAACAACTTAAAGTAAATTCACAACCTTAAAAATATCCTCATCCCTCATGTTTAATTTAATATTACTAGCAAAGCGACGAACGCACCATAAAATCAGCACGAAGTTACAAACAAGCAACATTCACTGTGAACAATTAAACGATAGAACATAAATGTCCAAAATTGTTTACGCTCAAGGTTTATGGGAAAACGTTTGTGAAGAACTGAAACGAATCTTTCCTTCGGATGTTTATGAAATGTGGTTTGCTGACATTGTGTGCGAATCATTGCATGAAGATGTGCTTACGCTCAAAGTGCCGAATGATTTTAATGCTATATGGATTGAGAATAATTATTTAGATTTCATTAAGCAGCATGTACGTTTTATCTCTGGCTCTCCAATTTCAGTAAATTTGGAAATTATTGATTCGGCTAAAAATGACTCAATAGCTGAAGACATTCCTGCTGAAAAAGCCAATAATTACAGTACCCGGCTGGTAGAAGGTCGAATTTCTTCAAAAGTCCCATCTGAATTAAGACCGACATTCTTAAATCCTAAAAATACTTTTGAGAATTTCGTCATCGGATCTGGAAATCAATTGGCGCATGCTGCGAGTATTGCCGTTGCGAATGCACCAGGTAGAGCCTACAATCCATTATTTGTTTATGGTGCAACAGGTTTAGGGAAAACACATTTGATGCATGCAGTATCGCACCAAATGCTTAATGCAAAGCCAGATGCTAAGATTGCATATTTATCCACAGAAAAGTTCACCAATGAATTTATTCATGCGATCAGAGAAAATAAATTAGCAAAATTTCGTAAGCGCTATCGCACAGTTGATGCACTTTTGATTGACGATATTCATTTCCTCTCTGGCAAAGATAGTACCCAAGAAGAATTTTTTCATACATTTAATGACTTATTTGAATCAGGAAAACAGATCATTATTGCTAGCGATCGTCCGGCAAATGAGATCGATCGTTTAGAAAATCGTCTGATTTCGAGATTTCAGTGGGGACTCGTAACAGACATACAACCACCTGATTTTGAGACACGATTAGCCATTTTACGTAATAAAGCTTCTGCGATGAACCTAGAAATTAATGATGAAATACTTTATTTCTTAGCAGAACGTGTTTCTAGAAATGTGAGACGTATGGAGGGAGCTTTAACCAGAATCATTAGCTATGATGCTTTAATTGATCGCAAGTTAGATTTAGCTTCTGTTGAGAATCTGCTTTCTGACTTACTACAAGAAGAAGTATCTGCAGTGATTTCTATTGATCATATTCAGAAAAAAGTGGCCGAGTATTATCAAATTTCATTCAGCGAAATACTTGGTAGAAAAAGAACAAACAAAATAGCATTTCCTCGACAAGTTGCCATGTATCTATCTCGAACTCTTACCAATGTCCCGCTAAAAGCAATAGGTGATGCTTTTGGGGGTAGGGATCATGGCACAGTAATTCATGCCTGCAAACAGGTAGAAAACATGATGGAACAGGACGGAACTATTAAACGTTCAGTAGATTATTTAGGAAATTTGATCACTAAGAATAATTCTTAATTTATGGACTTAACGGACGAACAAAAATCAGTGGTCAGTCAATGGGTATCAGAAGGTGAGTCTATTGCAAAAATTCAAAATTTGCTGAAGGAACATTTTGATTTGGGATTAACCTATATGGATGTTCGCTTCTTGGTTGATGATCTAGGTGTTGTTTATAAAGATTCGAATGAGTCTTTAGAAGATGAAGACCATGTAGAATCAAAAACAGAAGATTCTACAGAAGAAAACAGCGATCCAGCTGGCGTTACAGTTGATGTTGATGCAGTGATTCGCCCTGGTTCATTAGTAAGCGGCAATGTACGATTTAGCGATGGAAATGTACTTGGATGGCAACTCACTAGTACTGGACAGTTAGGCCTAATTCCGGGCGATGATCCTGAATACCGTCCATCAAATGAAGATTTACAGTCTTTCCAAACTCAGTTGCAAGAACTCCTTAAAGAAAAAGGATTTTAATCCACAGAATACTTTAAAGGATACAATCTTACCCCCAGAAGATTATCTCTAAAACTGAAATCATAGTGTGTATCTGAAGTATTCTGCCCAAGATTTAACGCTGTTGCATCAGTTGTTGGTGAAAATGTTTTATTTTTCAGATGGGCGGGTATTACTTGAGTATGATAATCGTTTGAGGATATTTTTAGACGGTAAGTATTTTCTTGAAATTTATTGGTATCGATAGGGATTAAATTCCTTCCCATTACAAGCCCATCAAATCGCTCAACAATTTGACCCTTTGAACCGATAATTTCTAAAACCGCTCCCGGTCCGCCTTTAGGGTAACGTGTAAACTCAATACCAAACTCGTCAGCGTACCGAATTCCGAGATGAAAAACACCTGGATTTGTCTGTAACGCCTTAGGTCCCATGAAAATAAACAACGCTCCAACAACACCAGT
>OZSS01001661.1_pt1 | contig 10107 bp, 10 predicted proteins | sample 1779911 | NCBI WGS metagenome assembly OZSS01 (sample SAMEA2603589, study PRJEB24840) | metagenome | biome: Water; feature: Photic zone; material: Seawater sample | place: Mediterranean Sea | collected 2013-11-12 | depth 10 m | reverse complement strand
GTATAGAAAAGGAGACAGTAGAGGATAGCCCTGTAAACCTGGATTCCTCTATACAAAACATATCCCTTTCAAAAGAGTTTTTACAAAGTATATTGTCCGGGGAACTCTCCAAACGATTGAGGGGGAGTTCCTCGTTTGGAAGAGGGCAAACGTTTATAAGAAATACAAGTAGTGGGAAAAACTATTCTTCAATGCGATGGCGTCATGGCTTACCCCATAAAATAAAAATCGTTGATTCAATTCAAGCTGCACTTCCCTATCAAGTTGAAAGACAAACTTATAAAAATTTTGATGAAAATATGCTTTTGCGTATCTTGCCCGAAGATTTGCGTGTTTCGAAGAAACGTAATCGAGTTCGCAATACAACTGTTTTTTTGGTCGATGCCTCGGGATCCTCAGCATCCAAAAGGTTAGGAGAAGCTAAAGGAGCGGTAGAACTACTTCTAGCTGAGTGTTATATTCGCAGGGACGAAGTTGCTCTTATTTCATTCAGGGGAAAGCGCAGTGACTTGTTATTAGAGCCAACGAGATCTCTCGTTCGAGCAAAAAAATGTCTCAGGGGGTTGAAGGGCGGTGGGGGCACACCGATGGCTGCAGCCTTGGAGCATGCATTCAATCTGTGTTGCTCAGAGTTGAGCCGTGGGAAAATCCCTGTATTAGTTATTCTGAGTGATGGTGGTGCAAATGTTACAAAAAGTGGAATTGGGGGAAGAGGTAAAGCATTTGAGGAATCTCTGAAGAGTGCCGAACTTTTCAATAGTCACACAATAAAATCTATATTTATTGATATAGCTGATAACCCTGCTCCTCAAACGAGATTTTTGGCTGATAAGCTTGGGTCTACTTATCTTCCTTTACCACGAGCTAATTCGAAAAAGATATTAGATGCTGTTACTACAATACGTTAATTCCTGGAGAATTAATTTGCAAAGTTCCTTAGCGTGAGTTTCGTTTAACAAGTGCCCCCCATCGAGCTCCAAGATTTTTGCTTGTGGAAAATATTTGCTGAAAATGTTTTTTAAATTGTCTGGTCTTACCCAGGTATCTCTGGCGCCGATGATAAAAAAAAATTTTGTTTTCGCAGAATGGACATTTTGAAGAACGCTCATAACGTCTGTTTCTGCCATAAAATTTAGGGCTCCTCTTAAATGTTTTTTATTGTTAAATAGCCTGGCGTATCTATCTCTTTTGATAGGGTCTTTTAGATTTGAACCTGTTGAATCTAAGAGTTTTTCTATTATTGTTGAATTATTGATAATTTTGGACAACAAGGATACGGAAGTTTCTGACGTAATGAAAGGACTTATTAACGGGCTTAGCGCCATGGTAAAGTGGAACGGCGGGGGAACAAGTGAGGGATTAATCCCGATAATTTTCTCAACTTCAATTTGGTTATTACAGTTTGACAACTCTACTGCCAATGTTGTGCCTGCCGAATGACTAACGATTGTTTTTAATTTTTTTATGTTTAAAAGCTTGAGCAATTGGATTAGCTCTATGGCAATATTTTGTAAGCTTAACTTGAATGTTTTATTGTTTTCAGACTTCCCGTGACCCGGCAGGTCTAAACACAGAGTAACGAAGCTATGACTGAGTCCCTTTGCGATTTCATCCCAACATTCGTAACTTCCACCGGTCCCGTGTAAAAACAGAACCAGTTCATTATTACTGTTTTTTTTAAACTCCTGCCATGAGTTCAAAGTCAGACAAAACCACCTAACATTTTCTGTTTGAATCCATCTAATGTTAGATTGTTCTTCGGTCATTTTTTTAGTTTTTTACAATTAAAACTATATGTAACATAATTTTTACATATTATTTGTCAATAAGAATTGACATAAGGGAGTTTTTTCTTTTTAATCAATAATTCGACAAATCACAGATTGGGTATTCATGAAACCTGAGGATATTCTCGAATTGCATTTAAAAAATGCATTGTCGAAGTGTAGTAGTCCCGGCTCGCCTAAAAGACTCCACATGGCGATGCACCACGCTGTTTTCCCAGGGGGTGCCAGGATACGGCCAAGACTATGTTTGGCTATTGCAGATTCATTCGATAATTATGATAAAAATTTGGCTATTGCTGCTGCGGTAGCAATTGAGTTTCTTCACTGTGCGTCCTTAATTCATGATGATTTACCTTGTTTCGATGACGCGAATATTCGCAGAGGTAGATTGTCGGTTCATAAGGAGTTTGATGAAAGGTTAGCTATTTTGGCCGGGGATGCGCTTATAGTTGAGGCATTTCGCCATCTAAATAATTGTGAAACACGCCATTTTGCCCGTCTAAGGTTAGTGGTGAATTTAGTTACAAAATCAGTTGGAAGTGTATCCGGGATAATTGCTGGTCAAGCATGGGAATGTGAAAAGAAGGCTTCATTAGAGCAATATCAGAGAGAGAAAACTGGTGCATTGTTTGAGGCCGCAGTTATGTCAGGTGCCGCATCGGCTGGCAGCGAAATCGAGAATTGGCGCCTTTTTGGAGAAAAGTTAGGCGAGGCTTATCAAGTAGCGGATGATATACGCGACGTAATTGCGCATCCATCTGACGTTGGAAAACCTACTGGAAGAGATGAAGTCCTGGGTAGAATGAGTTCAGCTAGAGAACTTGGGCTTTCAGGGGCTGTGGCGTACTTTGATAATCTAATAGATGAGGTTGTCGCATCGGTGCCAAAGTTTAATAACGATGCGAAATTAACAAAATTAATTAGAAATGAAGCTATCCGTCTTGTACCGAAGAAAGGTCGTATAAAGGTTCAAAAAATTGATCGTAAAGCATTTTCTTAAAACTAGCTTGCAAGAGTAAATTGAGGTTGAGTGCTAATTTTTTCCGGTCAGTAAAAAGAAAAATTGTGCGCGGAATTTTTCAGTCAGATAGGTTTAAGCGTTATCTAGAAACATCTTTTTTCGGGCAATATTTTGTTAGACGCCAGGCAGTAAAGTCTTTTGATTTGATGGCAGGGTTTGTCTATTCTCAGATTTTATTGTGCTGTGTAAAGCTGAATATATTTAATTTTCTGAAAGATGGTCCCAAAGACATAGGAAGGATGTCCGATTTTCTAAATTTGGATAAAGCAAAATTTGATTGTCTGTTTATGGGTGCCTCAGCTATCGGTTTGATTGAAAAGGATGAGGATGATGTCATCGACCTAACTGTTCAAGGACATATTTTTGCGAATGACAAAGGTTTATTAGCTCTTATTCTACATCACGAAATGTTTTATCGGGACTTGATGGAGCCGGTAGCATTTCTTAAAGAAAAAGATATGGAAACTTCTTTGAATAAGTATTGGGGTTATGTTGAACAAAGAGGTGTTCCCAGTGACGCAGAAAGCGAACAAAAAACTGAAAATGCAAAAAGGTACAGTGAACTGATGGCGATTTCTCAGCCTTTAGTGACGGATCAATTGTTCTCTGCTTATGATTTTACAAGACATACTTCTGTGCTCGATGTTGGGGGAGGGAAAGCGAGTTTTTCAATTCGTTTGGCAAAATTTATTCCTGGGATTAATGTAGCCAACCTAGATCTTCCGGAGGTTTGTGAAGAAGCAAAAAAGAACGTAAAGCAAGCAGGCCTAGTGGATGCGATAAAGATCATACCAAGCAATTTCTTTGAAGATGAAATCCCGTCTGGTTATGACTTAGTAACCCTAATCAGAGTGTTGTATGACCATTCAGAGGAAAGTGTAATAAAACTATTGCAGTTGATAAGAAAGTCCCTCTCAAGCAATGGGAAGCTTCTAATAGCAGAGCCCATGGCTAATAATATTTTTCCAGGAATAAGTTGCGATGCTTATTTTTGGTTCTATTTGACTGTGATGGGAAAGGGGAGACCTCGCTCATCAAAGGAGCTTATCGCCCTTTTGAGAGATTCTGGATTTTCAAAAGCGCGTTGTTTAAAAACTACGCTTCCCATTCAGACGGGAATAGTACTGGCAGAGGCTTAGTCTAGAAAAATTTTAAGCTTTTTCTTTGTTGTGGTGCAAAAAATAAATTCGTTGACAAGGAATTTTATTTTATTGATACTTAATATGTAAAGTTAGCTTTACATATTAAATTGTTAATGAAAGTTTACACAAGCATGATTGAAAACAAAGCATCTGTTGTGTTGTTAAAAAAACCTGGCGAAATACGTGTCGAGCAAATTAATTTAGATCCGTTAACTGAAGATGATCTATTGGTGGAAAACTTTTACAGTGGAATAAGCTCAGGAACTGAAAGACTTCTCTTTGAAGGGAGAATGCCCTCATTTCAGGGTATGGGGTATCCGTTGGTACCCGGTTACGAATGTTTTGGAAAGGTCTCGAGCTGCTCTGAAATTTCTGGGTTTACGGAGGGGGATACTGTTTTTGTCCCTGGAGCAACATGTTACGGAGATGTAAAGGGTTTGTTTGGGGGAGCATCATCCCATCTAGTTGTAAATAAAAATCGGGCAATTAAAATGCCCTTTGAAATAGGTAGCAAGAATGTTCTTTTGGCATTGGCCGCTACAGCTCATCATATTTTTGCAGATAACTCTACTCCTGATTTAATTATCGGGCACGGGGCTCTAGGACGTTTGTTAGCTCGACTCAGCGTTTTGCGAGGAAAGTCGCCAACTGTTGTTGACAAAACAGCTAACCGAATAAGCGGTGCTGTGGGATACGAAGTTTGTACTCCAGGGGAAGTGGTTGGAAAACAATTCGGTTGCATTGTTGATGTTAGCGGAGACCTTAGTCAACTTGATTTTCTAATAAGTCTTCTGCATCCAGGAGGAGAAGTGGTTTTGGCAGGATTTTATCAAGACTCAATTTCTTTTGACTTCGTTCCAACCTTTTTGAAAGAGGCCAGAATAAGGGTTTCTGCACAATGGCAACAGAGTGATTTGCAGGCTGTTTCAGATTTGGTTGTTTCCGGGCAGCTTGATCTTGAAGGAATTATAAGCCATGAGGTTTCAGCTGAAAACGCTCCTTATGCTTACGAAACTGCTTTTAATGACACAAGTTGCGTAAAAATGATAATCGACTGGAAAGGGTATCACTAACCATGAAAAATAAACAAATAGTCAGAGGTCAACAGTTTGAACCGACTGAAAAAAATGATTCTGGTGAGGCTCTTAACTCTTCAGTTCCTAACCCCGCAAACAAAGTAAAGAAAAAAGAGACACAAATAATTGCAATTTATGGCAAGGGAGGTATTGGTAAGAGTTTCACGTTAGCCAATCTCTCATACATGATGGCGCAGCAAGGTAAGAAAATTTTATTAATTGGTTGTGATCCGAAAAGTGACACGACTTCACTACTTTTTGGAGGAAAAGCATGCCCAACCATTATTGAAACTTCATCGAGAAAGAAGTTGGCAGGAGAGGAAGTTAAGATCGGTGATGTTTGTTTCAAAAGAGATGGTGTATTTGCAATGGAATTAGGCGGGCCCGAAGTTGGTAGAGGCTGTGGTGGAAGAGGGATAATTCATGGGTTTGAAACTTTGGAGAAATTAGGATTTCATGACTGGGATTTTGATTATGTGTTGCTTGACTTTTTAGGAGATGTGGTTTGTGGGGGCTTCGGTTTACCAATTGCGAGAGATATGTGTCAAAAAGTGATGGTGGTTGCGAGTAATGATCTTCAATCGTTATATGTTGCCAACAATGTTTGTTCCGCTGTGCAGTACTTTAGAAAGCTAGGAGGAAATGTCGGAGTAGCTGGAATAATTATTAATAAAGATGACGGAACCGGGGAGGCTAAAAATTTTGCAGAAAAAGTTGGTATACCTGTTCTTACATCGATTCCTGCTCATGAGGATATAAGAAGAAAAAGTGCAAGCTATGAAATCATTGGAAAGCCCGGTAGTGAATGGGCTTCCTTGTTTTCTGAGTTGGGTTCCAATGTTGCAACAGCACCGCCAGTTTTACCTAACCCTTTAATTCAAGATGATCTTCTTAACCTATTTTCGTCGGATGTAGTGGGCCGAGATTATAAGCTTGAACCTGCAGAGTTATCTGATTTGACAGGTGTTAATTTTGAGGACAAGAAATCACTGGAAGTTATTTATGATGCAGCCTAGTGAACAAATTATAGATATTAAGAATCTTTCCACCGGTGGTAACGAAAAGGTCCCATGCGGTAGTAAGGATTTGATAGAACGCGCGCGGGCTCAAAATAAATCTGAAATTATTGATCAGTACAAGAAAGATTACCCTATTGGCCCCCATGACCAACCACAAAGTATGTGTCCCGCTTTTGGTTCACTCAGGGTTGGATTGAGAATGAATAGGGTTGCCACGATTTTATCCGGCTCTGCATGTTGTGTGTATGGATTGACATTTACTTCGCACTTTTATGGTGCGCGCAGAAGTGTTGGTTATGTTCCTTTCAATTCCGAAACATTGGTTACGGGTAAACTTTTTGAAGATATCAAAGAGTCTGTCGAGAAAACTGCAGACCCCGATAAGTTAGATGCAATAGTAGTCATTAATTTATGTGTGCCTACTGCGAGCGGAGTTCCTCTGCAACTATTACCAAAGGTGATTAATGGTGTAAGAATAATCGGAATAGATGTGCCTGGGTTTGGTGTTCCTACCCATGCGGAAGCAAAGGACATCTTAGCCTCTGCAATGCTGAAGTTTTCTAAAACTGAGATTACAAGTGGCCCAGTAAAAAAATCTTTGCAACAACGAAAGGGCTTACCTTTAGTTACTCTCGTTGGGGAAGTATTTCCCTTAGATCCCATGTCGATATCATCTATGTTGGAGCCATTGGAATTAGAGGTAGGCGCTATCGTCCCAACCCGGCAGTGGAGAGAGCTATATACTGCTTTTGAGGGCTCTCTGGTAGCTGGGTTACACCCTTTTTATACTTCAACATTTAGAGAGTTTGAGTCTGTTGGCAAACCAATTTTGAGTTCTGCTCCAGTTGGATATGAAGGGACGGCATCGTGGTTGGAAAGGCTAGGTAATTCTTTGAACTTGTCCGAGGAAAAGGTAGGAAAGTCAAAAGAGCTTATTCTTCCCCTAATCAAGGAGTCTTTGAAAGAACAGAAATTAAACGGAAGTGTAACTTTAAGTGGTTATGAGGGTTCTGAGCTACTCGTTGCCAGACTACTTATTGAAAGCGGATTAACTGTGAAGTATGTAGGTACAGCTTGCCCCCGAACGAAACAATCCAAGGTGGATGAAGAATGGCTGAAACAACATGGTGTCTCAGTTGAATTTAGAGCGTCACTTGAAAGTGATCTCCAGGCAATAGATGAATATGAACCGGATCTTGCGATAGGTACTACACCGGTAGTTCAGCATGCGAAGGAAAAAGCAATCCCCTCACTATATTTTACGAACTTGATCTCAGCTCGCCCGCTCATGGGAAAATTAGGGATAGGGTCTGTAATGGAAGTTGTTAAGGGGGCCATGAACAATGGAGAACGTTTCAAAAAAATGAAGAAATTCTTTTCTGGAGTTGGAGAAGGTCAATCCTCTGGTGTCTGGCATCCTTATGGAGAGAAGAGTGGGAAATTTAAAGATATGATTTCCGAAAAAAAAAAGCAGGGAAGTAGTAGAAACAAGGAGCAAGTGAAGTGTTGATTATTGATCATGATAGGGCAGGTGGATATTGGGGTGCTGTGTATGTTTTTTCTGCGGTAAAAGGCCTTCAGGTTGTAATTGATGGACCAGTTGGATGTGAGAATTTGCCTGTAACCTCTGTTTTGCACTATACGGATGGCTTGCCACCCCATGAACTGCCGATCGTAGTCACAGGATTATCTGAAGATGAACTAAATAAAAATGGAACTGAAGGTGCAATGAAGAGGGCACATAAAGTTCTTGACCCAAAACAACCATCCGTAGTTGTTACAGGTTCTATTGCCGAAATGATAGGTGGTGGTGTGACTCCTGAGGGAACCAATTTAAAAAGATTTTTACCACGGACAATAGATGAAGATCAGTGGCAGGCAGCCGATAGAGCTTTAGTTTGGTTATGGAGAGAGTTTGGTTCGCGAAATGTTAAGAAACAGATAAAAAAGAAACCAGAAGATGCGCCTACTGCGAATATTATTGGTCCCGCGTATGGAATGTTTAATCAAAATAGCGATTTAGCGGAGATTAAAAGGTTATTAGATGGGTTAGGAATAAAAACTAACTTGGTGTTCCCATTAGGGACAGATTTAAAGGAAATTTATAAATTATCAGAAGCAGATATAAATATCTGCCTTTATCGCGAATACGGTCGAGGCCTTTGTGAGCTTCTGGGGAAACCTTATCTACAAGCTCCTATTGGAATGGAGAGTACAACGTTATTTTTAAATAAATTAGCATCAATTTTAAAGTTAGATGCGAGTGAATTTATCGAAGCCGAGAAACATACAACATTGAAGCCGATTTGGGACCTTTGGAGGTCAGTAACTCAAGATTTTTTTGGAACTGCCTCATTTGCAGTTGTTGCAAATGAGACTTACACCAGAGGGATTAAAAATTATTTACAAAATGAACTTGGTTTTCCGTGTAAATTTGCTAGGTCACGAAAAGCGGGGGGTAAAACTAATAACGAGGAGATAAGGGCTTTAATACATAATGGTACGCCGTTAGTAACGTTCGGTAGCATCAACGAAAGAATGTACCTTGCAGAAATCAATTCTAAAAATGCGTTCATCCCTTCATCCTTTCCTGGTTCAATCGTAAGGAGACATACAGGAACGCCATTTGTAGGATATGCTGGCGCAACATATATCCTTCAGGAGTTTTGTAATTCGCTTTTCGATTCCTTGTTTCATGTTTTACCTTTAGGAACTGAGCTTGATCTAGCAGCACCAATTACAAAAACAAAAAGTCTAGAACCGAGTGAGGCCCATTCAAATGTGCGCTGGGAAAAAGATGCAGAGAATGTTTTAAACAAATATCTTGAAAAAGAACCAATATTGGTTCAAATCTCTAGAGCAAAAAAATTGAGAGAGCAATTAGAGATGGATTGTAAAGAACGTGGTTTGTCAGAAATTACAGAGTTTATGGTGATTGAATATTTGAATTTAAGTGATGAAAGATCTGAGATGCAAAACGCAGAGGCGAAAGTATGACGGTCAATTATGTTAGGGGATTTATAAGATATAAAGACCTGCTTTTACTATGTAAAAAGAATGCCGCGACGTGGGGTCGCGACTGCCCATGCCGCGGGCTCCAGTGCGGCAAAGGCCTATTGGCCATTTCAAGGAGGTGTAATCATGAGTGAGACTTCAGGTTCTATCTCAGGACTTACCGATGAAGAAGCCCAGGAATTCCATACGTTTTACATGCAGGGCTTAGTTGGCTTTACGGCTATTGCCGTTGTTGCCCACATACTCGTATGGGCTTGGCGCCCATGGTTCTATTAACAATATAGGTGAATTTTAATTAATTTTGCTAAAGGAGGAATGAAATGGAAGCATTATCTAGTCAAAGCTCAATCGCCTCGGTTTCAGATAAACAGCCGAGCGGAGATACATTTCGATTTTCCATAATATTCTGGACAATATTTTTGGTATTTCTGTTAATAGCAGTTTTGTCGACTTGTTTACGGCTTCCCTGGCGTTCCTGGTTGCCTGGCGCAGAAGGAAGTTCATCGTTATTGAGCGACGTTAGATCAGCAGTTTACACGCTAATGTCTCATTTAACATAGAAGGAGTTAAATATGTGGAGAGTATGGAAATTATTTGACCCGTTAAGGGCAATGGTGATCCAGGGTGTTTTTTTGTTCGCTTTGGCGGCAATGATTCACTTTATTTTGTTAAGTACAGTTCGTTTTAATTGGTTAGATGGAAAAAGCCAGTCAGAAATTATGATGGGCGAAGCTGGGCTAAATCAGCCAGCGGCTGTTGCTCAAGCTTCTGAAAAACGATAATTATTGTGGAAAGGGCTGTGCAGGGGCTTTAAGCCCCTGCCCGGTTAGAGATTTTTGAGACTGGGGGAAAAACCATGGCAATGTTAAGTTTTGAAAAAAAATATAGAATTCGAGGCGGGACCCTCGTAGGTGGAGACCTGTTTGATTTTTGGATGGGTCCGTTTTACGTTGGTTTTTTTGGAGTAACGACTATATTTTTCGCCTTCCTCGGTACTGCGTTAATTTTGTGGGGTGCGGCTATGGGCCCGACATGGAATCTTTGGCA
>OZSS01001659.1_pt1 | contig 10109 bp, 11 predicted proteins | sample 1779911 | NCBI WGS metagenome assembly OZSS01 (sample SAMEA2603589, study PRJEB24840) | metagenome | biome: Water; feature: Photic zone; material: Seawater sample | place: Mediterranean Sea | collected 2013-11-12 | depth 10 m | reverse complement strand
ACCCTTTAAGGGCTTCTAAAAGTAAATTGTTATCCATCCTTATTTATTAAAGTATTTTGTAATTGAACGAAATAATTGCAACTCATTAGGGGTTTTTGCAATCGTAAGTTTAGGGGTGAATTCACGAACTGCTTTTGCGGTGGTTGAACCCAGACAAAAACAATGGGTGTCTTCAAAGCCATTATGAATTGCATAACCTTTTACTCCACTCGGACTAAAAAATATTATCCCCTCAAAATGGCCCTTTACAATATGAGGCTGGGGAAGGGTTTCATAAATTTCAACTGGCTTAATAGGAATGTCATTTACCGATAAAACATGCTCTAAATCTTTAACTCTTGATTTTCCACAAAAGAACGAAAATGACTCATTTTTATAGTTTTTTTGTATAAAAAGAGCTAAATCTGATGAATTTTGAGCAATTTTGACCACTTTTTGTCCATTTTTGACTAAAAGTAATGCCGTCTTTTTTCCAATACAATAAATTGGCTTTTGATCAACTAATGATTTTATTTCTGAATTATCTAAAGCAATTTTAACCGCATTTTGACTTGAAAAAATAATTGCTTGATTAGAATCGGCCAACTTAATGTTTTGTATTGGACTAATTTTAATAAATGACTTTTCGACCAGACTAAATGAATTCATTAATAGCCGGTCTTTGAATCCTTCAGATAATATTTTAGTTGAAAGTAATCGTGTCATAATTCTTGTCTTATGCTTTCCATTAATCGATCTCCTCCTTTTAACAAAATTTCTTTTACTGCTTTTGAAGCCATAAGGCTAGCCTTAGAAACTCTTCCTTGATGTTGAATAGTAATGGCCTTTTTTCCATCGAGGGAGAAAAGACCTCCTTCAAATAAGATTTTATCTCCATCAATCTGAGCGAAAGCTCCAATCGGTGCAGTGCAGCCCCCTTCCAATAATCTTAAGAATTCCCTTTCAATTTTTACACAAACTCCCGTGGCTTGATCATTAATGGATTTTACTGTATTCAGAACTCTAACTTGATCAGTACGACATATTATTCCAATAGCTCCCTGAGCAGGGGCAGGAATCATCCAGTTTAATTCTTGAAATTGTGAACCCAAAAGTGCAATACGTTTCAGACCAGCCTTGGCAAAAATAGCCCCTTGCCAATCTGAGTTTTTTAATTTATCCATTCGGGTATTGACATTACCCCTCAGGTTTACTATTTTGTGATTGGGATAATGATTTAACCATTGGGCTTTTCTTCGCAAACTACCGGTAGCAATAGTTGTGGGAGCATTCATGGTTGGCTTTTCTTTGTAAACCAATACATCTCTGGCACTCCCCCTTTTTAATACAGCCCCTAAAATTAAACCTTGAGGTAATTGGGTAGGTACGTCTTTAAGGCTGTGTACTGCAATGTCTATTCGATTTTCCAGAAGTGCTATATCTAATGTCTTGGTGAAAACTCCCTGGATTCCAAGGCTATATATGGGTTTAGTTAAATCCATATCTCCATCGCTTTTTATGGGAACCAGTTCTGTTAGAAAATTTTTGGTTTCTAAAAAATCTTTTACCTCATGTGCTTGCTGACGTGCAAGTTCACTTTCGCGGGTACCAATGCGAAGGATATTAGTTGACATCTTACTCGGCATCCAATTGATAAACCTGCTGAATCAGCTCTATGGTTTGATCGGCTTTGGATGGGTTTTCTTTAAGATAATTAGCGACTTTACCAGTAAGCTTGTATACGATTTGCGAAAACTCTTGAGCCTCCTCTTCCTTACTTAATTGACCATTAAGTAATGTTTGTTTTAAGGCTTTTAAAGTGGGGGCAAATTTCCTATGAGCCAACCACTTTAGGAAATCATTTTGAATTTCGTTTAAAATCGTATTTGCCTCAGGAATGTATTGTTTTCTCTTCTTCAGTGCAGCATTAGTTAGTTGAGAAAGTTCATCCAAATTAACTAATGTCACATTGTCGAGATTTTTAAGATGGGAATCAACGTTTGAAGGAATGGATAAATCTAAAATAAGTAGTGGCTTATTATTCGCAATAATGGATTTATCTACGGTAATATCATCTGCTCCTGTTGCGACAATGACAATATCTGATTTAATAATTTCTTGATTGAGATCTTTGAATTTTTTGACCACTAAATTAAATTTTCCTGCAACTTTTTTGGCACTTTCCTCCGATCGGTTGATAAGAGTAATATGGTCATTTTGGGTGTGCTTGATGAGATTTTCACAGGTATTTCTCCCGATTTTTCCTGTGCCAAAAAGCAAAATACTTTTGTTTTTGACATCTTTTACGTTTTCAAGAATATAATGAACTGAAGCAAAAGATACAGATGTAGCTCCAGAGGACAACTTGGTTTCGGTCTTAATTCTTTTACTGGCTTGTATTACAGAATTGACTAATCGCTCTGAAAAGCCATTTACCATATCGTACTTTTTAGAGTTGTAAAAACTTTTTTTGAGCTGTCCAATAATTTCAAAATCTCCAATAATTTGGCTATCTAATCCACAGCCTACTTGGAAAACGTGATTGATTGCTTTCTGCTCACTAAGCACATATCCCTTTTCTCTAAATTGAGCTAGCGTTCCCTTAGAAAATTTACACAAATAATCAATTAGTTTTTGAGAGTCTTCCACTATTCCATAAAGTTCAGTACGATTACAGGTAGAAATAACCATCAACTCATTTAGACCATCCGCCTTAGCCTGCTGCAACAAAAGAGCAGTCTGGGATTTGCTAAGACTAAATTTTCCACGGGTTAATAAATCTGCATTTTTATAACTTAACCCAACAACATAATATCTAATGATATTTCTCAAAATTAATTTATAATTTATAACAAATTTAAATAGAAGAATGATTAAAAAACAACGTTAAAGGAACTATAAACAACTAATGAAGTTTTTTGTTCAATTTTTTTAATAATCCCTTTAAATATAATAATTTTGAATGTAAATATAACTATTTTATTTAGACTCTTTCTAAATAATAATTTTATAAAACAACGACATAAGTACTATGGATAAAACAATAATTGAAAACGGCTTTTATATAATTAGATTTGTTAATGAAAATGAAAATACGCTGAAGTTCCAAGAAGCAGTTAGTCAAGAATTTATTCAGTTTCATTTCTGCCAAAAAGGGGCAGGGTCCTTCGATTTTAATGAAGGGACATATCAACTTCCTTTGAGGTCAAAATCAGTTAACCTTCTTTATAATCCCCTTAAGGCACTCCCCATTGATCTTAACTTAGCTACTGATTCTGCTGTGGTGAGCTTAGTTATTTCTATAAAAAAATTCCACGGTCTTTTTTCTGAAGATGCAGACCATATACATTTTTTAAGTCCTGAAAATAATATAAAAAAATACTATGACACCAGAAATATTACACCAGCAATGAGTGTAGTTTTGAGCCAAATATTAGAGGCTAAGATTCATGAGAGCTTAAAGCCACTCTATTTTAAAGGAAAGGTTTATGAATTATTGAGTCTATTTTTTAATAAAAATGAAGATACCTATGTTGAACAATGCCCATTTTTAGTAGATGAGGAAAACGTAAGAAAAATAAGAAAAGCCAAGGAGATTATTTTGAACCAAATGACCGAGCCTCCAACCCTTCAGGGTTTGGCAAGCGAAATAGGTTTAAATGTAAAAAAACTAAAAGAAGGTTTTAAACAGATATATGGTGAAACAGTTTTCGGATATCTACTTGATTTTAAAATGAACGAGGCCAGAAGTATGCTCGATACAAAACAATACAATGTAAACGAGATTAGCATTAAGCTTGGTTATAGTACTTCAAGTCATTTTATTTCAGCTTTTAAAAAGAAATTTGGGACCACTCCGAAAAAATATTTAATGTCAGTATCTTCGTAAAAAAATACAAATGAAAGGAGCATTATTGATCAATTTAGGATCTCCTGATAGTCCAGACCCTAGTGATGTAAAACGATATTTAGGTGAATTTTTGATGGATGAAAGAGTTATTGATACTTCTAAAGCTCTAAGGACTTTTTTGGTTAAGGGTATCATTCTTAATACACGCCCAAAGAAATCCGCAAAAGCCTATAAAAAAATTTGGTGGGAAGAGGGATCTCCTCTAATAGTTCTTTCCAAAAGACTACAAAAATCTGTTCAAAAAAAGATTTCTATTCCAGTTGAACTGGCAATGCGATATGGTAATCCTTCAATTGAAGAAGGAATAAAAAATCTGGTTAATCAAGGCGTAAATGAAGTCATATTAATTCCTTTATACCCTCAATTTGCCATGGCAACTACAGAAACTATTTTGGTGCTAGCTGAAGAAGTTCGATCACAAAACCACCCAAATTTATCTTTTACCGTTTTACCCCCATTTTACAATCATCCGGACTATATTAGGGTGCTTTCAGAAAGCATTCAAGATAACTTAAAAGATAAAGAATGGGAACATCTTTTATTCTCTTATCATGGGATACCAGAACGACACATTAGAAAATCTGATGTAACTAAATCTCATTGTAAAATCGATAAAAGTTGTTGTCAAACTTCATCTAAGGCCCACAAATATTGCTATCGCCATCAATGTTATGAAACCACTCGGCAAGTAGCAGAATATCTTGAATTAAAAGAAGGGACCTTCTCCACGAGTTTTCAATCTCGATTAGGTCTTGATCCTTGGTTAAGGCCATATACTGACCAAACAGTTGCAAAATTTGCAAAAAAAGGAGTAAAGAAAATGGCGATTGCCACACCTGCGTTTGTTTCAGATTGCCTTGAAACATTAGAAGAAATAGGGATGGAGGCTGCGGAAGATTTTGAAGAAAAAGGGGGAGAAAAACTTTACGTTATTCCCTGTATAAATGACCGCCCAGATTGGGTAAATGTTTTGAGTAGGTGGATTGACCAGTGGGCTTTGGCTGAAACGGCTAAAACCTTATGAAAGATAGATCTGCATCATTTGGCACTGAACCTATTCCTCAATTACTTATTAAGCAAGCCGTTCCAGCATCAATTGGAATTCTAGTTATGTCTTTAAATATATTGATCGATACCATTTTTGTTGGACAATGGATTGGTGCAAATGCAATTGCTGCAATAAATGTAGTCTTACCCGTTTCTTTTTTTATCGCTGCACTAGGTATGGCAATCGGTATTGCTGGCGGTTCGATTATCTCAAGAGCACTGGGTCAAAAAGACCTTAATCGTGCAACCAAAACTTTCGGTAATCAGATCGTTTTGACATTTTTGCTAACGATAATTTTTGTGATATTGGGGTTAAGTTTTATAGATATCATCATCCCTGCATTTGGTGGAAAAGGTCAACTTTTTGAAACTTCAAAAATTTATTACACAATAGTACTTTACGGTGTTCCTGTTCTTGGATATTGTATGATGGGGAATAATGTAATTCGAGCGGAAGGCAAACCTAAAAATGCTATGTATGCAATGCTAATACCATCGATTTCTAACTTATTAATGGACTATCTATTTATCTATGTACTTGATCTTGGTATGTATGGAGCTGCATGGGCAACATCTCTTTCCTATCTTGTTTGCGCTGTCTATATTTTTTCTTTTTTTAGATCTAAACATTCTGAGCTCCACCCAAATTTAGACGATTTAAAATTAGATTTAAGTATAACTAAAGAAATCGGAGCACTTGGTTTTGTAACCCTTGCAAGGCAAAGTGTGGTTAGTTTATCTGTGCTTTTAGTAAATAATCTTCTTTTTAATTTGGGAGGTGAGTCTGTAATAGCAGTTTATGCGATAATTAGTAGGTTACTAATGTTCTCCCTCTTCCCAATTTTAGGGATTACCCAAGGTTTTATTCCTATTGCAGCGTATAATTATGGAGCAAACTATAAAAAAAGAGTGGAAGAAGTAATACAAACGGCATTAATTTATGCCTCTGGATTTGCTACATTGGTTTTTTTACTTATTTATTTTTTCTCAAGTTCAATTGCAGTTATTTTTACAGACAATTTGATAGTTTTAGAAAAAGCACCCACTGCAATTAGATGGGTTTTTGCAGCTACGCCAATTGTTGGGGTACAATTAATCGGCTCAGCCTATTACCAGGCTATTGGAAAGGCAATCCCTGCTTTACTTTTAACATTAACAAGACAGGGGTTTTTCTTCATTCCACTTTTGTACTTTTTCCCAAAATTTATGGGAATAGATGGTGTTTGGCTAGCTTTTCCAGTTGCAGAATTTTTAGCAACTTTATTCACAGGCAGTTTTTTAATTTATGAATTAAAAAAATATTTAAAATAATAACCCACCTTTATTGAACTAGGAAATTCATAAGTTAACTTTTTGTAATTTGTAAATAAATTAGTTGATCAAATGCAGTATGTAAAGATCTCTTAAAAAATGGAGTATTATAACTATATTAAATCACTTCACTTAATATTTGTGATTACTTGGTTTGCTGGCCTATTTTATGAACCTCGACTATTCATTTATCATATTGAAGCCTCCAAAAAGGATTCTCCTGAAAAAGATATCTTGGAGAAACAGCTTAAAATAATGGCGAGAAGATTATGGTATTTTATTGCGTGGCCTTCAGCAATTTTAGCATCAATTTTTGCAATCTGGCTTTTAATATTAGTCCCTAGCTGGATAGAAGAATCTTGGATGAGAGTTAAGGTTATTTTTGTCTTTTTACTATTTACTTATCACTTTAAAACACATCAGATTTTTCTTCAATTGCAAAAAGACGAAATAAATTATTCTACATATTTTATGCGTATTTGGAATGAAGGAGCGACTCTATTTTTATTTGTGATTGTATTTTTAGCAATCTTAAAAAATGCCATTAATTGGATTTTTGTTTTTTTAGGAGCCCTTTTTTTGGTTATGATTTTAATCTTATTAATAAGGTTATATAGAGTTTTGAGGGAGAAATCGAATCCAACTAATGATTAACTTATTTAAGCACATATCGCTTAGAACACAAATTTTTCTATCCATGATAATATTAGTTCTCATGGCTTGTCTATTAATTTTATTAGCTACTTATTACCAATATCAAAATGAATCTATTGATTATAATATTTTTCGATTGAATCGTAAAGAAAGTCAATTGAGAAAACAAATAAATTACTTAGTCGAAAAAAATAATTTATTGAATAAAAAATATGATTTGTGGGATAATTATAATGATGAATTCAATGCAGTAATTAATATTCACAACGTAAATTACTCAGTTTTTGATGTAAATGGAAAAGCACTTTTTACTTCTTTCCTGCCCCTGAAAATTATTGCAAATAGTTATTCACTTGACGAAGAGCTTCTTTCTAAAATTGTTAATAATAGTGATAGTAGAGTTTTGGAGAAAAACGATGACGAAATAGGAAAGTTCCAGTCTTCGTACAGTGTATTAAAAGATGAATTCGGAAATCCATATGGTATCTTGTTTTTTCCATATTTTGAGGACGTTTCGTTCTCGGAAAACGAACTAAATACCTTCTTACAGAGTCTATACAAAATATACTTAATCATGCTCCTTGTAGCAATTGTATTGGCTTATTTTATATCTAAATATATCTCAAGATCACTAGAAACAATTCGAATGAAAATTGATCAAACTGGACTTTTAAAACAAAACGAAAAAATTCAATTAAAAAATGCTCCCAGAGATATCGCGAGTTTGATTAACTCCTATAACGATATGATTGATGAACTTGAAAAAAGTGCTGAACTTTTAGCGAGAAACCAAAGAGAGCAGGCTTGGCAAGAAATGGCAAAACAAGTAGCTCACGAAATCAAAAACCCTCTTACACCAATGAGACTTACTGTTCAAAGTTTTCAAAGAAAGTTTTCTGGTAAGGATTCGGATAATATCGAAAAAATAGCAGAATTCTCAGAAATATTAATGGAGCAAATTGACACTATGAGCGAGGTAGCTAACGCTTTCTCAGACTTTGCAACCCTACCTACCCCAAAGCTTATAGAGTCTGATTTGGTTAAAATTACTCGACGCTCTTTGGAAATTTTTGATGGAATCGACATTCAGTTTAAAAGTTCTCACAGAGAAATTAAATTACCATTGGATCGAACTCAATGGATTAGGGTAATCACTAATTTGATTCAAAATGGTATTCAAGCATCGAGGCAAGGAAAACAGCCGAAGATCGTAGTGGATATAATTAAGGAAATTAAATCAGTTAAAATTAAGTTCATTGATAATGGAATAGGCATACCAGAATCTATTCAGTCAAAAGTTTTTGAGCCAAAATTCACAACAAAAACTAAAGGGATGGGTTTGGGATTAGGAATTGTTAAAAATATTATCGATTCTCACAATGGGACAATCAAATATGAAACTGGGAAAAAGGGAACAACTTTTATTGTCACCTTGGAGATTTAAAGTTAATACCACCCCGAATTACTTTCTCTACCTGAGATAGAGCCTTTTCTATACTTATATCACCTAAGATTATTGGGTTGTGGGAAGTAAAGGTGATTTTTATCCCTATTGGAATTGGAAAATAATTATATTGAGCAAGTCGCCAAGAATTATTAATACTAATTGGAAGTATTACTGCGTTTGGCATATTTTCAAAGAGGGTCATTAAACCTTTTTTTTGAAATTTTTTAGGTTTACCATCCTTACTTCTTGTTCCTTCAGGAAAAATTACGGCACTCCATTTATTTCGTTCTAATTTTTGGGCAAAAATCTTAATCAACCCTATAGACTCTTCTGACTGACTGCGATCAATTAAAACAGAACCTCCATTTCTAAGATTATAAGATACACCAGGTATCCCCCTACCCAACTGTTTTTTACTGATAAATTTTGGATGAAATTTTTTTAAATACCATATGATAGGTGGAATGTCATAGGCACTTTGATGATTAGCTACAATAATTAAAGATTTGCCAGTAGTTAGATTAAGCGGTCTATCAAAACGAATTTGAATGCCCAAAAAGTTGAGACACCTTATTAAAAAAAATTCATCAAATCTACTGTTCTTTTATGTGCAGAATAACCTAAAAAATTATAGGTTATAATTTGAAGTATATGAAAAATTCCTAAAGTGGATCCAAAAAGAGCGTAATAAATAATCGTGAATGGATATGAAATTATTTTTTTCACGAAAAGAAACAATAAAAATTTATCGAAAAGATTTATTTAGCCACAAAACTCATCATAGGCTCCTGTCAAGTTCTCAGCGATTAGAACTGCCGTTCTGCCTTCAATGTGGTGACGTTCAATCATATGAACCAATTCACCGTCTTTAAACAAAGCCAAGCTTGGCGAGGAAGGCGGAAAAGGAATCATTTTTGCGCGAGCAGCATCAGTTGCCTCACGATCCACTCCTGCAAAAACAGTTACTAAATTATCTGGAGTTTTTTCATTTCCAAGGGAAATTTTAACAGCGGGGCGTGCGTTTGCCGCTGCACAACCACATACTGAGTTTACAACTACTAACGTCGTCCCAGGCTTAGATAAACTATTCTCTACTGCCTCACTAGATAATAATTCATCAAACCCAATACTAGTCAGCTCATCTTTCATGGGTTTTACGATTTCAGCTGGATACATAATACTATTTTTTACAAAGATAAAAAACTTGTTTTTTAAAAGGATAGGTCAATCTATTTTTTATTGACATTCGTATCTTTACATTTTGAAAATTCATTTATGATTAAGTGGTTTGCTGCTATTTTAGGCTATTCATTTTTGAGGTTTCCTGGTGCGATTATTGGCTTTTTTATAGGTAGTTTTGTTGAGTTTCTTTCAAAAAATTCATTTAGTGTAAGAACTAGTTCATACTCAATTAGACCCGAAAAATTTGAGTTAAATTTATTGGCACTTTCTGCAATGATTATAAAAGCAGATGGAAAAATTGAACAAAAAGAATTATGATGATCAATCTTTAAAAAAGTAACACAGTTTTATATTTGCTATACTGAGTATACTGTACATAGACAGACCCATTTTCAAATCTAAATCAAATTTTCTTCTTGTCACGAATTTTGAATCTCTTTTTAAGAATAGAAAATCTTTTTGGTTAGGAATGGAAGAAGGACAATTTTATTCTTGAGCCGTTCTTTTTTTCGTTGGTTTGACGGTTCTTTGGGCCGCTGATGCGAGATCATGACCCCCATTGACTACCGGCTCGTGTGG
>OZSS01001658.1_pt1 | contig 10114 bp, 9 predicted proteins | sample 1779911 | NCBI WGS metagenome assembly OZSS01 (sample SAMEA2603589, study PRJEB24840) | metagenome | biome: Water; feature: Photic zone; material: Seawater sample | place: Mediterranean Sea | collected 2013-11-12 | depth 10 m | reverse complement strand
GTAAAATATGGCCTTTTAGGCGATTCTGGATTTTTTGAGTGGCTGGAGGTTAACGGGCGTGGAGTAATCAGTGGTGATACTGATGTCCAGGCAGAGGTAGTGCGGCGATCCTGTCAGATTAAGGCTGATATTGTCGCTGCTGATGAATATGAGGCTGGCCAGCGAGCCTTGTTGAATCTTGGCCATACCTTTGCGCATGCGTTTGAGGCTGTCGCCGGTTATGATGGCCGTCTTTTGCATGGTGAGGCTGTCAGTGTGGGCCTAGTCTGCGCATTTGCTTTTTCCCAGCAGCTTGGCTTATGTTCAGGACAGGATGTGATGCGTGTAACCGCCCATCTGCAGAATATGGAGATGCCTGCACAGAATGACCAGCTGGCCGCCGGTCAGGCAGAACCGCAGGTATTGATTGAGCACATGCGCAAAGATAAAAAGACCCGGCAGGGCAAGCTGACCTTCATTCTCGCCCGGCAAATCGGCGAGGCTTTTGTTGCTGGTGACATTGATGAGGCTGAACTGAACAGATTTTTGGAGACGCTATGAGTATCGCGCTTTCAACAGCAATACTCGTGTTAATCATTTTATTGCTTATCATGATATCAGCGTTTTTTTCCAGTGCTGAGACTGCCTTGACGGCGGCTTCAGAAGCACGAATAAGGCAACTGGCAAAAACAAAGGCCAACCGTCAGGCGATACGTGTCGAGAAGCTGCGGAAAAACAAAGAAGAGCTGATCACTACAATTCTTGTGGGTAATAATCTGGTCAATATTCTGGCCTCAGCTCTAGCAACATCAGCTGCTATTTCTCTGACGGGTGATGGTGGCGTCGCGCTGGCCACATTGGTCATGACAGTGATTATTGTCCTGTTTGCTGAAGTTCTTCCAAAAAGCTATGCTTTTAATAACGCAGACAGATTTTCCCTGAAAATCGCACTGATTGTGCAGATCATTGTTTGGGCTCTGAAACCTGTGACCTGGAGCCTGCGGGTGATTGTCATCCGCCTACTGCGCAGTAAAAGCGAAGCGGGCAATTCACGCGAAGATGAATTACGTGGACTGATTGATTTACATAGTGAGGATACAGATGAAGATGGCAGAGAAACAGGAGCCATGCTGTCCTCCGTTCTCGACCTAGGTGAGCTAACAGTTGAGGAGATCATGACACACAGGGCTTCAGTATCTTCAGTTGATGCGCATGATGACCCAGAGGAAATATTGCGGTTTGTGCTGCGCTCACCGCATACTCGGCATCCGGTGTATTCCGGCAAGCCTGAGAATATTACAGGGGTTCTGCATGTTAAAGCCCTGCTGCGGGCTATTGAAGAGAATGCTGATCGCGATTTGAGCGGGCTTAACATTCAGGATATTGCCACTGAACCTTTCTTTGTGCCGGAAACTACACCGTTATTCGCCCAGCTTCAGGCCTTTCGGGCACGGCGTGAGCATTTTGCAGTGGTGATAGATGAATATGGAGGCCTGCGCGGAATAGTTACACTTGAAGATATTTTGGAGGAAATCGTCGGGGATATTGATGATGAAACCGATATTGATTTGCCTGATGTAAAACAGCAGCCAGATGGTTCATTTATTACTGAGGGCACAGTCACTTTGCGTGATTTGAATCGTCTACTGGGGCTAGAACTCCCCGATGACGAAGCCTCTACATTAGCGGGGCTTATTATTTACGAAAGCCAACACATCCCCTCTGTCGGACAGGAATTCAAATTCCATGATATACGCTTTAAAATCATTGCCCGCCAGAACAATCAGATCACTTCGATTAGATTTTGGCTGCCTACAAAACAAACTCCTATGAATGTAAAGGATAATATATGAAGACTCAGCATCTCTCCCCGCCTGCTAAACGTGAAGACAGACATAACCGCCAAGTAAACTGTCACGGTTATGCCCGTAAAGACGGGTTGCTGGATATTGAAGGTGAGCTGATTGACACAAAGGCTTATGACTTTCCATCCTCAACCCATGGCATCATCACATCAGGCACGCCTGTTCACCATATGCAGGTCAGAATTACAATTGATTTTGAGATGGTGATCCAGCATGCTGAAGCTGTGACGGTAAATGGTCCTTATGCGGTGTGCCCAAAGGGGGCGGAAAACATCACTGGCCTTATCGGCCTTAAAATCGGACCTGGCTGGAAGCGAAAAGTTCAGGCTGCCATCGGCGGTCCAAAAGGCTGTACACATATTACTGAATTGATGGGCCCAATGGCCACAACTGCTTTTCAGACACTCTATGGCGAAAAGGCCCGGCAGAACCGGGATGTAGTAGGGGCAGATCAGAACCAGCAACTAAAGACCCCTCTGCCCAGCTTAACTAATACTTGTATTGCCTATGCTCAACAGAATGACGAATAAACCACACATTCACAAGCTGGATAGCCTCAGTCTTTGATAATGGTGATCTGAAGCGCGTGCACCGGACCAGCCAGAAAATCAGCCAAACTTGAGGTGATCATCCTGTGCGCAGCCACACGGCTTAACCCTTGCAAGACAGGTGCGGAAATCTGAACATTAAAATGGGACTGGCCGCCGTCTGGCGCACCCACATGACCTGCATGCTGCCAGCTGACATCCTCTATTTTCAGAACAGATGGTGATAAGTCAGCTGTCAGGCGCGCCACCATTTGATCGGCAATTTTCTTCTCCGAATGTGGCGTCATCCTTATTATTCCTCTGCAGTCAACTGAGCCTAATAAAAGCATTGTTTTATCGAAGGCTGAGCTTGTAAAGCCCTTTTCATGACTTATACTGAAACAGATGAGACGGAAACATAAAATTGACATTGGTTTTGCTGTTAAAGCTGGTGAGCAAATTATATCTGACACTGGCTTGCATATTTGTATGGCTGAGGGCTGTTTTGATAGAGGCGCGTATCCTGCACCCAAAAACAGACAGGAATTGCGCAGTCATATCTGGTTTTGCCTAAATCATATCCGCATGTTCAACAGCCAGTGGAACTATTATGACGGGCTGGAGGGAGAAGCGCTTGAACGTGAGATCAGACGGGCCACCACATGGGAGCGGCCTAGCTGGAAATTTGGCACGGGTCCCTCTGCTAAAATAGCCAATTCTGAACCGTTTGAAGACAAATTTTCATTTTTTGACGAAACAGAAACAAAAACACATATTGCAGCTCAGAGTTTGACAGTAGAAGAAAAGAAAGCCTATGCGCTGCTTGAACTGGAACCTGGTGCAGATGAAAAGGCCATAAAGCAGAGATATAAAGCGCTGGCAAAAGAGCTGCACCCTGATCATAACCAGTCAGACCCAGCTGCAGAAGACAGGCTGAAAGATATAAATCTTGCTTATGCTGTGTTGCGTAAAAACGTAAAAAGCCTTTGACAGCATCATCAACAAACTATCGCAGGCGCCACTAATGAGGATTTGAAGAGGTGCGAGCACATTCATTTGCCGTTGCATTTTACCTGTGCGCCTGATAACTGCTAGTCTTCAGATTAAGATGAAATTCGGAGTCAAGTTTATGTCCGCAGAAACAACCCACGGCCAAGCCGCACATTCTCTTTCCGCCCCTGATATTGAAGTGGATGCAAAGAAACTGTTCGGCCTCGATATTGACCTGAAAGTTCCAGCATTTTCAGCGCCGTCAGCTTATGTACCTGCTGTGGATCCCAATTATCAGTTTGATAATGATACGACCTTGGCGATCTTGGCTGGTTTTTCACACAACCGGCGCGTTATGGTTCAGGGCTATCACGGCACTGGTAAATCAACTCACATTGAACAGGTCGCTGCCCGCCTAAACTGGCCGTGCATGCGTATCAATTTAGACAGTCATGTCAGCCGCATTGATCTTGTTGGTAAAGATGCCATCGTTCTGAAAGATGGCAAGCAGGTTACTGAATTCCGCGAAGGGATCCTACCGTGGGCAATTCAGAACTGTGTGGCACTGGTATTCGATGAATATGATGCGGGCCGTGCAGATGTGATGTTCGTAATCCAGCGTATCCTAGAAGTTGACGGCAAGCTGACCCTGCTGGATACAAGCCGGGTTATCACTCCAAATCCTTATTTCCGCCTGTTCGCTACGGCAAATACTGTTGGTCTCGGGGATACAACCGGCCTTTATCATGGCACCCAGCAGATTAATCAAGGTCAGATGGACAGATGGTCAATTGTGACAACCTTAAATTATCTATCGCATGAAGATGAAAAGAACATCATTCTGGCTAAGCAGAAGCCGTATCAAACAGATGAGGGCCGCAAACAAATTGACCAGATGGTGCGCATGGCAGATATGACGCGCAAAGGCTTTGTGGCTGGAGATCTATCTACCCTAATGTCCCCACGGACGGTTCTGACATGGGCTGAAAATGCCCTGATTTTCGATGATATCACTCTAGCGTTTAGATTAAGCTTCTTGAACAAATGTGATGAGATTGAACGACCAACCTTGGCTGAATATTACCAGCGCATCTTTGGCATTGACCTGCCAGAAGCCCCAGCCATGACACAGAAGGCATCCTGACAACTTCAGGAACGAAACAGTTTAGGGATACAAGACGTTGAGTCAAAACGAGCCGTCTGATTTCTTGAAAGCAAATGCTGCGGCATTGCGTGCACTTGCAGGCGGTGTGGACCGCCAGGTCCGTTATGCCGGACAGGACACCCATATTGGAAAGACGGAAATAAGGCTGCCTGCGCTGCCGCGCGAAACCGGCCAGAAAATGCGATCTGACAGCCGCGGCGCAGCTGATTCAGCTGGATTATGGCTGGCCTACCACAATGATCAAACACATCAATCCCTCTGCCCGTCAGCCCCAGCGGCAAAAGCTATCTTTGATGCTGCTGAAACAGCACGGGTTGAAGCGATTGGCGCGAACCAAATGGCAGGTGTAGCGCAGAACCTGTCGGCCAGGCTGAATAAGAAATATTCAACCTCAACAATCGGGGCGCCTGATTCCGGTGATGATAATGCAGTAGTGGATGCTGTACGACTGATGGTCCGTGAAGCGCTGACAGGAGAAGCTCCGCCTGCCTCGACTGCCATGGCCATGGATTTATGGCGTCCCTGGATTAATGCACGGGCAGGCGAGCTGCTACAGGAAATGCGTTCATGTGAGGAGAATCAGTCTGATTTTGCTGAGTTGTCGAGACGCCTTATTGGCGCGCTGCAGTCTGATTTGGGAGATGCTGCAGATCAGAATGAGGATGGCAGTGATGCAGAGGATGATGCCAATGATAACGCATCACAGGATGATGGATCTGCAGATGATGCACAATCTGCAACAGGTGAAGATGACAGTGAGGGCGATGAGAGCCAGGGTGTTGAGCAGGATGGTGACGCGGCTGGAATGGCCTCAGATGACAGCACAGATATAGATGCTGACTCAGATATGGACGGGATGACAGATGGAGAATCACCAGGTGGAGAGCCTGGCCAGAACCCCTATCAGACAGAGCCTGACCCAGAGGTATATAGAATTTTTACAGACCAGTATGACGAAGTGATTGATGCTGCAGATTTATGTGATCCAGAAGAGCTAGAGCGGCTGCGGAATATGCTGGACCGCCACATGGAAAATCTGAATCAGATGATTGGCAAGCTAGCCAACAGGCTGCAGCGTAAACTTATGGCTTTTCAGAACCGGTCTTGGGAATTTGATCTTGATGAAGGTCTTTTGGATGCCGGCAAGCTGCATCGTGTTGTCACCCAGCCCTTCAGCGCTCTCTCTTATAAGCAGGAACAGGACACAAAATTCAGAGACACAATTGTCACTCTACTGTTGGATAATTCAGGCTCGATGCGGGGACGGCCTATCACCATCGCTGCTGTTACGGCTGATATTATGGCCCGCACGCTGGAGCGGTGTGGGGTAAAGGTTGAAATTCTGGGCTTCACTACAAAAGCTTGGAAAGGCGGACAGTCGCGGGAAAACTGGCAGGGCGCTGGGAAACCAGCTATGCCTGGCCGGTTAAATGATTTGCGCCATATTATTTACAAATCTGCTGACCAGCCGATGCGCCGCGCACGTAAGTCACTTGGCCTCATGTTACGCGAAGGCATCCTGAAGGAAAATATTGATGGCGAGGCATTGGTCTGGGCCCATGATAGGCTGGTCAGCCGTGCAGAAGACAGACGAATCATGATGGTCATTTCAGATGGTGCACCGGTTGATGATTCAACATTGTCTTCAAACAGCGGCAATTATCTTGAAAAGCATCTGCGACAGACTATTGCTATGATTGAAAACAAATCCCCTGTACAATTGCTGGCGATCGGCATTGGACATGATGTGACCCGCTATTACAAACGGGCTGTAACCATTACAGATGTTGATCAGTTAGGCGGCACGGTGATTGGCGAACTGGCAGATTTGTTTGACGAAGATAAATCACCCGGGCCAATGCGCCGATTTAAACGGTAATAAAACACCCTGCTGTTTCAAGCAGGGTGTTTCATATCAGTTCAATTACTTTACGTCCTAATAAGAGCCGAGCTTGCTGCCCGAGCGCCTTAAGCTGACTGTGCTGACATAATCTCTCGCTTGAGAGCGCGAGCCTCATCAGCTAGCTCTGAATTACGGGCCTGCAACAAAAATGCGTCCAAACCACCGTGCTTTTCAACAGTGCGAATTGCACTGACAGAAACACGCAGTGAGATGTCACGGCCCAAAATCTCTGATGACATGCTTGTGCGCTGAAGGTTTGGCAGAAACCGTCTGCGGGTGCGGTTATTCGCGTGGCTCACATTATTGCCAGACATCACGCCTTTACCAGTAATTTGACACCGTTTTGACATAACTTTTGTCCTTTCACGCCAGCCCTATGAGCACAAAAAATTCAATAGACGAGGGTTATAAGTACAAATAAGCAAAAGGTCAAGCCAAAGCGACCCTTGGGCGATCGTCTAACAAATTATCCGAAATATGATGCTGCAGAACAGTCAGATTTGTCACGCAGCCCATCTGCGGCACGTTTTAATTGTCTGATTGAAGCTTTGCGGATTCTATCGCAACATGGGCCGCGTGACTGACAGCTTGCTTAGCCGAGAGACCAGCTTGTTTTACATCTGCAATTGTCGAAAGCCCGTCGGCTTTCATCATAGCGCGCAATCCAGCAAGAAGATCAGCCACCATCAGGGGGCCCTGAAGGGCAAGAGCTGTATAGAGTTGAACAAGATCAGCTCCCGCCAAAAGGCGGGCGTAGGCCTGCTCTGCTGAACCTATGCCGCCGACACCAATAAGCGCTACTGGCTGGCCTGACCCACGCAGATGTTTAGCTGCTTCTGCTATTTTCTGCAGTGCCAAAGAGGTGAGAGGCTGACCAGAAAGCCCCCCCGCCTCATCCTTAAGCGCTGAAAACAAGCTCGCTGGGCGAGAGGTGGTTGTATTTGTCAGGATAAAACCAGAAATACCGCAATCAAGAGCTATATCCATAGAGCGAAATAGTTCAACTGCATCCAGATCAGGTGCCAACTTCACAAATATTGGCGGGCGACCTGCTTTTGGTCCGCCAGCCTCATCCCGACCGTCAAAGGCCGCCTGCAGACAGGCTCTCAGCCCCTCCTCATGCTGAAGATCCCGCAGGCCTGGCGTATTTGGAGAAGATAAATTCACTGTCAGATAGTCAGCAAAACGGCTGAGGTGGGCAGCTGATTTATGGTAGTCGGCAGCTTTATCTTGACTTAATTTGTTGGCCCCGATATTCACGCCCAGAATTCCATGTTTAGCGGACCTGCTGGACAGATGGGCAGCAGCGACACGCATGCCTTTAGAATTAAAGCCATAACGGTTAATCACCGCGTCATCTGCGGTAAGCCGGAACACACGTGGACGCGGATTACCCATCTGTGGCAAGGGGGTAATTGTTCCCACTTCAACACAGCCAAAACCTAATCGGAAAGCTCCCACATAAGCTTCGGCATTCTTATCAAATCCAGCTGCCAACCCGACAGGATTATCAAATGCCATCCCGGCAATTTTGGTTGGCAAAAGCAGCTGACTAGCAACCGGGGCAAGGCCCAGGCGCAGCGCCTGTATTGTCAGATTATGGGCCAGTTCTGCAGGAAGCCTACTTGTCAATTTTGCTGCGAGTTGCCACATCAACTTAGTTAGTCCATCCCTTGCCGTTTTCAGCTATCTGATGCGGGTCCCGCCAGTTCATCTGTCAGAACCTTATCACATAACGCAACAGCTTCCTTCAGGCCATACAGCCGGAAGAAACTGCCCATGCGTGGGCCTTGGGCCTGACCCAGCATGGTTTCATAAAGGCAGCTAAACCAGTCACGCAGATTTTCATAATGCGCTTTGCCAGCTGCATAGACAGCTGACTGAACATCTGCAGCCAGAGCATCTGCGGGCATTGCGGCCAGACTGTCCCGCAGGGCTGTGATATAGATCTTTTCATCAGGCGTGGCCATGCGGTATCGTTTTGTTGGTCTGACCCTGTCCTGATAGAACTGCACTGCATAAGTAGCCAGCCTATCCAACTCAGGATGATCCTGCGGACTGGTGTCTGGTGCATAGGCACGGATGTATCCCCACAAGCTATCAGATGTTTCAGCAGAACAAACCGCTGCCAAATTCAACAGTAGGGAAAAACTAACAGGCATGGCTGTTGATGTTTTTTCCTGATTAATCCGGATATGCCAGGCAGGATTTTCCAGCCTGCCTGCGGGCTCTGCATCATTCAGCTTTTCCTTATGGGCGTAGAACTCATCAACTGTTTTAGGAATTAAATCGAAATAGAGCCGCTTGGCGCGCTTTGGCTGACCATACATGAACAACGCCAGTGATTCAGGATTGCCATAACGTAGCCAGTCTTCAATCGACAGGCCATTGCCCTTTGATTTTGAGATTTTCTCACCATTCTGATCCAAAAACAGCTCATAAGAAAACCCAGCAGGCGGTGTCGCCTTCAATGCCCTGACAATTTTTGATGAAAGCGTGACAGACTCAATCAAATCCTTGCCACTCATTTCATAGTCAACGCCCAATGCGTACCAGCGCATTGCCCAATCAGCCTTCCATTGCAGCTTACAATGCCCACCCGTCACAGGCACGCTGACATGGTCATTTGTTTGCGGGTCAATATAGGTAATTTCACCTGCTTGTGCGTCCCGAGAGACAACCTTTGCCTGGAGCACCTGTCCGGTGCGCGGACAAAGAGGCAGAAACGGGCTGTATGTTTCACGCCTTTCCGGACCCAGTGTCGGCAAGATGATATTTGTCACGGCATCATAATTTGCTAGTATATCCAGCAGGGCCCGGTCAAACTGGCCGGAGCTGTACATATCTGTTGCGCTGATGAAATCATAATCAAAACCAAAGCTGTCTAGAAACACCTGAAGGCGGGCGTTATTATGGGCGCCAAACGACGAATGCGTGCCAAAAGGATCAGGGACTTGTGTTAGTGGCATCTGCAAATATTCGTAAATAAAATCCGGGTTTGGCACATTGTCAGGCACTTTGCGCAGCCCGTCCATATCATCAGAAAAACACACCAACCGAGTTGCTCGGCCTGTTAGACATTCAAAAGCATGTCGTACCATAGAGGTTCTGACTACCTCGCCAAAGGTGCCAATATGGGGTAGACCGGATGGACCATAACCTGTTTCGAACAAAATCGGTCGTTCTGGCAGGTCATCTTTCAGCTTTGATAGCCTGTCCTGAAGAGCTCGGGCTTCAGCAAAAGGCCATGCCTTGGCATCTTCAGCAAGTGATTTAAGTTGTTCTGCAGACACGGAAGAAATGAGCCTATTCTAATCATGTTTCGGCATGGGCTATTACAGCACAGATGTTTCCTTAATCCAATCATCCGAAGCTACCCACATTGCTTGAAGTAGGTGATAAGAGGTCAGCTAGGTCTGGTCAAGTCCCTGCCCGCATAAAAGCTGGGCAAATTTGACTGTGCTGGTTATAGTGCAGCCTATGAATACTCCCTTAGATGTGAGCGCATTTTCTGCTCTGTTTCCTGATTTTAATGATGTAGTCATCATCTCAGGCGATGGTGAGATTACACGCAAAGACAGAGGCGTTGCAGCAGAGTTTACCCAGCAACAGCTTTATCTTATCTGCCACCGCAAATGGAGCGAAGCGCGGCTGCAGGCAGAATTGCCGAAAGCGGCGGATGTGC
>OZSS01001657.1_pt1 | contig 10115 bp, 6 predicted proteins | sample 1779911 | NCBI WGS metagenome assembly OZSS01 (sample SAMEA2603589, study PRJEB24840) | metagenome | biome: Water; feature: Photic zone; material: Seawater sample | place: Mediterranean Sea | collected 2013-11-12 | depth 10 m | reverse complement strand
ATCTCATTCATTCGGATGAAACCGAAAATTCATTTATCTCCCACAAGAGCAGAGAATTCGTTTCCATTAGCAAAGGAAAATAATTTCCGGTAGCCTTTATTCCGGGATATTTTCTAACTCTTCCCAAGTCACATACGCCTCGAGGATTTTGTTTTCCAGTTCCTCCAGTTTTTGCTGATCCCCAAGGGGGTCATTCTGAGCATTTCGATAATAATCGGGCTCCTGCATCGATGCGGTAATCTGATCCCTGTCCGCTTCCATCCGTTCAATCTGCTTGGGTAATTCCTTGAGCGCTTCGCGTTCCTTATTCAAAAGCTTCCGCTTCTTGGGGGCTTCGGTTTCTGTTTTCTCCCTGGGCTTGGTTGCTGGCTTTGCTTTTTCTTGAGGACGAGTCATTTTATCCAGCCAGTCCTCGCACCCACCTGCATACTCCGTGATTCCTCCGTGCCCATCCATTGCCAGCGTAGCAGTGACCACATTGTCGAGGAAATCACGGTCGTGACTGACGAGTAAAAGTGTGCCCTGAAAATCAAGCAGACGCTCCTCCAGTAATTCAATGGTCTCGATATCCAGATCATTGGTCGGCTCATCCATCACCAGCAGGTTGGCCGGTTGTAGAAATAACTTGGCAAGCAATAGGCGGGCACGCTCCCCTCCCGATAACATTTTGGCGGGTGCCCGTGCCGTTTCCGGCAGGAAGAGAAAATCACGGAGATAGGAAAGGATATGTTTCTTATTTCCATTCACTTCCACGGTATCCCCGTTGGGGGCGACATTCTCGGCCACGGATAAATCTTCCCGCACCTGTGCCTTCAACTGATCAAAATAGGCCACTTCCAGCTTGGTTCCATGCTCAACGGTTCCCGCATTTGGCTCCAACTTTTTGAGTAATAACTGGAGAAGGGTTGATTTACCGGATCCATTCAATCCCACTACTCCGATCTTATCTCCCCGCCAGATGGTGGCGGTAAAGTCTTTCACAATCAACTGCGTATCCCAAGCATAATTAAGATCCTTGACCGTGATTACTTTTCGTCCGGAGGTCTGCCCTTGATTTGCAGCGGTAAGATTTACTTTTCCCTGTTGTTCGCGACGGTCCGCCCGTTCCTCCCGTAATTTAAACAAGGCACGCACCCTACCCTCGTTTCGGGTGCGGCGTGCCTGGATACCCTTGCGTATCCAGACTTCCTCCTCCGCCAGTTTTTTATCAAACACGGCATTGTTCTTTTCCTCCGCGGAAAGAAACTCCGCCTTCCGAATGAGAAATTTTTCATATCCACAAGTCCAGGAAGTCAATTTCCCACGATCCAATTCCAAAATACGGGTGGACAGGGCACGAAGGAAGGCCCGGTCATGAGAAACAAACAATGTGGCAAAATCTGCTTTTCGTAAAAATTCCTCCAGCCAGCGGATCCCGGCAAAATCAAGATGATTGGTGGGCTCATCCAAAATCAGCAAGTGGGGCTCGCTGACTAATGCCTGAGCCAGCATCGCCCGGCTCTTATTACCCCCGGATAGGGTATCAAAGGTCTCATCCGCCACCAGTCCAACCTGATCAATGACCGATGCAATCCGATGATCGAGGGACCAACCATCGGTCCGATCCAGTTCGGACTGTAAATGATCGACCTTCGTGATAAGGGATTGATCATCCGGATTTTCAGCCAACTTTTGGGCAGCGACATTATAATCACACAATAAATCGGCTTCCGGACCAAGCCCCCGGGCCACGAGATCAAAAACCGTACCTTCGACTCCGGTGGGAATTTCCTGATCCAGCTTTGCCACCCGCAAATCCGGAATCTTCTCAACCTCTCCTTTGTCCGGCTTTACCTGCCCGGAAAGAATTCTCAGCAAAGTCGACTTCCCCTCCCCGTTTCGGCCGAGCAGACAAATTCTTTCTTTTTTATCAATGGTGATTCCGACATCGTCCAACAGGAGAGGCCCCCCAAAGGATACGGTCAGGTTACGATAGCTGATTAATGCCACGAAAAAAATAAAAGAAGGTAAGCAAAACCGAAACCAATCACCTTTCCGTTTTTTTAAAATAGCCGGGTTTATGGTAGGGTCTAGGCTTCCCGAAGTCGGGGTCCTTGAATCCGAGATCCTTGCTCCACCCCCACTGTTGAGGCATCAAATTCTTTTCCCATTCAAGAAATTGCCTCACCATCCGCTCCATTCGCTGAGATTGTTCCTTCGACAAATCGCTTTTTTCCGAAAGGTCCTTATGCAAATCATACAGTCCCCAAGACCGGCCCTGATTTTGAGTCACTGCCTTGTACCGGCCCATTCGGATGGCCTTTCTTGGCCCCCAAGTCCAAAGGAGTGAACGACGAGGAAAAGCAGTTTGCGGGTCGGACAAGTAAGGAAGCAAATCCATCCCGTCCAAATTACAGGATGGATCAAGCTGTCCGCCAGCCGCCGACACTAGGGTGGGCAGGATATCAAGGGAAATCACCGGTTCTCCATAAATCTTTCCAGGCTGCAGACGCCCGGGCCATTTCATACAAAAGGGAACCCGGAGCCCACCCTCCCAAAAAGTCGCCTTCTTTCCCCGCAGGGGTAAGTTGGAAGAAGCTTCGTGACCACCGTTGTCACTGAGAAATATGACCAGGGTATTCTTTTCCAAAGCGAACCTTTCGAGGGCATTAAGGACGATGCCCACAGCCTGATCCAAGGAATCAATCATCGCCATAGTTAATCGCCTTTTGTGATCTTTTTCCGAGGAATACTTTTCGTACAAATCCTCAGGTGCCTGGAAGGGTCCATGAATTGCATTGAAGGGAAGGTAACAGAGAAACGGATTTTTTTGATTCCTTTCAATAAATGAGGCTGCCCGTCTGGCAAAGACCTTTGTTAAGTACTTCTCATGATCCCTGAGCAATATTCCTTTCCGGCTGATTTCCGAATCGCTGATTCCACGGGCTTGGTAGCTTTGACCAATGATTCGCCGGTTGTGAAAAATGGGATTATGGGGACGATTCATTCCTGCCAAATAATTAGAGGCCCCGTTGTTAAAACCATAAAATTGATCCCATCGATTGAAAGGCATCATCTTTTCAGCGTCTCCACCATGGGTTTTTCCAAATAAACCGCTAACATAGCCAAATTTTTTCAGCTTTTCCGATAGTATGGGGATCTCAAGAGGAATACCCGGTTCAACCTCCCTGGATACACGATAAGGGCCTATATTATCCCAGAACCCAAAGGTTTGCTGATAGCGTCCGGTCAACAGCCCGGCTCTGGATGGGGCACATACCGGGCAGGTTACATACCCGTTGGTCAGGGTCACTCCCCCCTTGGCAATCGAATCGATATGGGGAGTTGTAACCTCTCCGCCCTGATACCCGACATCTCCATAGCCCAAGTCGTCCGCCAGAAAAATAACAAAATTAGGTTTTGCCAGAATCGAAGAAGTAAAAATTAAGCATAACCAGAATTGAATTTTCATAAGCAAAAGGAAATCCAACTTAGTTGAGATACTCTTTTACTTCAACAAGTGTGCGGGTGTTGAAAACTTCCCGGGCGGTCAGCCATCCCTTACGGGCGGCCAGGACCCCCACCTGCTGGAAATCGAAATGATGGAGGGTATGGGCATCGGGATTGATACAGCAAAGAAGTCCTTTCTCCGCCGCCCGTCGCCAGTGCCGCCAATCCATATCCAGACGCATGGGGTTGGCATTTAATTCGATGATCTTACCATTGGCGATGGCCGCATCGATAATCTTTTGAATATTCATCCGGCTGGGTTCCCGTTTGAGCAAAAGCCGGCCGCTCAGATGGCCCAGCATGGTCACCTGAGGATGCTCCAATACCTTGATTAAACGGGCCGTCATGGTCTCTTCATCCTGGGTGAGCCCGGCATGCACCGAAGCGACCACATAATCTAGGGAATCGAGATCTGAGTCCTCAAAATCCAATTTTCCTCCGGATAGAATATCCACTTCGGACCCGGAAAAGAGATGGACCCGAAACTTTCCGCTCTGATTGATCTCCTTGATCGCCTGCACTTGTTTTAAAAGTCGTTCCTCATCCAGACCATTGGCCTGGAAACTGGCCTTTGAATGATCGGATATCCCGAGGTATTCCCATCCCCGACGGTCAGCTTCCCCGGCCATTTCCTCGAGGGTGTTCCGCCCATCCGACGCGGTGGTGTGGTTATGAAAACATCCCTTAAGATCGGAAAATTCCAACAATTCCGGTAATTCATTCCGCTCGGCCGCTTCCACTTCCCCCATCCCTTCACGCAGGGCGGGTGGAACAAATTGTAACCCTAATGCCGTAAAAATATCCTCCTCTGAGTTTGCCTCCACCGGACCTGCCTTACGGGAGGAATCCTTTTCCTCTTCCGGACGGAGTCCCCATTCACTCAGACTGAGCCCCAGAGAGAGAGCCTTCTGACGCATCCTTACATTGTGGTCCTTGGAGCCGGTGAAATGATGCAGGGCAAAATAAAACTGTTCCGAGGGCACCACCCGTAAATCCGCCTGCATTCCCCCTTCAAACCTTACACTCGACTTGGTATCACCGTGAGCGGTGACTTCCGCAATGCCATCCATGGAGGTAAACCAATCCATGATTGGAGCTGGATTGGCAGATGCCACCAGGAAATCAAGATCGCCCACCGTTTCCATCCCCCGACGGAAACTACCGGCGGCTTCCACCCGTTCGACTTCGGGTAATTCCTCCAGACCGGGTAAAATTTGCTCCACCCGTGCCCGGGCATCCCACCAGAGATGACGGGCGGCATAGGCTTCGCGGTTTTTGATTCCCGAGAGGATTTTCTCCTCCGTCTTTTTCCCAAATCCCTTGAGTTCCGCCACCCTGCCCTCCTGGCAGGCAAAAGTCAGGGATTCAATGGAATCCACTTCGAGTTGCTCATGAAGAACTTTTATCTTTTTCCCACCAAGTCCGGGAATATCGAGCAAATCCATTAATCCGGAAGGCACGGATGCCACCAGTTTATGATAAAATTCGAGTTCACCGGTGGAGTAAAGGGTCTCAATCTTTTCGGTGAGGGCTTTGCCAATGCCCGGAATATCTCCCAAACGCCCCTCTTCAATAACCTCACCCAGGTCCTCCTCCATGGTTTGCAGGGTACGGGCTCCGGCCGAATATGCCCGTATCTTAAAAGGGTTCTCCCCCTTGATTTCCATCATCGTCCCGATGCGTTCGAGAACTTCGATTATATCCTTCTTATCCATTCCTTTTCAGCATGATCGATTTAAGGGATGAAATCCAAGCAAAAGATAGAATAATCCTTATTCGTACCGAAGTTTTTTCGAGGTAAGGGCAGGTTCCTTGAACTTTTTCATCTGAGCAATCAGCTCATTTTTTAATCGGGTAAATTGTTCATCGTAGCCTACACGACCAAAATAGTTCACCAGTTCATCTGGATCTTTTTCCAAGTCATAAAGCCAGGGTCTGTCAAGACTGGAGATAACCAATTTATATCGCTGATCAAAGGCAGCCACCCAAGCCCCACCGGAATGCCTGACATAAACAATGCGGTCCCTAGCAATTTCCTTGTTTTTGTTAGTGAAAGCAATGGTGGCATTCAGACCATGAAGTTTGGGCAAATCATCCTCGATGCCCATTAATCCCATCAGGGTGGGAAAAAAATCAACCGTGGTGTATGCCGTATGAATCACTTTCCCAGAGGGCACGCGTTCCGGGTAACGCAAAAGAAAGGGAATACCCACTGAAGTTTTATAAGGAAGACCCTTATTCATACGACAATGCTCGCACATCATGTCTCCATGATCTGAAGTGAACACAACAATGGTATTTTTATCCAATTGATTGCTTGTAAGAAAACGAAGGATTTTACCAACATTATCATCAATACACCGAACCATCCCGAAATAATTCGACATCGACTCCTGATTGATTTTTTTGACCAGATTTTTTCCTCCCGCTGTGCTCATCCAACCTGGCTGGTTTCGTAAGGCCGCAAGAACCTTTCTCATAGTGACAGGCTGCTTGAAAACAAAATGATCGTACATCGAATCGTAAGGTTCCCGTACTGTGTTTGGACCATGAGGGTCGGGCAAAGCCAGCATCATACAGAAGGGCTTATTCTTATCTCGTTCCAATATCTCCAGCGAACGGTCCACCAACCAGTCAGTGGCGAAGCTCTTTTCGTCGGCATCACCCAGATCATAAGTTGGTTGGTTATTCTTTCGGGCTCCAACGCGAGGACCATCCTGGGTCATCTCAAAGTTTTTCCAGTGTCCCCGGTTGAACATGAAACGGTTATCAGAAAAACCAAATTTGCGGGGTGGTGCCCATCCCGGCTTGGCATCCCCATCCAAATGCCACTTCCCAAGATAAGATGTTGCGTAACCCCGCTTGCGGAGAACTTCCGCAAAGGTAACAATCGAATCTTTAAGCGGCAAATTATTGCTCGGTGAACCCGTTGCCTGAGGATAGAGACCGGAAACCCATGAAGCCCGTGATGGCGTACAGACTGGGGAGGCGGCGAAATAATTCGTGCAAATTAATCCGTCCTTTGCCAAAGAATCAATGTGTGGTGTCTCCACCATGACATCTTGACCCCAGATAAACGCCTGGTCTTCGCTCATATGTTCACGGTAACAGCCCAAAGTTCGCAAGTTATGCTCGTCGGTCTGAATAATGATTACATTGGGGCCGGTCCCGAATAGAAAATAAAGGGGGAAGTGACAGAAAAGGAAAACTTTGTACATCTCTATTTTATTACCGGCCGGGACCAGTCTTTGGCTTCATATCCTTTTGGTTTTTCTGGCTTGGTCACTTCTATCTGTTCTGCCTTTGGATCATAGAGGGGCCAGTCATCCGTGCGAAAGGGGGAAGCAGGGAAGCCTTCCTTATTGTAGAGAAGATTTCTTTGAGAGGGATTCATACCCCAGGCATAACGGGCAGCCACCGGCTTGCTGACTTTTGAAGTACTAAGCACAATCGAGCCTCCATCTATTTTCGCCTTCGCCCAATGCCACTCACGATCTTTGCCGGCCACGGCGAAGGAATCCAAAGGCTCCTCCCGACTTCCGGTTAAGCCTGAACCCGAAGATGAAAAATTCAGCCGGATCTGTTTGTCCTCGATCTGAAAATCTGAAAAGACGGGGCCTTCGTGAACCATGGGAAATCCATAAGTTTTACCCAGAGCCAAATAGGCATGCCTGATACCAATTGGCTTCTTATTTTGGGGATGCAGTAAAATGGCATCCCCCGTGTCAATAGTCACCGCCATTGCGGTATTATAAAGTTCCTGCGTGACCAGCCGCATACTTTCCCGACTGACAACCCAGGGTGACTCCACTCCTTCCACCGGTTTGGATTGAGGAGGATTCCAGCTGGGCAACTGGGTGAAGTGGACCGGAAAGCCATCACTCACCGCCCCCCACGATCTTCCGTGCCACAGGTTCCGGTAGTATCCAATCATTTGTTTGAGTTGGTTTCGATAATGTTCAGCCTGAGGACTGTTCTTGGCATTCCTTTCTCCCTGATACCAGATCATACCGCGAATGGCATAGGGACAAACGGGGGCGATCATGGCATTGAAAATATGGCCGGGATACTGGTGCCCAAGGTTAGCCGGCTTGGTGATAACCGGCGGAGATAAGGCCCGGTTTGCATTCTTCATGGTTTCACCCCGGTCGATCTTGTCATTATATTCGACCAGTTCTTTTTTAAATCTACCCAATGCCTTTTGCCTGGTTTCCCCCCTCGCCCTCATACGACCAGCCGCTTCGTCCAGTTCCTTCTTGTGGGCCTGGGCTCTTGGGTTCTGGCTTTGAATTTCCCAGGGCATCCAGCCCTCAATGGGGGTTCCGGCATACGCCCTTTGAATAATGCCCACGGGAACGCCCAGTTTCTGTTGAAGGGTCTTACCAAAATAATAAGCAACCGCTGAAGTTTCCTTCGCGGACTCGGGTCTACAAAGTTTCCAAGTGGCCAGGCGGTCCCGGTTTTCCTCAAGCGGATCATGCCAATGCTCGCGGGCAGAACGGAAAATTCGAAAATCGGGCAGGTTCACATCTGATTCACCATCCGCTTCAAACGAATTCCCCACTGACCATCCCATATTTGATTGCCCGGCACAGAGCCAAACTTCCCCCAAGGCCACATTCTTCAACACAATTTCATTCTCTCCGCTGATGGTGACCTCGTGCCCGGTACCGGCAGCGGTGGTGTAAGTAATAATCATCCATTTTCCATCTTTATCCGCAGTCGCCGAATCCTTGGTTCCCCAGCTCGTTAAGACCGTTACCTCTTCGCCCGGTTTGGCCCAGCCCCAGACCGGATTACCATTCTGTTGCTGAAGCACGAGATTATCCGTAAAAATCCCGGGCATTCTGACCTTAGCAATTAAACTGACCATGGGCAAAAGAGAAAGCATGAATAAGTGAAGTCTCATGGTGCCTCCTTTTGCTTGGCAATCTCAAGACAAGCCTTCGCAAAACGACGGCCCAACTCTTGGTAGCCTTTGGCTGAGTAATGAAGATCATCCGTAATCTTTTTCCCTTTTCGACTTAGGCCATCATTTAGATCATCCGTGTTTACCAGAAAGAAATTTTTCTTCGAATTCGCCACCCGCTCCTGTACCTCCCGTACCATGGACCAGTGAGGGTACCGCTTATTACCCAGATCAAAATCACTAAGCCGCCCGATCACAAACCCCAGATCATTCTTTTTCCATTTCAAATCCTTGGCCAATTGGGCATGCAGACCCAGCAGGGCTTTCTCATAGAGTTCCCCCCACCCCATTTTGGCATCCCGTTCCCCCTGCATCCATACGAGGGAGACACTGACCAGTTTTTCTCCTTGGATCGCTGGTTTCACCTTCCCCAGTAATCGATCATAAAGATCACCAATTTGATTTCGCTCCTCCCCCTTCGGATCCTTCCATTCTTTCCACCACCGGTGGATCGGCTGTCCACCAAGTGCATCCTGAATGATGATCACCCGGTCTTTCCCCAGGGCTTTTCCGACCATCGGAGTGAATGCCTCCTCGGGACGGTGCCCCTGCATATTCGACTGCCCGGAGAGGATGAACAAATGCTTCGCCCGGGTATCCGCAGAAACGGAAAGGAAGACAAAAAACAGAGGGAAAAATAAAGACAGGGATTTCATATTTCGATGGTAGAAAGCCGGGGATTTTTATTTCTTTTTGGGATTGGGTTTGGTTTTCGCTCTTTCAGACTTCCTTCTGGCATTGGCTTCCGCTTCCAGTTTTTGCACATAGGCTTCGACAAATTCAGGCTCATCCCTTTTCTGAAAACATTCAAGTATGGGATCTCCGGTCTTCACCATCCAATCCTCCAATCTTTGCTGCAACTGAACCCTAGTTTTTTCCTGATTCGGATAATCAATCAAATTTTCCAGGCAGTCCGGATCCTTGCGGACCTGATACAATTCCTCCGGTACCCGAAAACGGTAGAGTTGGAGTCTATCGTTCATTTGCTCATCTTCTTCCGCCAGGGCAATCATCCGTTTGCAGGTCACCGTTCCATTGGTGGCGGTCGCAAAGATTCTCTCCCCATTTGACCAGGGATTGAAGAGGTACAGATGAGTCTTGGTTTGAATCGCCCGCATCGGATCGCGGGAACGGCCGGAGTTCTCGTGGTATTGCTTGATGATATAATCCCAGCCTTCCATTTTTTCACCCCGCAGGGCGGGATAAAAGGAACGCCCGTCCTGCCGGGCGGGGTGGTCGATGCCCAGGGTTTCAAGAACCGTGGGCAAAAGATCAACCACCGACACCATGTGACGCCTGTCCACCTTCCCCGCCTTGGTTAGACCCGGTACTCGCACCATCAATGGGGTGCGAGTGCTGTGATGATAAAGCTGCGTCTTGGCAAAGGGAAGGGGCATCCCATGATCGGAGAGGAAAACGATCATGGTCGTCTCCCATTCTCCACTCTGGCGTAAGGCCTTCAAAATCTCTCCCAGGCAGTCATCTCCCCTCCTCACACTGCTGTAATAAAGAGCCAGTTCTTCCCGGACTTCGGGATCCTCAAAAAGAAAACCGGGCACGGGCACTTCATCCGCGGAGAAAATCCGGGTGGGCACATGGGGATCCTCTCCCCCACCCTTTGGTTTCGACCAGAACGGTTTGTGGGGGTCTGATATGT
>OZSS01001656.1_pt1 | contig 10116 bp, 15 predicted proteins | sample 1779911 | NCBI WGS metagenome assembly OZSS01 (sample SAMEA2603589, study PRJEB24840) | metagenome | biome: Water; feature: Photic zone; material: Seawater sample | place: Mediterranean Sea | collected 2013-11-12 | depth 10 m | reverse complement strand
GTTTGATGCAATCTAATATCTGAGACATAGGTTCCGTCACTGGAGGCTATAATCACTTCTTGCAGATTTCTTGATTAACTTCATTATTTTTGTCTAAATTTTCTTCCATAAAAAAAACTATTTATTCCATTATAAATTAAAAAACCATTTTTTATTTAAATAATTTATTTTTCTACCAATCATTATCAGCATTATCCCAGTCATCTTTAATATCTTGATTTGAATAACTTTGATCTTTTTTAAAATTATTATCATTCATATTTTTGACTACTCTGTAATTAACAGAAATTGTTGGTTGAGTTTCTCTAATATCCCTTTGTGGCGGCATCTCAACGTTCGGTTCCATTTCTTCCTCATTATTATTAATTGCAAAATCATCTTCCACATTTTCGAGAGTTTTTTTTCTGAAATTAGTACTAGTATTTGTTGTATTCAATAAAGTGCTTACAAATAAACCAGAAAAAAACGAAATACTGATTAACTTACCTATACTTACTTCTTGGAGGGTCCATTTAAAGTATCTAAATGAAGTCTTCTGATTATTATTTGTATATAATAAAATTTGAAAAATTATTATTAAAAAAAGAGTTAAAAGTAAATATTTTTTCTTAAACATAATTATAAAATGTTAGCTTAAATTTTTTTGGTTTATATTTCCATAATATATTTTGTGAAAATTTATTTATGTTAATTCTAAATCAATTTGATATTTAAGAATATCGACTTTTATTATTTTTACTTCTATTGCATCTCCAACTTTATATGATTTTTTAGATTTTCTTCCAATCAATAGATTTTGCCTTGACCTGTATTCATACCAATCATTATTAAGAGTGCTTACGTGTACTAAACCCTCTACATTTAGTTCTGATATCTCAACAAAGAAACCATATGTTTGCACTGATAAAATAAACCCACTATAAATATTACCTAGTAATTTTTCTGCTTTTCTTACTTTTTTTATATTTATCAAATTAGATTTATATTGGTTAACTTTGTACTTGAATTCATTAAGTTTATCTATCACAAACTTGTTAAATAATATATCTAGATTTTTTGAAGTTGATGAATTAAATATATCCCAATTTACTAGGTCTAATGAATTACTTTCCGATATATTGATTGAATCAATATTACTTTTCTTTGATTTCTTACCATTTATTATCATATTAAAAATACAGTACTGGTTAATAAGATGAATGAAGTCAAATCCAGGAACTGTCCATGGAGAAATAAATAATTTTTCTGATTCATCATTATCAGGATCTTTAGATATCAACCTTATTTCATTGTCCTTAAATTCATTAATTAGAAGTTTATGTAAGATTCTTTTTTTATTATCGTCGTCACATAATTTAATTACTTGACTAAATGTCAAATTGCCATCTTCATTTAGCTCTACATCATTATCAATAAATTCTGAATATTTGATAATTTCATTAGCATTAATGTAATCTATTCCATTTGAAGTGTATCCTGCACTTTTTAAGCCATATTGATTTGAATGTTTGAACCATATTAAATTAGCTTCATATAGTATTGGTGAAAGGTAAGTTTGGCAATCTTCTTTATTTAATGATTCAAAATATCCTTTTGAATATTCAGCTGGATTGTGAATAAAAAATTCTTCTAGTGCTTCAATCTTATTCAGTGGCGCAGGAATTTCCACCTTACCCTCCAAAAGATGGTTTTCTCTTAATGAAGATGAAATTTCTAGTATTTTATCTAAATCGTCGACATATTCCTTTATAGGTTTTAATATCCGAGAGGTAATTCTTGATTTGCTTTTTCTAGATAGAAGCGCGTCAGTATGATCACTTCCAACAATAAGAGTGCATTTAACTAAAGTAAGATGAAATGACCAATCAATTATTTCATTATCACTATTTAAATTTACACAGAGGCTTATTGCTTCATTCTTTTCGCCAAATTTAAATTCAGAATCATTTCTTATGGCTTCACCAAGGTGGTTTTGCCATTCATTTAATAAGGGTAATGATTCAAAGCCTTTGAAAAATATTTCTAGAGATTTTTTACTATTTAGATCTACTCTTTCTGCAAGATTATTTGTATGTATCCATAATTTAGTATTTTTATTTTTTCCATGCTCTATTTGTATCATTGGGAGCATTGGAGAGTTATTAGAATTCCAACTTTTGAATAAATAAGAGTTTTTATCTGTAAGGTCTATTCTCTCCCTTTGTTTTGTTTTTTTTGATTCAATATTATTTAAATCGTATGATTTAACTATATTGCTTTTAGATAGAACAAATTCTGTATCATAGTCTTCATTATTGTTTAGTTTTAGTTCTTTTATCACATGACCTAGTCCTTCTTCTTGACCTATGGGGAATCTATCAATCTCAACTTTTACTATATTCTTACTGTCTGGATTGAAAGTGTATTTTTCATTCTCATTTGGAAGTTTAATTTTAGAAAGGATCCTATCGTCTATTGGGATTCCATATACATTATTGTTTATTATTTCTACTTTAGAAAGAAGTATTTGATTTGATCTTTCAAGAATACAATCAACTATTCCTTCAGGTGATCTTCTTCTATATCCCTCTTTTATTATCCTTACTAAAACTTTATCTCCATTCCATGCATGATTAAGTAGATTTTCTTTAATGTAGATATCTTCTTTGTCTTTTCCTCTTACAGCAAAGCAATAGCCTTTGCTACTACATCTTATTTTGGCGACTAGATGATCATTATCCTTTATGCAAGTATATTTATCATTTTCATTTTTATTTATTATTTCAAGTGTTTCTAGAGCTGTTAAAGCAATATCTAATTTATCTTTATCAGATTTCTTTGTTATTTTTAATAATCTGCATAATTTTTTATATTCTAACCCATCTGACTGATTAAGATTATCAATTATTGAAGATGATGTGAACATGATCTAAATAAAATTATAAATCAATTTAGGGGTATACACTTCATTATTACACCTTATTATCCAAGCTTAAAACTATTTATTTTCTTTCTCTTCTTTTTCTTCTTGTTCGATGTTGAAAGAGTTGATAAAAAGCCTTATACCAATGATGAAAAATGTAATGGAGGCTATTGACTTAAGAACTACTTCGGGTAAAAAACTTGAAATAGACCCACCTGTTAAAGCTCCTAGTAAACTTGCAAAAACAAGTGCTGAAGAAGATCCTAGAAAAACTGCTAATGGTTTATTTGAAGTGCCACTTATAGTTAAAGTAGCTAGTTGAGTTTTGTCACCTAATTCAGCTATGAAAACGGTTAGAAATGTTGATAGTAATAAACTTAAAACCATTTATAAATAATTTTTGAATGTTTCATAAGCTAAAAATATACTTATCAATATCATTAAAGTACCAGTAGATAAAGCAAATTTGCTAGGAGATATTTTTTTTGATACCCATTTACCAATAAGAACTCCTACTATGCTAGAGCTTATTAATGCTAGAGAACTTCCAAGAAAAACAACTATTGGCCTGCCCGATTCAGCAGAAAGCATTAATGTGGCTATCTGAGTTTTATCGCCAAGTTCAGCAATAAAAATTGTTGTAAAAGTCGTTATAAATATTGAAAAAAAACTTTTTTCTAGATTGTTTTCTTTTTTTTCTAATTTACTATTCATTTTCCTGAAACAGCAATTCTAAAAGTTTTCATCTCTTTACTTTGGTATCCATAATTTGATGAAATATGTTGTTTGCAGCAATCTATTAAAAATTTATCACCAGATTTCAAATATCCTTTAAATGAAGTTGAAAATTCACTTACCCGGCAAAAATGTGGTCTGGTTTCATAAATTAAGCATTTTTTATTTTCTCTGTCCAGGTTTTTACACCAACCGTCTTTAGCCGTCATCGAATTTATCAAAGCTATATCTTCTTTGTTAAGTTTGTTAGCCAATTCGCTTCTTTCATTCAAATCGAATTTACAACAAGCTCCACAATTTTCTATACATGTCCATGATTTCATAATTTAATTCAATCTTGTAACGTATCAGTACAGTTTCTTCATTTATTTGTAAAAATAGTATCACAAAACATATTCATTAATCATGGCAACACTTATTCCTTTGGCTGTAGTTGCGTTAGCAGGACCAGCAATAATTGCTCTTGTATTTTACCGTAAATAAAAGTAATTTTTTTTGGTGACTTATCTGGAGGGTGTTTATTGGGATTTAGATGGTACCATCGCAAATACTGAATTAGAGGCCCATTTACCTGCTTTTAATAATGCTTTTAATGACCTTGGTATTGATTGGGATTGGGATACTAAAACATATATAAAACTTCTGAAGATAAATGGAGGCAAAAATAGGATTGCTTATTACGCTAAATCTAATAATGATAATTTCTCAGAAGATTTAATTCTCAAAATTCATGAAACAAAGCAGTTTCATTACTTAGAAATTATAAAAAAAAATTGCGTTAGTTTAAAAATTGGTGTTTTTAGATTAATAAATGAATTACATAGAAAAAAAGTAAGACAATTTATTGTTACTTCAAGTTCAAGAATTCAAGTCAATCTACTTGTTGATCATCTTTTTAATGGCTTCAACCCTTTTGAGTTCATTATTTCAAGCGAAGACGTTGAATTAAAGAAACCAAATCCATTACCATATTTAAAGGCAATCCAATTAAGTGGTATAAACAAAAACAACTCAATTGTTTTTGAAGACTCCAATCCAGGATTGAAATCTTCCTTGGCAGCTAACTTGCCAACAATTTTTGTTCATTCAAATATCCCAGTTGTTCTTGAGGAAAATATTAAATTAGATTGTATTTTAGACAGTCTTGGTGATCAGAATAATGTGGCAAATGTAATTAAAGGCCCTAAACTAAAAAAATCATATGTTGACTATAGCTTTCTATGTGATTATCTAGTGTCTTTTAGTAATGCAAAAAACTAATTTTTCAAAGATTACCTACAAGTTTAATAAATTATTTTTTGGTTTTCTAAGTGATACTTGGAGAACAAAATCTATTGGTCTAATTTCTGTTTTGACAGGTTATTTTTTGTTCGCAAATTTTATTACAAAATTTATATCTGAAGGTAAAAATGAGTTGATAATGGTCCCAATAATTATTATTTTTATTGAAATCATTATAAGAATTAAACCTGACGCAAGTTCAAAATTTTATTATCTATGGACCGTAGTTGATAAATTAAGAATTGGTGCAATTTATGCCGTTATACTTGAAGCGTTTAAATTAGGATCTTAAAAGCTACTCTTCTTCTTCTTCTTCAATAGGATAAACAAATCCTTGAGCTTTCCCAGTTAAAACTGATTTACCTAAAGATATAGCTTTTTGAGCTGCTATTGCTGCTTTTCCTTTCCAAACAGCGTGCCTTTGGTTCCTTTTGCTTTTTGATTTTTTCTTCTTTGGTACAGCCATTCTGTTTCTTTATTTCCATATAATAATATAACCCTTAACTGGTTATCTCCAAAACTTTTGAGTATATTTTGTTTATATACGTCAATTTTTTTAATAAGCATATATGCTTTATTAATAACTTATAAAGATTAGTGTTTAGATCAAAATTCTCATATTCAGATTCTAAATCAAGTTATTCGGATCTTCTAGAAGATATAGAGACGGGGAAAATAGAATCAATATTTTTCTATCCAAGACAGAGAGAAATTGATGTTCTGTATAAAAATGGTGATAAATTTAAAATACCTATCCTTTACAACGATCAATTAATCCTTGAAAAGGCAACTGAAAATAAGGTAAATCTAACTATTAACAATAGTAGAAAAGAAGCCTCAGCTGCTAATTCATTTGCTTCAATAAGTCTTTTCTTGATTTTCATATTAGCTATAGTTTTAATCTTGAGGAGTACATCAAAATTGGCTTCCAGAGCTTTTGGTTTTACCAAAAATCAAACTAAATTTGTAACTATTGATGATGTAGAAACGAGATTCGATGATGTAGCTGGCGTACCTGAAGCCGCTCAGGAATTAAAAGAGGTAATAACATTTTTGAAAGAACCTAAGAAATTTGAAAATCTTGGAGCAAAAGTTCCTAAGGGAGTTCTTTTAATAGGCCCACCAGGAACAGGTAAAACATTATTAGCTAAAGCAATTGCTGGTGAATCAGGAGTGCCTTTTCTCTCGATATCGGCATCAGAATTTGTAGAACTTTTTGTTGGTGTTGGAGCAAGCCGAGTTCGTGATCTGTTCTCTAAGGCTAAGGAAAAATCTCCTTGTATAATTTTCATTGATGAAATTGATTCCATTGGTAGGCAAAGAGGGTCTGGGATCGGAGGTGGAAATGATGAAAGAGAACAAACCCTTAATCAGCTTCTAACTGAATTAGATGGTTTTGCTGATAATTCTGGGATAATTGTTTTAGCAGCTACAAATAGACCAGATATTTTGGATGCAGCATTATTAAGACCAGGTAGATTTGATAGGAAAATTGAAGTAATGCTTCCAGATTTAGATGGAAGAAAAAAAATTCTTTCAGTTCACTCACTTTCCAAACCACTTTCAAGCGAAGTTGACTTAGGATATTGGGCTTCTAGAACAGTTGGATTTTCGGGAGCAGATCTTGCAAACTTGATGAACGAGAGTGCTATTCACTGTGCAAGAGACGAATCTAAATTAATCAGTGACCTTCATATAGAAAATGCTCTTGATAAAATTACTATTGGCCTGAGAAGCTCATTAATAACTTCTCCTAATATGAAAAAAATTATTGCTTATAATGAAGTAGGTAGAGCAATTGTATCTGCTGCAAGAAATGGAATTGAATCAGTTGATAAAATTACGATTTTACCTAGATCTGGATCTATAGGAGGATATACAAAAATATGCCCTGACGAAGATGTAATTTCTAGTGGATTGATTTCAAAAAAATTATTATTTTCAAAAATTGAAATTGCTCTAGCTGGAAGAGCAGCAGAAACGATAGTTTTTGGTGAAGGTGAAATTACACAATGCTCCATAAATGATATCTCTTATGCGACAAATATCGTAAGGGAAATGGTTACAAAATATGGATTTTCAATTATTGGTCCAATTTCAATGGATTCTGATAATAATGAAATGTATTTAGGAGATGGATTATTTAGAAGAAAGCCTCTGATAGCAGAAAATACCAGTTCTAGAATAGATAATGAAATCATAAATATTTCTAAAATTTCATTAAATAATTCAATAAAAATATTGAAAAAAAATAGAGTCTTACTAGATAAATTAGTTGACATACTTTTAAATCAAGAAACTATAGATAAAGAAGTTTTTAAATTAACAACTTCTAAATTGTTGAAAGTTTGATTTAATTGCTTTAAATTAAAAAAAATATTTTCTTGATAATTAAAAACAATACAACGAAGTTATTAGTTACACTTTCATTTTTACTTATTCTTCCTTTTGTACAAAAACAATGGTTTAATTTGTATTCACTCAATATTAATGATATTTCCTTTTATTTAATCCTTTACTATTTGAGCGGAGCAATATGTCCATCTTTGGTGTATTTAAACTCTTTAAAAAACTATACAAATTATAGTTTTACTAAGGATAAAATCGATAGTAAAAAAATAATTAAAGGAAAAAGATTATTATTCATAGTAGCAATAAATTTAATATTTCTCTCTTTCTTAATAGCTGATTATATATATATAAATTTTGATCTTATAGTTAATTTATTTTTTGGTGGAATTAATGTCCCAAAACCAGATATTCCACAGTTATGTTTTTTCATATTTTTAATTTCTATCCTATTAATTTATAAGAAATCTAGGTTTCTTTTAAAAAAAATAATATTGGTAAATTTTATTTTGATTTCTCTCTATCTTTGGCATCTTCAAATTATTAATATTAGTGTTGATGATCAGTTTCATATTTATAGATATTTTGGTTTAAATGACCTTAATTTAATTAATCTTTTTATCCTAGTCGGCATAGAAATTTCTTTTTATACGTGGTCCTTTTTATCATATAAAACTAATTTGAGCGATTGGATTGTGCCCAAACCTCAAAAAGGGGATTTTATCCCCTTTTTGAATATATTTATTTTTTATTTTTTTATAATTATTTACTACTCATTACTTACTTAAATGTTTCTAATTTTCCTATAGCGCAGAAAAATATTCCTTACTACCTTTTGGGTCCTCTAACATTGTTTTCTCCCCGGGGGTCCAGTTTGCTGGACACACTTCATCGGGGTTTGCCGCAACGTATTGATAGCCTTGAAGAATCCTTAGCGTTTCATCAACATTTCTACCTACAGGAGCCTTGTTAACAGTCGTATGCATAACTACTCCTTCGGGATTGATAAGAAATAAACCTCTATCAGCCTCCCCATCATCATTTAGAACATTGTAAGCCTGGCAAATTTCTCTTTTTAAGTCAGAAACTAACGGATAGTTAATATCACCTATACCACCTTCATTTCTTGGGGTTTGTATCCAGGCCAAATGACAGTGCTTGCTATCAACTGATACACCAAGTATTTCCGTATTAAGTGCCGAGAAATCATGGTATCTATCACTAAATGCTGTGATTTCAGTTGGACATACAAATGTAAAATCTAGTGGGTAAAAGAATAGAACAACCCATTTACCTCTTAGACCTGAAAGTGTAATCTCCTTAAACTCTTGATCATATACTGCCGTTGCACTAAAGTCTGGTGCTTCTTGGCCTACTTTTAAGCTCATGAAAAATTTGTCCTTATTTGAATTATGTATGGTCTGTTTGACCGTAATAAGTATTATAATTTTATTAATAATGAATTAGCAAGTTTTTTTTTAATTCAATGAAATGGCATTATTCCTTTACTAGGAAATTTACAATTTTGAATCACAATAAACTTTTAAAAAATCTCAAAAAGGAGTTAATTAAATATCCCATTAACAGGCTTGACAATAAAAATTCGAATTAAAAGAAATTTTATTTTATTTAAGATTCCTTAAAATTTAACTCTCTATAATTTGAAATATTCTTTTATTATTTTAATTATGGCTAAGTATATTGAAAGACTAAAGGAAAAAGTTAAAATAAAAAAATTTGATTCTAATCAGCCAATTGGAGCTTGGATTTTCGTTGTAATTTTAAATATAGTTGGATTTGCGGGTTATTTTTACTTAAAGGTAAATCATATACAACTAGGTAGTTAAAAAATTATCTTATTTCCTTCTTAATTGAGCGACAAAAATTTTTTAGTCTTTCATTCCTCGTTAAATCTGGTAAAGTCCATATTGATTCTGTCTCAGGTAATGGATCTTTGCTCCATTCTTTGAATTCTTCCATTATGGAAGCATTATTTAATTTTGATGTATACTTTTTTCGTTTTTTTAAATATTTTCTTATCACTGTAAGATTTGCCTCTATATATACCCTCATAATAAATACTTAGTCTTATATTAATTTATCATCTAGCAAGTTCTACTTTAAAGAAATGATTTATTAGACATTTTGAACTGCTTGAAAAAGTCCAAACGAATAACCTCCTATTAGAATCCAGCCAAGTACACTTGATATTATTGTAGATCTTCTATTATGTCTCCTTAAAGCTGATTCAATCATTTCATTAACTTCATCTCTATTAAGGTAATCTTTCTTGGAGTTTTTTTTCATTTTTTTTTCTTTTACAATAAACGAATTTATGAGAAACTGAGCTTAAGATATTTTCATATAAGTAAAAGTTTTATTTTTGATGTTTTTAAAATATTTTTTATATTTAGCATAAAAAATATAATGAAATTTTAAAATTATAATATAAAGTATTTGAATTGAATGATCATAGCTTTTTATAGAAATAATGAATATTAATGATAAATCTGTTTTAGAAATGCTTAATAATCTTATTGTTATTAATAGGCTAAATAAAAGTCAAATTCTTCAAATGGTTAATTTAGTTTCAATATCAAATGATATCAATGATTTAAAGGATAACTTGAAATGGGAAAGTTCTAAATCATTTAATCAAAATATTTAAAATACATAAACTCATTGTTTGATAATTATTAATTCTTGAAATTTACATAAGAGATACTTAATAGTTAATTCAATTAATTAAGAGTTTTATAAATAATTTATATAAGCTATTCAAATAAATTTTTGATAGTAATTTTCCTTATAAGAAACTTGCTGTTGATTACTATAATTAAGTGTTGTTT
>OZSS01001655.1_pt1 | contig 10117 bp, 9 predicted proteins | sample 1779911 | NCBI WGS metagenome assembly OZSS01 (sample SAMEA2603589, study PRJEB24840) | metagenome | biome: Water; feature: Photic zone; material: Seawater sample | place: Mediterranean Sea | collected 2013-11-12 | depth 10 m | reverse complement strand
CCCGATCAATTTAGTCCTTATCTGGACGGAAAGTTTTTCAAAGTACCAAGAGTGATTGAACAAAACTAATCAACGCACTAAATCAACCCATCAGCTCAACTACTTGGAAATAATCATCCTGATTATTTCCATCCTCACCCATCTTTTCTTCCTTTCCACTCTAAACTTGTTAAAGGACTATCCCACTCGTCAGGTTAGTGCTGTTCAGATTCGGCTGGCAAAAAATTCAGTTTCTCCTAGCAATCAAGTTCATTTGCCTTCCATCATTCAATTCCCTGAGAATCCACTAGAAAGTCAGCAAATAGTGGATTTGGAAGATTTCAGTGAACTTGAATTTGACGTAGTTGAAATGCCTGCAGAAATTGTCGTCCCGCCTGAAGACGAAGTAAAATTAGACTTGGAGAAATTAATCCAGGAATCACAGAGTGAATTGAGTCTGATCCCGATGCCAAGTGCTTCCTTGCCAAAGGGCAACCTAAACCGTCAACCAGATCCATCAGCGTTGGATCCAACTTTGGCAGCAGTTTCAGATCAAGAAGGGCAGAACTTTAACAGGCAAGATTCGCTCTCATTTTCGAAGATGAAATTGAATGATGAAGAGTTTTCTAAGCTAATTTCCAAGCAGGAGCAAGGAACTCAATTTGAAGATCAACGTTATGGAAACCGTATAAATCTGAGAAAGGAAGACAAGCCAAATTTGCCTGAAGACTACTTCCTGAGTGATTCTATAATCGATCGAGAGACTTCGAAATCAAATAGGCAATCAGGTGAGGTTACAAAGTGGTTTGGAGAAGCACGGGCTAGTTCGATTGGTAACGGTCAACAAGGATTATTGGGTCTCGGTGGTGACGGCTTCTTTACGTTGAGTAATTATCAATGGCCTTACGAATCCTATATTGGTCGATGGGCGAAACATTTACGATATGCGTGGAATTCTCAGCCTCCAGAAGACTACATCCAGGGATCACAACCCAATGGAGGCAATGTTGTTATTCAAGTCCAGTTAAGTCGCCTTGGTGAGTTAGAGAGCTTTGAAATTATCAGTAGTTTTGGTTCCTCAATTCAGATGGAGGAATCAGTTGTCAATGCCATTTTATCAGTTTCGCAACTTCCACCCCTCCCAGATACTTTCCAAGATGAGAACTTGATAGTGAGCTTTAGATTTATCTACCCGCCATACTAATGTCAGCATCATCAGAAAGAAACTGAGCGAAGCGTCTTCCCATTTCTGTAAGGGCCAAATTTTCTGGGCCTCCCGTGATAAATTTTTGTTTGTTTCGCATCTCGTGGAGTAGCCTGAACTTAGTGACTGGGTTCTCTGGCCATGAGATAACTGTGGATTCTTTGAGAAGTTCAACCATGATCTGAGCTTCTGACTGGTACCAATTAGAATTTCTGTTTTTGCAATGACACAAAAGGTGCCAGTAAATTTCTGCAGAGAGTTCGTTCAAAGCCGCTTCAGACATTCCATTACCTTGGATGTACAGGGAGAGCTTATCCTCAGTACCTGAATTTCTAATGAAAATCGCAATTTTCAGAGTGTTTTTATCCTTCAATTGTAGCATTAAAAGCTCATTGTCTTCCGGAAGATTGATCCAGTCTTGGATAAATTCTGGATAAAGATTTCCAGCACTCTCTTGGATGATCTGACATAGTTCATCCCTAAATCTGGGCTCTAGTAGTTTTTCTTTGACTACATAGTAAATGGGTAGAGTAACGCGGGTGCCCTGAGGCTGGAGTACTTCAATATTTTTGAAAAACTCTTCTGGATTGTGTGACCAGCGCTTGTAAAGAATTTCGGTCGCTTTGAAAGCCACTAACGGGCCGTTACCCAGAAAAACAAGTTCCTTGTTGTGAGTTGCTGGTACAATGACATGGCCCGATTCCTCACCTCCCAAAAAGAAATCAGTAGACAATTGATTCGCTTCTGGAATCTCCTTGATCAAATTTCTCCACAATCGAGTAAGTTCAAACGCGCTGGGCCTGCCCAGTTTTTTCATTTCTACTAAGGTGTTTTGAATCTCATCGATCAGATCCTTTTTTGCTCCGGAAAACTTTCGGAGGTGTTCTTTCAAAGTTTTGATTCGAGAATCGAAGGCCTCCAGAAGTAGCCACTTATCGCCAACAGCACTCTGGCGAAGATTGAATTTCTTACCCAAAATACGACTGGAAGCTTCTAAATCACTTTCAATAGTATTGAAGATATATTTATTTTGGCTTTGGAATTCAGATTCTGAGGAAATGAGTAGCATTAGAGCATCACCAGAAAGAATATGAATACCCTGTCGAGTTGAATCAGCGACTAAAATAAAGCAACGATCTCCGTCACCATCAAAGATCCATAATAGATGAAGACTTTTCGGATTTTTTTGTAGATTCTGAAAAAGTTGATGTAATGCTGTGTGATCTTTCCACTGACTGTTTTTCAGGTGCTGTTCGCTTAACCAGCGAGTTCCCTCCAGATCAGCTACGCCACTGAAACGATTGATCTCATTTGAACAATCTGAGTTGTAATGCTGAAATATGCTCCAGCTTTTGGGGAAATGCTGCACAATTACTTGGCAAGCACCAAAAGCTGAGTCAGTAATGATATTGATAGATTCTGGTTGATCTAGTATAACCTCAAAATCTTGGTTTTGGAGAAGATGCGCAATAAAGTTTTTCTGGGCTGCCTCGGATGCATCGCAGATGTCATGAAAAATTCTTGAGCTCGGAAGAGGCCAGGGTTGTTTCAGAAGAAATTCTGTCAATGATTCGTCATCTGCCGGAAATAATTTTAAGCCAGAAGAACCCAGAAAAATTTTAACCCCATTTTGATCTGCAGGGTTGTGGGAAGCGGTCATGACTATTGCAGCGCTTGCTTGGGCAGCTAGCATATGAAGGGCAACTGCTGGTGTAGGTAAAATCCCGACAGAGTAAGGGGCCAGCCCTGCTTGCAAAATACCCAATATTGCTGCATTGTTAAAAGTACCACTTGAATCTCGGGAATCCCAACCAACGACAATAATGTTACTGAGCTCCGTCAGTCCAAATTTTCGGAGTAAGCAGCATGTTGAATATGTATAGAGTTGGAAAAATTCGGGTGTTATATCTCCGGTTTGCAAATACCACTTTACTGGATGTTCACTTGGTGGGAGGTGTTGTTGAATCGGTCCTCGGATGCCATCTGTGCCTTGAAGGCGAATTCCCATCGTAATTCTCCAAAAGATTTGAGATTCTCTTAGTTGTTTGAGAAGCGCTGTTTTCAGTCAATCTTTGCTTTTCAACTTTTTAAACGAAATTCTGGAATATAAACGGTTTCCTCAGAAAGTGGCCCTGAAATTGCTGCTTTTAAACTGGTGGCTCTGCTTTTGGCAGGGTTTGGCCATGGAATAGGTCTAACTGAGGTGAGATCGATCTCGAACAGAATAATTCACAAAAACCTCACTCACACTGCGGAGTACGCACTATGAAGGTATGGAAACAGAAACTGGCCACTGCCGTGCTGGCGGGAATGTTATTGGGTGCAGGGTGCACCGAAGAACTCGACCCGCGTCCACCTAGTGCAGAACTAACTGAGGAAGAACTACTAGAGATTCAAGAAAATGCTGCTGCTGCTGAAGAGATTGCAAAAAAAGCTGATGACGTAGCTGAACGAGTTCGTTCAATCGAAACGGATGAAGCCACTGCTGAGATTGTGCAAAGAGCTCAAGAGAAAGCTGAATCTGCAGAAGCAAAAGTCAATTCTGCTACCAACAGAGCCGAACGTCAAGAAGCCAAGCGATCACTTACTGCCGCAGAAGATGCAATCAAACAAGCCGAAGAGGCCCTGGCAAAGGCCGAGCAAGAAGCTGTTGTTGACCAGGAGGAACTAAAACGATCGCTTACCGAAGATGCACAAGCTGCGGTCGAGGAAGCCAGAGCGCTGGCGGAAGAAACTCAGATTATGGTCGAGCAAGCTCCCGCTGATAGAATGGCTGAGACAGAGCGACTTCAAGAACAATCTGAGATCATAGCTGATAAGGCAGAAGAAGCTCGTCGCAGAGCGGCTATTGCAGAAGCGCGGCTTCGTAAAGCTGAAGAAAGACTTAAGAATGCTCAGACACCAGAAGAGCGATCAGCCGCAGAGAGAGAGCTCGCTGCAGCTCAGCTAGAGTATGATCGGGCTAAAGAATTACTTGCTGAGGCTGAAGAAGAAATTAATCAGCTGGAAGAGCAAGTGGTATCCATGCGTGGTAATCTTCAACCAGGTGGTGATAAAGCAACACCTGAAACCCGCAGATACGAACTTCTGCCAGCGCCTGCCGAGACTGAGTCAGACAGAATTCAAGACTTGAACGTCGTCTACTTTGACTTTGATCAAAGTTCAATCAGATCAGAGTTTGAAACTCAACTCAGAGACAACTTCCGGTGGTTACAGCAGAATCCTGGTATCAAGATACAGTTGGAGGGCCATTGCGATGAACGTGGGACCAACGAATATAATCTTGCTTTGGGTGAAAGAAGAGCAAGAGCTGTTCTGAGCTACATGATTGATAGACTTGGTGCAGATCCCAATAGATTTACCATAGTAAGCTTTGGTGAAGAACGACCTGCTCAAATGGGAAAAAGCGAAGAGTCATGGAGTCTTAATCGACGCGTTGAATTTACAAGACTCTAAGGCAAACCGGTTCTCTGAATGGATTCAGTACTGGCACAGTTGACTGATGGGCAAAGCCTTTTGCAGGTAGTCCTTGAGGGTACACTCATTGGACAACTAGTGCTGGTGTCCCTCCTGCTATTATCTTCGCTTTCTTGGGCTGTCATCATCTTAAAGGGATTGCAGTTCTACAGATTTCAAAAAGACGATCAGAAATTTCTTCTTCTCTTTCGCGAATCTTCTCTCGATCAGACATACAAACAAGTAGATACCTTCCCACATTCTTCACTAGCATACATTTTTCGTAAAGCTTACCAGGAAATAAATCAGACTTATCGTCGCTTACAAAAACCTTCTTCCCAGCATAGCGAAGCCACAGTAAGTTTGCTAAACGAACGCCTTCAGAGAGTGATGGAACGCTCATATAATGAACGCTATTCATACTCTGAACATCGATTAAATATTTTAGCTTCTGTTTCGGGTGCTTCCCCCTACATAGGTTTATTTGGGACCGTTTTAGGTGTAATTGACGCCTTTCAGGGCATTGGAATTTCAGGTATCACAAGCCTTGCGGCTGTGGCACCAGGTATTTCGGAAGCGCTCATTGCGACCGCAGCTGGGCTTCTTGCAGCAATACCTGCATTAATGGCCTTCAATCATTATCGCAACAGAGTTAGAAACCTGGGTGGTCAAATGAGAGATTTTAGTCTTGAACTGACGAACCGAATTGAATGGGTTCTTTATGAGCAGTTGGCACAGTCAGGAAAATGACTCTATCAGTGATATTAACATGACTCCCTTTGTGGATGTCTTGTTAGTATTATTGGTAATTTTTATGGTGACAGCACCAATCATTAATCAAGCAATTCAAGTAGAGTTGCCCAAAGATAGCTACAAAGATGAGCAAACCCAGGAACTAGATCCGCTCCGTGTAGTTATCAACGCTGACAAAGAAATTTTTATTGGCGACAACAAAATCGGAGATTTAAACGGTAAAGGCTGGGTAGACAGCTTCCAGACAAAGGTTGGTGCCTGGAAGCAAGGAAGTGGACCTTGGTTTGCAGATGTGGAGGCTGATGAAAACGTAGCTTACGGTGTTTTGATTCCTATAATCGCAAGGTTGAAAGAAATGGAAGTCAACTTGAATTTAGTCATTCAACCAGAGTCAAATTAACTAACTCCTTCTTTCTCTTTTGAAGATCCCTCCACCAAAACTGACTCTTCTTTTTTCTCTTCTAGTTCGTTTGTCTTCGTTGCTTTCTTGAAATTTGTGATCATTGAGCCCAAGCCCTCGCCGATCATGGGGAGTCGTTTTGCGCCGAAGAGCATCACCACAATACTCAGAATGATGATCAGTTCCCAAATACCAAGACCAAACATACATTATCCTTGATAAATTGTTGATTGAATTCTGCTCGAATTCTGTAGATAGGCCAAAGCTTGTTTTGTTGCAAGTTTGATTTAAATTCAGTGACTCAGTTTTGTTGTTCTATGTACTTTCTGATTGTTCTTGAAGTCGCTCTGTCTCAGCCATTTTACCTGCAGGAGCTTGCTCTACCATTATCTGAGTTTCTTCTGCCAGCGCTCTGGCTTCTTCAACGGCAGCTTGTGCATCTTCGGTGAGCGATCGTTTCAGTTCCTCTTGGTCAACAATAGCGTTTTGTTCGGCCTTTGCCAGAGCCTCTTCAGCTTGTTTAATAGCATCTTCGGCAGCTGTAAGCGAACGCTTGGCTTCTTGACGTTCTGCCCTGTTGGTAGCAGAATTAACTTTTGCTTCTGCTGTTTCAGCTTTCTCTTGAGCTCTTTGTACAATCTCGGCAGTGGCTTCGTCCGCACCGATTGAACGAACTCGCTCAGCTACATCATCTGCCTTTTTGGCAATTTCTTCGGCAGCAGCAGCGTTTTCTTGGATTTCTAAAAGTTCTTCCTCAGTTAGTTCTGCACTAGGTGGACGCGGGTCGAGTTCTTCGGTGCACCCTGCACCCAATAACATTCCCGCCAGCACGGCAGCGGCCAGTTTCTGTTTCCATACCTTCATAGTGCGTACTCCGCAGTGTGAGTGAGGTTTTGTGAATTATTCTGTTCGAGATCGATCTCACCTCAGTTAGACCTATTCCATGGCCAAACTCTGCGATCAGCAGAGCCACCAGTTTCAAAGCAGCAATTTCAGGGCCACTTTCTGAGGAAACCGTTTTATATTCCAGAATTTCAATTAAAAAGTTGAAAAGCGAAGATTGACTGAAAAATAGCGCTTCTCAAAAAACTAAGAGAATCTCAAATCTTTCGGAGAATTACGATGGGAATTCGCCTTCAAGGCACAGATGGCATCCGAGGACCGATTCAAAAACATCTCTCAACAACTGAGCATCCAGTGGAGTGGTATTTGCGAACTGGCGAAATAACACCCGAATTTTTTCAACTTTATACATATTCGACCTGCAGTTTACTCCGAAACTTTGGACTGACAGAGATCAGCAACAGTATTGTAGTTGGTTGGGATTCCCGAGATTCAAGTGGTGCATTTAACAATGCAGCAATGTTGGGTATTTTGCAAGCAGGGCTGACACCTTGCTCTGTTGGAATTTTACCTACGCCAGCAGTTGCTCTTCATATGCTATCTACCCAAGCAGCAGCTGCAATAGTTCTTACTGCTTCCCACAACCCTGCAGATCAAAATGGAATTAAAATTTTTCTGGGTTCTTCTGGCTTAAAATTATTTCCGTCAGATGATGAAGCGTTAACAAAATTTCTCCTAGAACAACCCTGGCCCCTATCGAACTCAAGCATTGTCTGTAACTTCTGCGATGAATCCGAGGCAGCAAAGACGGACTTTATTGCACACCTTCTCCAAAACAAGAATTTTGAGATGATACTAGATCAACCAGGATCAATCAATATCATTACTGACTCAGCTTTTGGTGCTTGCCAAATCATTGTGCAGCATTTCCCCAAAAGTTGGAGAATATTTCAGCACTACAATGCAGATTGTTCGGATGAGATCAATCGTTTCAGTGGCGTAGCTGATCTGGAGGGAACTCGCTGGCTGAGCGAACAGCACCTGGAAAACAGCATTTGGAAAAATCACAAAGCATTGCATCAACTATTTCAGAATCTACAAAAAAATCCGAAAATTCTTAATCTATCATGGATATTTGATGGTGACGGAGATCGTTGCTTTATTTTAATAGCTGATCCATCTCGACAGGGTATTCATGTTCTTTCAGGTGATGCTCTGATGCTACTCATCTCCTCAAAATCTGAATCAAAAAGCCCAAAGTCACCAACGACTACTCAATATATCTTCAATACCATTGAAAGTGATTTAGAAGCTTCAAGTCGCATTTTGAATAAGGAATTCGATCTTCGTCAGTGTGCTGTTGGCGATAAGTGGCTACTTCTGGAGGCCTTCGATTCCAGAATCAAAACTTTAAAAGAACTCACCACAAAATTATCTCAAGCAAACATGAGTCTTATCAATGAGATTCAAGACACCTTAGTAGAAATGAGAAAATTGGGCAGGCCTAGCGCATTTGAACTTACCCGACTTTGGAGAAATTTGCTCAAGGAGATCCCAGAAGCGAATCAATTTTCTACTGATTTCGTTTTGGGAGGAGAAGAATCGGGTCACGTCATTTTACCAGCAATTCACCACAAGCAACTAGTCTTTTTGGGTAACGGCCCATTGGTGGCTTTCAAAGCAACCGAAATCCTCTACAAGCTTTGGTTACACACACCAGAAGAGTTTTTCAAAAATATTGAAGCACTCCAGCCTCAAGGAACTCACTTTACTCAACCAATTTACTATGTAGTTAAAGAAAAACTCCTAGAACCCAGATTCAGGGATGAACTCTGTCAGATCATCCAAGAGCTGGCCAATAAACTTTATCCAGAATTTACCCAAGACTGGATCAATCTGGCCGAAGAAAATGAGCTTTTAATGCTGCAATTGAAGGATAAAGATACTCTAAGAATTGCGATTTTCATTAGAAATTCAGGTACTGAGGACAAACTCTCCCTTTACACCCAAGGTAATGGAATTTCTGATGAAGCTTTAGAAGAATTCTCTAGAGAAATTTATTGGCACCTTTTGTGTCATTGCAAAAACAGAAATTCTACTTGGTATCAGTCAGAAGCTCAGATCATGGTTGAACTTCTAGACGCATCTCCGACAATTTCGTGGCCAGAAAATCCAGTCATAAAATCCAGATTACTTCACGAGATACGAAATAAACAAAAGTTTGTCACCGGAGACCCAGAAAATTTGGTACTTACTGAAATAGGTAAACGCTACGCTCAATTTCTTTCTGATGATGCTGCCATTAATATGGTGGGTATATAAATTTAAAACTAACCATCAAGTTCTCATCTCGAAAAGTATCCGGGAGAGGTGGAAGTTGTGAAACTGATAAAATGGCATTGACCACTGATTCCTCCATCTGAATTGATGAACCAAAACTACTGATCAATTCAAAGCTCTCTAACTCACCAAGACGACTTAACTGGACTTGAATAACAACATTGCCTCCATTGGGTTGTGATCCTTGAATATAGTCTTCTGGAGGCAGAGAATTCCAAGCATATCGTAAATGTTTTGCCCAGCGGCCCATATAGGATTCGTAAGGCCATTGATAATTACTCAAAGTGAAGAAACCGTCACCACCCAATCCCAATAATCCTTGTATGCCCTTACCAAACGAATTAGCCGTTGATTCCTCAAACCGCTTTGTAAACTTACCTGATTGCCTTTCTGATTCAGACGACGCTCGATCCAATATTTTATCGTTCAAGAAGTAGCTTTCAGGCAAAATTGGGTTGGCTTCCTTTCTTCCATCTGTGCGAATTTCATAATTTTGATTTTCAAATTGCTTTCCTTGCTCCTGCTCTGAAATTTGCCCAGAAGACTCTTTTTCCTTAACTTTTATCTCCGAAAATGATGGAGTATTAAATCTTCCAACGTTCTGTCTTTCTTTGCCTGCAACTGCCACCAAATTTGAATTCAAAGTTGTTGTACCCGGTGCAACATACGGCTCACCCTTTGGCAAGGAAGCACTTGGCATTGGGATCAAACTCAACTCGCTCTCTGATTCCTGGATTAATTTTTCCAAATCTACTTCTACTTCTTCTTCAGGCGGAACAGCTTCTGTAGGGCTTTCAATCACGTCAAATGCAACTTCACTGATAACATCTAAATCAACTATTTGCTGAACTTCTAATGAACTCTCGGGGAATTGAATTATTGATGGCAAATGCACTTGATTGCTTGGAGCAACTGAATTTTCAGCAAACCGAATCTGAACAGAACTAACGAGACGAGTGGGATAGTCTTTTGAGAAAGGAAGAGTGGAAAGGAAGAGAAGATGAGTGAAGATGGAAATAACCAGGATGATTATTTCCAAGTAGTTCAACTGGGGTGTTGATTTAATGCGTTGATTAGTTTTGTTCAATCACTCTTGGTACTTTGAAAAACTTTCCGTCCAGATAAGGACTAAATTGATCGGG
>OZSS01001654.1_pt1 | contig 10118 bp, 13 predicted proteins | sample 1779911 | NCBI WGS metagenome assembly OZSS01 (sample SAMEA2603589, study PRJEB24840) | metagenome | biome: Water; feature: Photic zone; material: Seawater sample | place: Mediterranean Sea | collected 2013-11-12 | depth 10 m | reverse complement strand
CCTTTCGGCACTGGTTTTTGAGACCAGCGTGTTTACCTATTTCACCATATCCCCATTAATAAAGTACTGGTTGATTATATATATCAATGATATCAAATTGAAAGAAATTTATAAAAGATATTAATATGTTTTAACAAATGCCAGATATGAATCTAAAAAATTATCAAAACAAAATTAATTCCTTAATTTCTAGAGTACAAGAAAATGCTGTTAAACCACTAGCTGACAAACTTCTTGCTTTTATTTCATTAATTGAATCAATTATTTTTCCAATTCCTGTAGATCCACTTTTAGCTGGCTTAACTTTAGCTGCACCTCACAAAACATTCAGATTTGCATTACTCTGCACAATTGGATCTGTCGTTGGAGGGATTATTGGTTGGCTTCTTGGTTTTTTAATAGGATCATCTATCGAAAACATTTTTATGAATTTTCCTTGGTTTACTGAAGAAAAATTTATAGCTGTTAAAAATGCATATAAACAAAATGGAATGTTAATAATCTTCTTGGGAGCATTTACGCCCTTACCATATAAAATTATTACAATCACTAGTGGAGTTGCAGGGGTCAATATATTTGCATTTATTCTAATGTCGATTATAGGAAGAGGTATAAGGTTTTTTATTGTTGCTTATTTAGTAAAAATTTTTGGTAAACCAGCGATTCTTTTTCTAGGAAAACATTTACTAATTTGTTCAACTATTTTAGGAATAGTAATTATAATTTTTTCGATTTATATATTCTAAATGATCATGAAAAATATTTATAAAATTTCTTTGTTATTATCTACTTTTATGCTTCTTTCGGCTTTTTATCTTGAATACTTTCATGGAGCTTTGCCATGTGATCTTTGCATAACTCAAAGATGGTTTCATGCTATGATTATTTCTTACTGCCTATTATCAATATTTATTTTAGATAAATTTTTAAATGCAAAGACTTTTTTATTAATAGGACTAGCATTTACCTGGCTAGCGAGTTCAATTGCAGGATTATATCATTTTGGAATTGAAATGAATTATTGGAAAGGACCAGATGATTGTTCTTCCAATATTGATTTTTCAAAAGATGCCCTTACATTCCTATTAAATAAATCACCAATTAAATGTGATGAAGTAATGTTTAAAATAATAGGATTGTCTCTAGCTGGTTGGAATGCTTTACTATCATTTCTAATGTCTTTGACAATATTATATTTAAGACCTTTCAAAAGGACATAAAAAATGCATAATCGTTTAACCAAAGATAAATTAGATTCTATTTTGCGTGTTGACCATGCAGGAGAAACTGCAGCTGCCAAAATTTATGATGGACAATTAGCAATACTAAAAAACACTCCTGTGGGCCCTACGATACAACATATGAAAGACCAGGAACAAGAACATCTAGATACATTTAATAAACTTTTAGTAGAAAATGATACAAGACCAACAGCCCTTCTCCCATTATGGAATGTTATGGGTTTTGGACTTGGCGTTGCCAGCGCAGTCTTAGGAGAAAAAGCTGCAATGGCATGCACTATAGCTGTAGAAGAAGTCATTGGAGAACATTATGCAAAACAAGCTGAGGTTTTAGATGATGAACATAAAGATCTAAAATCTACATTAATGAAATTTAGAGATGATGAATTAGACCATCTTGATACAGGTGTGGAACATGATGGGAAAAATGCTCCTGGATATGAGTTGATGAAAGCAGTTGTTCAATTAGGTTGTAGAACGGCAATAAAAATATCTGAAAAAATTTAATAAAAATGTTTAATTTGTATTTTCTAATTCTGTATCCCAATACAAGAAATCACGCCATGATTCATGTAAAAAGTTAGGTGGAAAATTTTTTCCGTTATTTTTTAGTAACTGTGAAGTTGGCGGAAGTGGCTCGATTAAGGGGAACATATTAATTTCTTTGGTATTCTTGCTTCCCTTTTTAAAATTACATGGCCTACAAGCTGCAACAACATTTGTCCAGTTAGTTTTCCCACCTTGAGATCTTGGTATCACATGATCAAAAGTTAAATCATGAGATTGTTTCAAAGCTCCACAATATTGACACGAAAATTTATCCCTTAAAAAAACATTAAACCTTGTAAATACTGGTGATTTTTGACTTTTAACATATTCTTTTAAAGAAATAACACTTGGTAACTTCATAGAAAATCCTGGAGATCTTATTACTTCATCATATTCAGAAACAATATTAACTCTATCAAGAAAAACAGCTTTTATGGTGTCTTGCCAGGACCACAGTGATAATGGGAAATAACTTAAAGGCTGATAATCAGCATTTAAAACTAAAGTTGGTGAAAAAGAATGTACAGTCATAAAATCTTTTTAGTTAATTTAAATTAAACTTAGATTAAAGATATTAAATTTTTATTAAATAGAAATTTTTTTTAATTAATTTATTTTCTTTAACATTTCCATACCTTTGCTTATACCATCAGGGTCAATTCCATGTCCTAAATTAGCCCTTGCAAAAGTGTCTGTATCGAACCCAACTTCATTTAGTAAAAGTTTTGATTTCTCGAGTGAACTGAATGGGACTACTTCATCCTGTTCTCCATGAACTAATAAAACAGGCGTCGAAGAAAATCTATGCTTACCTTTTATTATGTTGTCTTTTGCTGCATTAACGTTCTCTATTCTAAGTGCACCTGAGTACCCAATTATACCAGCCAATTGATGTTGACTAATAAGTAAACATTGCATAGACATCATTGCTCCCTGTGAAAAACCAATCAAAATCACATCTCTTAAATTAAGGCCAATGTCTGTAGCCTCTTTATCAATCAAAGACAGTAAACTTCTCGAGGCATTGATCGCACCCATTGGAATTTCTTCAATAGGAAACCATTGTCTTCCTTGTGGAGACATTGCGCAGGGAAAAGGCGCATCAGGAGAAATAAAAGCAGCATTAGGCAGCGCCATAGAAAAAGGATTTGCAAGATCGATGAGATCTTTCCCATCTGCACCATAACCATGTAAAAAAACTACCAATTTACTTGGTTTCCCTCCAGCTGCTGGAGGTTTTCTGTATATATTGGCATTATCTTTCATTTTAAACACTTTATATTTTTAATCATAACAATATATATATCCTCATAAAAAAAATGTTACTAGTATTACTTAATGCTATGTTATGTTTATAACGTTAATTAACTCACAATAATCTTAATGGAAAACACTATTAAAAACTCTAATAAATTAATTGATCCATTTGGAAGAGATGTCAATTACTTGAGGGTCTCTGTTACAGATAGATGTGATTTTAGATGTACATATTGCATGGCTGAAGATATGCAATTCCTTCCAAAAAAAGATATTCTTAGTCTTGAGGAATTAGAGACGATTTGTAGAGTTTTTATAAAACTTGGCACCAGAAAAATCAGGCTTACTGGTGGAGAACCCCTTGTTAGAAAAGGTATAATGCAAGTTATTAATAACTTAGGCAAAGAAGTTGGAAATTCTCTTGATGAATTAACTATTACAACTAATGGCAGTCAATTAGAAACAAAAGCTGAGGATCTTTATAATGCGGGCATTAGACGTATAAATGTGTCTTTAGATCACCTTGATCCATTAAAATTTAAAGAAATAACGAGATGGGGTGATCTTGAAAAAGTTAGAAAAGGACTAAATAAAGCAAGAAAAGTTGGGTTGAAAATAAAAATTAATACTGTTGCGATAAGTAATTTTAATCAAAATCACTTGCCTGAAATTCTCCGATGGTGTGGTGAAGAGGGCTTTGATATGACCATCATTGAAGTTATGCCTATGGGTGATATTGGAGGTGATGTTAGATATAGACAGTATTTACCTCTTTCACAAGTTCGAAAAGATTTAGAAAAAGAATTTACCTTAATAAACCTTGCTGAAAGAACAAGCGGTCCCGCGAGATACGTATCAGTTAAAGAAACACAAAATAAACTAGGATTTATAACACCACTTTCACACAACTTTTGTGAAAGTTGTAATAGAGTAAGACTTACTTGTACGGGTGTTCTTTACATGTGTTTAGGACATGATGATAACGCTGATCTTAAAACAGTTCTAAGAGACAAAGGTCCAGAAGCTTTAGAGGATGCTATTAGAAGCGCAATCAGTAGAAAGCCCAAGGGGCATGATTTTGAAATATCACGTCAATCACCCAACGTTTCTGTAAATAGGCACATGTCTCTTACAGGTGGATAAAAAATTATCTTAAACTTAGTTTATGTGGTTTAATAACAAAGATACTAACAAATAAAATTATAATAGGAACAGAAGTATAAATCATCATAAGTTCCCATCCAAGACTGGTGTGTAATACACCCGCCAAAAAAGATCCTGTTGCTACAAATGTAAAGATTATAAAATCAGTAACGCCCTGAACCTTTGGTCTCTCTTCGGGAGAGGCTGATTTTGCTATGATGTCACTACCTCCAACATATAAAAGATTCCAACCTAAACCACATAAGAAAAGTGAAATCCAAAAATTTAGAAACGTTTGCCCAATTATGGAAAATGAAATTGAAATTACGTATAACAAAACACCAACTAACATAACATTCTTATTACCAAATTTCGTTATTACAAAACCTGTGAAAAAAGATGGTGCAAACATTGCAATTATATGCCACTGGATTACGGTAGCACTTGCTTCATCTCCTAATTTGCAAACATTAACAATTTGAAGTGGCGTAGCTGTCATAATAAAACTCATTAACGAATAACCAACTGCTGCGGCCAAAATAGCGATCACCAAGTTTTTTTGAACTAAAATATTACTTAACGGCCTCGCTAAATTTTTATTTGGGGGAGGTTTATCTATTTTTATAAAGATTAATATTACGAAGTTTATTATTTGAATCAAAGCTGCTAGCAAATAAGATGCTAAATATATGTAGTCAGGGAAAAAATCAAAAGAGTATTTTGAGATCTCCGGTCCAATAAATGCCGCTATCAAACCACCAGCTAGAACTAATGAAATGGCCTTACTTTTCAAATTTGTAGAAACATTATCTGCTGCCGCATAACGATAAAACTGTTGATTAGCTTGAGATATACCTAATAAAACAGATCCAATAATAAATAATAAGAAGCTTCTATCATAAATTGAAAAAGCTATAATTAAACAACCTATAAACGCAGAAAAAGCTCCAGATAAAAACATTGGCCTTCTTCCAAACTTACCCATCAAAAGAGAAACAGGTATCAAGCAAAGCGCTATAGTAAGAAATTGAATTGATAAGGGCAAAGTTGCTAAGGCTGAATTAGCAGATAAATTAGTGCCTACCAACCCAGTATTTATCATATTAATATTAGTAGTTGTAATAGATAAACCTTGAGCAGCTGAGAGTATTAATGTGTTTCTTTTATTTAATTCCAACTACTTATTGTCTTTATGAAGAGATGATACTAATTTGATTTCACAATCTTTCAAAAATTTCTAATGGAGATAGACGTGAAAAATTGTTTTGGTCCTGGTACTTATAATTTTATTACAGATGTAGATGGAGTGCAAGTAGGCCATGCGGAAAATTTAGAGATTGGGACTGGAGTCACTGTAATCACTAGTGACAAACCTTTTTCAGCAGCAGTAGACGTTAGAGGAGGTGGGCCTGGCACAAGAGAAACTGATATGTTAAACTTAGAAAATTCTATTGGACGAGCGGATGCAATTGTGCTCTCTGGAGGATCTGCGTATGGACTGGATGCTTGCGCAGAAATACAAGATTTATTAAGACAGGATCAAAAAGGGTATAAGTTAGGAAATGCAATTATTCCACTTGTTCCAGGGGCAGTAATATTTGATCTCAATATCAACGAAAAACCGCATGTTAATGAAGTAGGAAATCGTTCACCTTGGAGGATATTAGCAAATAAAGCTTATAATTCACTTAACAAGCAACTTCAGCAGGGCTCATATGGTGCAGGTTGCGGCGCAACTACTGCCACATTAAAAGGTGGGCAAGGTTCGTCATCTTGGAAACAAAAACTCTCAAATGGAAAAGAATATACTGTTGGTGCTCTTGTTATAAATAATGCTGTTGGAAATCCTTTACTTAACGAGGGTCCTCATTTTTTATCTGGATTTTTAGAATATAAAAATGAATTTGGAGGTTATGGTGCTTCTTTTGAAAGTTATGATCATATTCTTCGAGCAAAAAGAATCCCATCTTCTCTAGGCCAATCAAATACCTTTAATGACATTGCTAGCAACACAGTCATTGGAATTGTTGCAACAGACGCTCCTGTAACAAGAGCTCATTTAAAAAGAATGGCAATAATGGCTCATGATGGTATTGCAAAATCTGTTAGTCCTGCACACACACCAATGGATGGTGACACAATTTTTGCTATTTCTACCAGTGATGTATCATACAAAGAAGTTTTAGAGAATACAGACATTCTTGCTTTAGGTGCTAGATCAAGCGACTGTTTAGCTAGAGCATGCAATAGAGCGGTTTTCGAGGCAACTATAATAGGAAAATCGAAACCAGCATGGAAAACTTTATTTAAAGCTAAGTGAAACTCTACTTTAATCTTTTAGATTAAGTTTTTGTGCTTTTCTTCTCAAACGCCAATAAAAAATTGATGCAAGAGGTAAACTAAGAATATAAACCATTACTATAATTATAAAACCTCTTATTGGATTACTTATAATCGCATTACCTAAAAGAGCTAAAATTATCAAAAGTGGTATCACAAAGGATTTAGGAATCTGAAATACTTTACCTGAAAAAGTTGGTAAATTACTTACCATAGCAACTGAAATAAAACCTATCCATAAACCAATTATTTCAAAAGATTTCAAATTATGTAACTGTAAATATTCCTCAATTGCAATTGGAAACAGTAACAAAAACGCCGCTGCAGGAGTTGGCACACCGTTGAAATAATTTTTAGCATAATTTGGTCTTTCAGATAATTCTGAATTAAATCTGGCTAATCTAAGCCCAGAACATATGACAAATAAAACGATAACAATCCAAAAAAGATTTCCTTGAGGTTTATCCATCCATAAATAAACACTGAACGCCGGAACGGCTCCGAAAACCACAAAATCTGAGAGTGAATCCAGGTGCATCCCAAATTCACTTGTTGATTTAAATAACCGTGCAACTCTTCCATCAAGCATATCAAATACTGATGCGATGATGATCATTATAATAACACTATCCCAATTATTGAACAAAGCCTGATACATAGCTTGCAAACCAAAAATGAGGGCACATATTGTAAGAAAGTTTGGAAGCATCCATATTACAGAAAAACGTCTTGGTCTAACTTGAAAAGCTTTTTTGGCTAATTTTATGCCCTTATTTTTCATCTGTATTTCTCGTTACAGGCTTACTACTTTTTGTAAAATCAGCAATGATAGTCTCACCTGCAATCATCTTCTGTCCTACTAAAACTTTTGTTGAAGCTTCTGATGGAAAATAAATATCTACCCTACTTCCAAACCTTATAATACCAAATATATCACCAGATTTAAGATGTGAACCAATATCAACGTCACAGATAATTCTTCTTGCCACTAATCCAGCAATCTGAACAAAAGCTATTTTTTTACCATTTTCAGTATCCATGCCAAGAATAAGTCTTTCATTGTCAGAAGAAGCTTTATCCATACTGGCATTGAAAAAAGCACCTGGAATATAATTTTTGTATGTGATTTGTCCAGACATTGGCGATCGATTAACATGAACATCAAAAACATTCATAAACACACAAACTCTAGTCCAATTTCCATCAGGCAAGCCTAGCTCTTCGTCTGGCGTTATTTTTGAAACTTCTATAACTCTTCCATCTGCTGGTGAAATAATAAGATTATTTTTATTTGCTCCAGATAAAACCGGCGTAAACCGTTCAGGGTTTCTAAAAAAATATACGCACCAAAGTGTTAGAACCAAACCAACAAAAAACAAAGGGCTCCAAAGCCAACCAATTATTATTGTAAAAACAAAAAAAATAGCAATGAAAGGAATTCCTGCGGGATGTATTGGTGTTATGACCGATGTTTTGATAGAATCTATTATATTCATTTTATTCTCAGCGAAATTAAACTTTATAAATTGTTCGAATTATATAATTTTTATTATTTTTACATATGTTATATTATTAAAATATCCTATATAACACAAAAAGAACATAACATATATAGTGGGTACAATTTTGAACAAAGTTAAAGAAAAAAAACTAAAGGCTATAAAGTCTGAAATATCTGAAATTTCTAAACTAGTATCATCCAATTCAGAAAATAAATCAGAAGATAATAATGTTGATGATTTTCAAAAAGAGGAGAGCGATACTATTACTCTGACTAAAATAGTTGATAATGTGTCCTATGATACTAAAAAAGAGAAATTAGTAGAAATTATTGAAGAAATAAGGAATGTTAGAGTTGCACTTGCTAAACAAGATAAAATTCTTGATGATATTTTGCTAAAACTAAATAAAAACAATTAGTTGATAAATAACTTTGAACCTAACTAGTGTTCTTTTACAATAAAATATTTGCATTAAAAAAACTGTATCTTTTTTAGGAACGTGTTATATATTAATTGCTAGTTACTACATTAGTGGAGGTTTACATGCGTTTTTTAAAAAACAATAACATGCTTTTAGCGTTTTGTTTTTTAGCAAGCGTTGCAGTTTTTAACTCACAAAAAGCTGTAGCTGGGGGTGATCCCTCAATTAAAGACAAAAAGGTTAATACTAACAATAGTAACATAAAACAACATAATCATAATAAAACATATGTGAAAGATCAGAAAAGACTATCAACTTCTGACAAAACAAATAATAACAAAGGTCAAATAAATTCTCAAAACAATGCTAGTGGAGATGGTAAAGTTGAAGCAGTAGGCTTTGCTGCAATTGAAGATGTTCCACTAATTATTGACTTATCATCTGTAACAGATTCAGATGGTATGGGAACAGTAAGTGTGCAATGGCAGATTTCATCAAATGATAATAAATGGACCAACATTAGTGGAGCAACTAACCAATCTTTTACACCTAGGCAAGTTCATGTAGGAAAAAAACTTCGAGTTTCTATATCATATGTTGATGGTCAAGGTAATTTAGAACCTCTTATTAGTCCTCCTTCAACTTCTGTTAAAAATGTTAATGATAAACCTACCGGGGCAGCAAGACTTATTGGAAGTCCTGTTGAAGATAGTGCTCTTGTTGTTGACACGTCAAGCATAGCTGATGAAGATGGAATAGGTGGTTTCGATATCTCATGGCAGAGATCTACAACAAAATCATCTTGGGAAGCTTATCCTCAAGCTCAAGATGAAGTTCTTAGACTTGGACAAAGCCAAGTTGGTTATTCATATAGAGCTGTAGTGTCCTATATAGACACACAAGGAACAAGAGAAGTTCTTTACACAAACCCATCCGAAACAATTGATAATTTAGATGACCCAGTCCAGGGCGAAGTTGTTATCGTAGGTAAACCTAAAGAAGGAGTTACCCTTAGGGCATTGTCAGACTCACTATCAGATGAAGATGGTATAGCTTCTATTTCAATTAGTTGGGAAACATCTAAAGACGGAAGAAATTGGTCTTCAGTTAATAGTTTAAGTGGTCCTATACTAGCTTTAAATCAATCATTAGTTGGATCACAGGTTCGATCAAGAGTAGCAGTAGTCGATAATTTTGGCATAGAAACAATTCTTTACAGCCAAGCAACTCGTACTGTAGAAAATGTTAACAACAGACCTTCAGGTAGAATTATTATACGAAGAGTTGGTGAATAATATTTTAACAAAAATCAAATTATCAAATCTTGTATTTTATATTCAAGATAATCATATGAATTCATATAGTTAATCTATGGAGTATATTTTATGAAAGTTAATCCTGACGCTAAGGAATTAGGGTATAATGTTATTTCATTTAAAAAATACAAAGAAAAAAAACCAGAAATGATTAGCTCTACAATTGCAGCAATTATTGCTGTCAAGATTGATCACCCTGATAATATGAGTCCAGAAGATTTCTTTATCAACCAATTAGAATTAATGCAAAATAATGAAATCCTAGCTTTTGAAGATGCTTTAGATAATGATGCTATAGGATTGACAACAAAGGATGCTCAAAATGAAGCATCTAATGATGCTTGATATT
>OZSS01001649.1_pt1 | contig 10152 bp, 9 predicted proteins | sample 1779911 | NCBI WGS metagenome assembly OZSS01 (sample SAMEA2603589, study PRJEB24840) | metagenome | biome: Water; feature: Photic zone; material: Seawater sample | place: Mediterranean Sea | collected 2013-11-12 | depth 10 m | reverse complement strand
CCCCTGGACCTGAAATCACAAGAGCCACACCGGGTCTTCCGCTGATACGAGCATATCCGTCGGCCATGAAACCCGCACCCTGTTCGTTTCGGGCCTGGACATGGCGGATGGTTCCATCACTCAATCCCCTGCAGAAATCCAGCGTATGAACTCCGGGAATACCAAAAACCGTGTCTACCCCGTATTTGGAAAGTAATCTGATGGTTGCTTCTCCACAGGTACTAGATCGGTCAGAAGATTTATCGGAGTTAGCTTTTAAAGTGTGAAGGTTCTTAGTGTTCATGGACTTTATTGCTATGCGGTTGAAAGAGGCCTGATTTCATCCATTGCTTCCGGATGTTCTTTTCGAATCAGCTAGTCAGTTTGAACCTTGAGTGAGTGAGATGCCATGGTCCACCGGCATAAAACTGAGAGGTTTATCAGGTGAGATCAGCCCTTGGTATTCTTAATCATGAGACGAATCTCAGGAATGTTTTTTTACACACAAAAATATCGGAATGCGTTCTGACCTTGGTGATCGTCAAAAAATAAAAATTGTACGATGTATCATGGTTTCACAGGATTTCCAGAAAAACTATGGCGTTGAAGATTTGAAGTGAAAACCCTGATCTGAAAGGTATTCATCCAACTCTGCGCGTTCATGAAAACGGGCAGTTCGGGCAGCCATCACTTTGGACCAGCGTGGATCCTTATCATGCATCGCCTGGGAACTGTAGAATTCGACCATGGTCTGATCATATCCTTTGATGTGATTGATCTGCTGATCATCCTCTGGATATCGCTCTTGGTGCAGAATGGTTTCCAAAGGTAGCCGGGGTTTTTGTTGCTGATCTTTGGCAGGATAACCGAGGCACAACCCCGCTACAGCATAGACCAAAGGTGGAAGGTTCAACAGTTTCCCAACGGCCTTAGGGTGAATCCTGATGGCTCCAATCATACAGATTCCTAATCCATGGGATTCTGCGGCCAATGCAACGTTCTGGAGAACAAGTGCCGCATCCACTGTGGCGATTAATAACGCTTCAACATAATCCGTATCAAAATTTTCGACTCCATGCAGTTGGCCGGCAAGTCGATCTCGATTCAGGTCTGCACAAAACACCAGAAAAGTGGGACTCTGATGGATTTGAACCTGGTCCGCACACAATTCAGCCAATGCTTACTTTCGTTGGGATCTGAAACCTCAATCACACTATATGCCTGGAGATTGCTGGAGGTGCTGGCACTTTGGCCGCAGGTCACCAATTCTTCGACAAGCCCTTTTGGAAGTGGGCGATCCTCAAAACGTCTGATGCTGCGATGATTCTTGATATGATCGGTAATTGGGTTAGTCATGAATTATTTTGATTTCAATGCATTAAAATTTGGAAATGATGAACATGACGCTTTCATCAAAAATAACAAACCGGAAAACAAGTTTTCTAAGGCACAATGAGAAAAAGGAAAATGAATTGAATTTGAATGGGATGGGTTCAATAACTTGAATCAATGCGTTATCTTGAAAAAACACGAATTCTTCGTTAACTGTCACGCAAAAAAACAAAAATGTCTCCAAAAATCATTGAACAACTTGCTCCCAAAGGAGTTCTGCGAGTCGCAATCAATCTTTCAAATTTTCTGATCGTTACTGACCGGAGTGCTGAGGGGAATCCTGCGGGAGTTTCTCCGGATATGGCGGCTGAAGGGGCAAGACGACTTGGAGTGGGGATTGAATACGTTGAATATAAAACTCCGGGAGAAATTGCCGACGATGCAGGAATGGATGCCTGGGACATTGCAAATATCGGTGCAGAACCTCAAAGAGCCGAGAAAATTGATTTTACCAGAGCCTATTGTGAGATTCAGGCGACGTATCTTGTTCCTCCGGGATCTTCTTTGAAATCAATCGAAGAGGTTGACCGACCCGGTGTGCGCATCGCGGTTTCTGAGAGAAGTGCCTATGATCTTTGGCTATCACGGAACATTCAGTCTGCAGAGTTGGTACGGGCCAAAGGACTCGACGCCTCCTACGAATTGTTTTTCAAAGAAAAGCTGGATGCACTTGCTGGGTTAAGACCCAAACTTATGGAGGAAAATGAAAAAATGGCAGGTTCAACCATTCTTCCCGGTCAGTTCACGGCGGTCCAGCAATCGATTGGATGCGGTAAAAACCGTAAGGAGGGATTGGCATTTTTAGTGGAGTTTGTGGAAGAAACCAAAACTTCCGGATTCGTGGCAGACCTGATTGAAAAACATGGAGTGGTGGGACGCCTGTCCGTTGCTCCTCCAGCCTGAATCTTTTGGGAAGTCTTCAGGAAACGAATTACCCTTCCGGACTTGAACAGGATTCTTAAAATTTAATTCACGAGGGTATTCAAAGCATCCATCGCCTGATGAATTTGTGATTGGCTAACATCGAGATGGGTAACCGCCCGCATGTTATTTTGGTCGATCACTCCAATCCATATTTCCTGCTTCCTCAGTTCTTTGGAAATTTCTCGCGCATCCCATCCTGTTCCGGAGACATCGAAGAATACAAGATTACTTTGCGGGGAGGGATCGACTTTCATTCCATTAATGGCTGAAATCCTCTGTTCCATGATCCTGGCATTTTCATGGTCTTCCGCCAGTCTTTGGATATGATGGTCCAAAGCCCAAATCCCGGCTGCCGCAATCACTCCGGCCTGACGCATCGCTCCTCCCAGACGGTGTTTCCAACGCCATGCAGCATCGATAAATTCCTGGGTTCCAGCGAGTACGGCACCGACCGGACAACCTAAGCCCTTGGTCAGGTCGATCCAGAGCGAATCCACGGTTTCCGCATAATCCGAAGCGGGAACTCCTGTTGCCACCGATGCATTCATCAAGCGGGCTCCGTCCATGTGGACCATCAGTCCATGTTCTTTGGAGGCATCATGAATTTCCTGCAAACGCTCAAGAGGCCAAATACTGCCCCCTCCCCGATTCGAGGTTTGCTCCACCACAACCAAGCGGCTTCTCGGTTCATGAAGTGAAGAACCTCGAATGGATTCATGAACCTGGTCTGCATTAAAAATCCCGTTTTCTCCCTCCAGGGGAAAGACCATGGCACCCGCAAGGGCCGCCGGGCCTCCGGATTCTGAAGTCAGAATGTGCGCGGTTTTGTCCGCAATGATCTCATCACCGGGTGAACAATGAACCAGAATCGCTATTTGATTACACATCGTTCCGGAAGGCAGGAAGAGCGCGGCTTCTTTTCCCAACAGATCTGCAGTTTTTCGACAGAGATGATTGACGCTGGGATCCTGACGGTGCTGTTCATCTCCTACTTCCGCTTCGCCCATCGCACGGAGCATTCCTGCAGAAGGTCGGGTCTGTGTGTCGCTGTAGAGGTTGATGTTGATTATGTCATTCATGGTAATTTGTGTTTTGGAAAAATCTCAGTTTCCCATAGTGATTTGAAATGAAATGATTTTCACCATTTTTTCATTTTGGAATCTCATTATAGCTGCGGATCGCCTGATCCCCAAGGATTTGCTGATGGACTTCGGAAGCGCCTTCATAGATCCGCAGGGCGCGGATTTCACGATAGAGGGATTCCACCGGATTCCCCTTTTCCACTCCACGGGCGCCAAAAAGCTGAACGGCGGTATCGATCACCTGTTGTGCTTTTTCGGTAGCATAAAGTTTTGCCATGGATGCTTCCCGGGTGACCCTGCCCTGGTTTTGATCATGTGCCCAGGCGGCTCGGTAAACCAGTAAAGCCGAGGCATCGATTTCGAGATCCATTTCTCCAAGATGACTTCGGACAACCGGCATGTTCTGCATCGTCTGACCATACATGTTCCTATTACCACTGTATTGAAGAATTTCGTCCAGTGCTCTCCTGGCAAATCCTAGAGCAGCTGCCCCTACGGTGGGTCGGAAGATATTCAGGGTTGCCATTGCTATTCCGAATCCCTTTCCTTCCTCCCCCAATAATGCCTGGCGAGATAGTTCGGCATCCTTCAATTGCAGTCTGGCAAGAGGATGTGGCGCCATTACTTCCTGCCGTTCCGCGATGGAAAGCCCGGGATTGTCTGCCTCCAGAAGAAATGCGCTGATTCCTCCTGATCCAGGCTGATCGCTGGTTTTTGCAAATAAGGTATAATAGTCAGCAATACCCCCATTGGAAATCCAGGATTTCTCCCCATTCACTTTCCAGCCGTCGGTGGTGGAAAAGGCCTTTGAACTCATAGCGGCGACATCGGAGCCGGCATCCGGTTCACTGAGGGCAAATCCGGCAATCACCCTTCCTGCTGATACTTCTTCAAGAATGTTCTGTTTTTGTTCGGGATTGCCATAAAGTGAGATCGCTCCACTGCCCAAACCCTGCATGGCAAAAGAAAAATCGGCAAGAGCATCATAACGGGCAAGGGTTTCTCGGATCAGGCAGAGGGAACGGACGTCAAGTGACTCGTGTTTTCCTCCATATTCCCTGGGAACACACCATCGTAACCATCTTCCTTCCGCAAGCAATTGAACCCTTTGACGACAAGCCTCGTCGGTGGCATCGACCGAATCCCCTTGATGCGGCCATTTCGTCTGTCTGCACCAATCGTCGAGTTCTTTGGCCAGCTTTCGATGACGATCCTCAAAAAAAGGCCAATCCAGGTAACTCCGGTCCGCCATCAGTTTCCTTCAAAAGAAGGTTTTTCCTTGGCTACAAAGGCGTCAAAGGCACGGGTGAAATCTTCGGTTTGCATACAGATCGCCTGTGCCTGGGCCTCGGCCTCGATGGCCTGGTCAAGACTCATGTTCCATTCCTGATTGAGCATCGTCTTGGTCATGGAATGTGCGAAGTTGGGGCCGGCAATGAGTTTGTTTGCGGATTCTTTCACCTGTTCCAAGAGATTTTCGCCATCATGGATTTGATTGAAAAATCCCCATGAAGCCCCTTCATCAGCATTCATACTTCTTCCGCTGAAGAGCAACTCCGATGCCCGGCCCTGTCCAATCAGTCTTGGAAGCATCGAGCAGGCTCCCATATCACAACCGGCAAGACCGACACGGGTAAAAAGAAAGGCGACTTTTGCTTGGGGTGTTCCAAATCGCAGATCGCAGGCCATGGCGATGGCGGCGCCTGCACCCACACAAATCCCATTGATGGCTGCGAGGACAGGCTGTGGGCATGCCCTGATGGCTTTGACGAGATCTCCGGTCATCCGGGTGAATGCAAGTAATTCCTTCATGCTCATTTTGGTCAAGGGGCCGATGATCTCATGAACATCTCCTCCTGAACAAAAATTACCTCCAGCGCCATTAATGATCACCGCCCTGATTTCATCCGTGTAAGAAAAATCACTAAAGGTGTCACGCAGTTCAGCGTAGGAATCAAATGTCAACGGATTCTTCCGTTCCGGCCGGTTGAGGGTGATGATTCCCAATCCGTCTTTCAGTTCCCACTGGAAATGATCAGGAGCCATGTTCTTGGAGGGGTTCATAGTTAGATTGAAGATGAGTGTTTCATTGAGGGTTCATCGGGAAACTTCCGGGATCACTGCGGTGGTTTCAATTTCAACCTTGGCTGCTTCCTCGATCAGTTCTGAAACAACCAAGACACTCATGGCAGGATAATGCTTGCCGATGATTTCACGATAGGCTTTCCCAATCTCTTTCTGCTGCTCGAGATATTCCTTTCTGGAGGTGATGAACCAGGTCATCCGGACTATATGCTCGGGTTTAGCCTCTGCCGCTGAAAGGACCTCCACCGTGTTGTAAAGAGCCTGTCGAGTTTGCTTCCAGAAAAGATCCGTTTCAAACACACATTCCGAGTTCCAGCCAATCTGTCCGGCAACAAAAACCATTCGCCCCTGTGCGGAGATCCCATTCGAATAACCTCTGGGCCTGGGCCAATCAGGAGGTTGAATGATTTTCAGCATCTATCCTTCCTCCCGCAGGCGGAAACGCTGAATCTTTCCTGTTTCAGTTTTCGGAAGACTTTTTCTGAACTCAATCCTCCGGGGATATTTGTAAGGAGCAATGGTTTTCTTGACGAAATCCTGTAAGGTTTGTTTAATGGCTTCATTCTCTCCAGTTCCATCACGAAGTACTACAAATGCTTTCACCAGGCTTCCCCTTTCCTCATCCGGGATGCCTACCACTGCGCATTCTGAAACGGAAGGGTGAGCCATCAGGGCCGCCTCTACCTCAGGACCGGCGATGTTATAACCCGAAGAGATGATCATGTCGTCGCTTCGTGCCTGGAACCAGAAAAAACCTTCCTCATCCATCTGGTAAGCATCTCCGGTCAGGTTCCATCCGTTGCGGACGTATTTCTGCTGACGCGTATCATCCAGGTAGGTGCACCCAGTCGGTCCCCTAACGGCAAGTTGTCCTGTTGTGCCGTGAGGAACGGGATTCATTGATTCGTCGACCACCATTGCTTCGTAGCCGGGAACAGGAAGTCCGGTGGACCCTGGTTTAAGAGCATCTTCTCGTGAAGAGATGAAAATGTGAAGCATTTCAGTGGAACCGATTCCATCAAGAATCTCGATCCCTGTCAGTTTTTTCCATTCATCAAAGGTGGGATAGGGCAGGGTTTCTCCGGCAGAAACACATTTTCTTAATGACTTCGGGATCTTGTCTGCCATGTTCCCGAGCATGAAACGGTAGGCGGTCGGAGAAGTCACCAGGATGGTAGCCTGATGTTTGGTTGTGGCTTCTAAGAGTTTGTCAGGCGATGGCTGTTCCACCAAAATGGTCGATGCTCTAACGTCGAGTGGGAATAAACCGATTCCCCCAAGACCGAAAGTAAATGCCAGAGGGGGGCTGCCGATGAAGCGGTCACCAGACTCAGGTTTGAGGCATGTTCGACTGTAACCCCTGCACATGGTGAGCATGTCCTGGTGGGTATGCACGGCTGCTTTGGGTTGACCCGTCGTTCCCGAGGTGAATGCAATCAGGCAGGGATCGTTCCTGGAAGTAGGAAGATTCTCGAACTCAACGGATTTCTTGTTTTTCTTTTTCTCAAGATCTCCATCCCGGAAGCTGATCAACTGTTCCAGGCAGCTATCACTCCTGGCCTGTTCCAATTCTTCAAGCAGTCTAGTGTCGCATAGCGCAATGGAAACCCGGGCTTTGTTGATGATGGTGTTTAACTCCATTGAACGCAAAAGAGGCATCGTGGAAACCGCTATTCCGCCTGCTTTGATGACACCAAACCAAGCGGCAAACATTGGGTAACTGTTGGGTGCCCTGAGCAGAACCCGGTTGCCGGGTTTCATATTCAGGTCTTCGAGCAGGACCCTTGCAATCTGGTTCGAGTCTTTTTGCAAGTCTGAATAGGTCCATGAACCCTCATTCATGAGCACCACCTCTTTGGATCCATACCCTTCTTTGACAGCATCATCCAACAGGGGAGTCGCGCAATTAAGAATTTCAGGATAATCAAAGTTTTCCAGATTGATGAAATCCGGGAGTTCCTCTTGAGCAGGCAGATGTTGCTGGACGAAAAGATCTTGATGTGCCGTCATGAATTTTCCTTTGCCTAAGTTTGATTGAGGTTGTCAAGATCGGATCGAATGTTCTTCAATGTTTCACCAAACGCTTCTTCCTGACCATGAACTCCAGACAATAATGAATTGATCCAGTTTTGGTGTTCCCCGGCCATTTCAAGGAATACCGTTTTCCCTTTTTTTGTCAGGCTGACGGTCATTTTTCGCCGGTCCCGGTGAAGGTGTTTCATTTCCAGCCATCCTTTTTCCTGCAAGCGTCTGACAACTCCCGTGACGTTACCGTTGGAAACAAGGAGGTATTGTGATAATTCAGACATGGTCATCGGTTCATCGGTTCTTTCCAGGGCAGAAAGAAGATCAAATTGTGGCAGGGTGACTTGGAACTGCTCTCTCAATCTGCTGCGGATTTCGTTCTCGATCCTGGTTGTACAGTTCAGCCAGCGAAGCCAGAGCCGAAGTGTTTGTTTATTTCCTGAATTCTCCACAGTCCTTTTTCGGTTTCAGGGAGTTAATAAGGTTGATGGTTTTTTCCCATGTTCAGATCGGTCCCGATTGGGCGGCACGTTCCAGGTTTCGCTCTAACTGTTGTTTTCCGGAAAGGTATTGAACAGGCCAAGGCTGTTCTGCATAACCCTGCTGAGCAGCAGCATGTAAAGTCCAAAAGGGGTTACTCAAATGGGGTCTAGCAAGGCAGCAGAGGTCAGCCCTACCAGCGGCCAGGATTGAATTCAAATGATCTGGCTCATAGATGTTTCCTACGGCCATCACCGGTATTCCTTCTTTATTGCGAATGTGATCCGCAAGTGGAGTTTGATACATTCTTCCATAAACCGGTCGGGCGTCAGGGTGAGTTTGTCCGCTGGAGACATCGATCATGTCACAACCTGCATCGATGAATGCTTTCGCCATTTTTGCACTTTCGTAGATATCGACCCCCTCCGGCATCCAGTCACTTGCCGATAATCTGACCGACATCGGTTTATGGTCAGGCCAGACTGCTCTCATGGCCTGGAACACTTCAAGGGGAAATCGAAGACGATTTTCCAGACTACCTCCGTATTCATCGGTCCGCTGGTTGTTCAGCGGCGTGAGAAACATGGAGAGAAGGTAGCCGTGGGCACAATGCAGTTCCAGCCAGTCAAACCCTGCCTGCTCCGAACGTTCACAGGCTCTGACAAAATCCGCTTTGATCTGCTGCATGTCCTCACGTGTCATTTCCCTTGGAATCTGGTTCTCAGCAGAATAGGCAACCGCCGAGGGACCGATCAGAGGCCAGTTACCCCTCTCAAGAGGCTGGTCGATGCCGTCCCACATCCTTTTAGTGGAACCCTTAGGACCTGCATGTCCGATTTGGATCGCCATTTTTGCAGGGGTATTGTCATGGACGAAATCAACAATCCGTTTCCATGCGTTTGCCTGATCGTCTGAGTAGATTCCTGCGCACCCCGGCGTGATCCTAGCTTCCGGAGAAATATCCGTCATTTCTGTGAAGACAAGCCCTGCGCCCCCCTGAGCCCGGGAACCATAATGAACGAGGTGAAAATCCCCGGGCATGCCATCCTCAGAACTATACATTGACATCGGGGAGACAACGATCCGGTTGATCAGTTCCAAATTCCTGATGCGGTAGGGAACAAACATAGGTGGAGTCTTTTTTTGAATCTTCCCCTGGGTTGCCTTCCCGGCAAACCATGTTTCTACTCCCTCAAGCCAGTTTTTATCACGGATTCTAAGATTTTCATGACTCACCCTTTGACTGCGGGTAAGTAGGCTGTAGGCGAACTGGATTGGTTCAAAATCGAGATATCGTTCAACATTCTCGAACCATTCCGTGCTGTTTCTGGCACTGCTTTGCAGCTTCAATACTTCAATCCGGCGCAGGTCTTCATAATCTTTTAAAGCTTGTTCCAGAGGTTTCCCAAGGTGGAGTTCATCAGCCAGGTCAATCGCATCCTCAAAGGCCAATTTGGTTCCGGAGCCTATGGAAAAATGTGCGGTATGAGCTGCATCGCCAAGAAGCACGACATTCCCGAAGGACCACTTTTGACAACTGATCCTCCTGAAATTAAGCCACATGGCAGAGCCACGTAAGTGCTTTGCATTGCTCATCAATCGATGGCCGTCAAGATACTTTGAAAAAATCTTTTCACAGACTGCAATTGATTCTTCCTGGCTCATCTGGTCGAAACCTAAACCTTTTAAGGTTTCTTCAGTACATTCGATGATGAAAGTGCTGGTGTCTTTGTCAAAACGGTAAGCATGGGCCCAAATCCATCCATGCTCGGTTGGTTCGAAAATGAAAGTGAACGCTTCAAAAACCTTATTTGTTCCCAGCCAGACAAAACGGTTGGATCGGACGTCGATATCAGGTTGAAAGTGTTCTGCATGCTCATCCCTGATCCAGCTGTTGATTCCATCACAAGCGACTATCAGGTCTGCATCCTTGAATTGATCCAGGTTATGGATTTCATGTTCGAAATGAAGTTTGACTCCCAGTTCAAGCGCCCTTTTCTGAAGCAGATGCAATAAGCGTTGTCTTCCTAATCCACTAAAACCATGTCCTCCCGACCGGATGACATGGTTCCGATAATTGACTTCAATGTCATCCCAGTGTGCAAACTGGTCGAGGATCCAATCCGCACTCCGCGAATCATTGGCCTGTAAACGCTCCATCGTCTGGTCTGAAAAAACCACACCC
>OZSS01001648.1_pt1 | contig 10157 bp, 4 predicted proteins | sample 1779911 | NCBI WGS metagenome assembly OZSS01 (sample SAMEA2603589, study PRJEB24840) | metagenome | biome: Water; feature: Photic zone; material: Seawater sample | place: Mediterranean Sea | collected 2013-11-12 | depth 10 m | reverse complement strand
GCCTGTGTCTGAATCTTCTTGCCACCTTCTTCAGGCAATACAGTAGTCATGATGGTGCTAATGACGCCTTCCAAGTCATCCTTCCCTCCTTCTTTTTCAGGTGTCGACAAAGTTGCTAGAAGTCCATATCGATCCACAAAATCGTGTCTTAGCACACGATACGGATATGCAGCTCTACTGATACGTATAGCCTCAATCATACCTGCACATCTCAATTGGTCCACTACCATCTTGCGATCATAATATTTGTCACTTTTCATACTATTTGGTTTAATACAACGAACATACTGTACTTCCGTTCGGCCAATCACAGCCATCAAGGCATTCAATTGTGATTTGAACTTCATCACCACTGTTTCAGCGCTCATAAAAGATTTGCGTCTACCAGTTATTTTGGCTTTCGGAGCAGTGGTTGTCAGCGCTACTTGAGGAGAAGACTCATCTGTAAAAATATCTCTCAACAATGTGTTGTTACTACCCAGTAGCACCGTCTTCACTTCTTGTGCTAGGGCGTCCTTATTACGGGCTACCATATTAGTCACATCATAAACCACATCTCCTGCATAGTGTTTCACACCAAACTCTGTAGCGGACATTCCTCTCAAAGTTTTATAGAAATGAGTCTGTTGATTGGAATTAGTACCCCATGTCTTGACAATAGATGACAAATAAGCATTATCCAATCCACTCGTATCTGCTAGATTGCGCATACATTGCTCGTTTAATAGTGAAATCAGTCCTCCAGAGCCTTCAAATAAGTCAATCACAGCTTGGTTATCTACATAGCTGACTTTGTCCCACTCCAGGCCTTCTTCTTGATATTCTCTTTGAATAACAACAAAAAAGTCATTAGCAAACTTCTGTTGCAACTTTTCGTTACAGAAATTGATACACAACTGCTCGAAGAAGTTTTTGGCAAAAGATTCGAATCCAAAGATATCCAATAGACTGATGGCACCCATCTTGCGAGAGGCAGAGGATGGTAAGATGGTCGAAAGATTGATAATTCTCACTAACCATAAGAAGAGTTTCTCGTAGATCTCTTTAGCCAGAGCTGCACATGATCCTTGTGCTTGTGCTAGCCCTAGAGGTACAATCAATGGCTCGGCACGGTTCTCAGGATTGGGTACTGCTCGTGTTGACAACATTTGCCCCAAATGGGACTCCTCTAACCCTAATAATGAAGACAGCAATGCAACCACTCCATTACTATAGCATTTGTCACTAATACGAGACTCGTCACTGTCTCCTTCAAATTCGATACTACCTAGATGCAAGATGGCACTCAAGATCTGCAGCATTTTGTGTTGTGTCTCATCGCTGACAGATAAGAGAGATAAGATCGATAATGTTTTCTTGAACTTGTCGCCATCACTTTCTCCTTCAATGTATTGTAAAGCAGTGTCTCCAGACATAGTATATTTAAACGATTCGGCAGTGCAGTTGGTCAAGTGTAGCGCCTTCTTGATGTCCTGACCAGAGGCAAGTAGTTGATGGAAAATGTGATAATTACGCTCTCCTTCATTTTGAATGACAATTCTTGACTTCTCGAGTAAGTAAGTCACGCAGCGACTGCCATACAAAGTTCCGAACTCATCAAATAGCATTTGTGTAAATTTGCCGAATCGACTGCTATTATCATTACGTAACGTCTTTGCATTGCCAAAGCTCTCTAATAAAGGATTCGCTTGCAACACCTTCTGAATAATTGTACCGTCGAAGCTGTCTGTACTTCTCTTCTCCGCAATAAAGGCCAAGTGTTTCATCAAGATCTTTACCGTCTCCGTCTTGCCTGCTCCACTCTCTCCACTTACAAGGATTGACTGTTCTTTACCATAGAATTGCAGGCCACGATGAGCACTTGCACTAGTAGCATAGACGTGAGGAGACAACTCGTGTCTAAGACGTTGACCATAGGCTTCTTGCTCTTGTTCTGTATATAGAGCTCTCTTCCACTTGTAAGGGTTGATGGCACAAATGATGTTGCCGACATATGTGTATGGTAAATTGGATTGGAATCGCCTCCTTAGATTGTCCAAGATGGATGCTTCATGTAAAAAGTTCAATGATACCATATCTTCCACCCCACTAGTAGGGATATCAGTGTTTTGCAATACCAAGTTCTCATAATCAACTTCCACTTCCAAGTACTTCTCGTTCACATTGGCATCCAAATAGCCAGGATCAGTCACCTCCACAGACACTTTCTTGACCGTGCCTTCAGTCGCGCCTCCAGATGTGTTATAGTCTTCCGATAAGATGTCACAGGAGATCCACACAAAGTCGCTATTCGGAATGAACACTTTGGGTAGCGTAGACTCATTCGACATGATAAAGCGAAAGCCCTCCCTTCTATCGATCACACTAAACGCCCAATATCCATCGATACGGAAGTTAAATTTTAAAGTTAACCAAGGTTATCTCGTAGGGGTGCGTATCAAGCAATTGATAGAGTCTATTACCGCCAAATGGGCATCTCTCAAATCTGATTGGAAGTGACAGATGCATCCATGCAGGGTCGCGGGGGGTCATCAAAGTGGCACCAAGGAGGACCAAGGAGTGCATCGCTCGTCACTTTGGAACGACAAACGCATTTCTCTGATCACAGTCCTTGCATAGGTTCTCTTTTGTAGGATTCTTGGTATCTTAAATCATGGCCCTCTTTGAAGACGCGGTCCCTGAAGAGATCGTGTGTAGTGAGCAGATCTTTGACTTATCCTTCCGCCCCTATGGCGAATACCTCGCTACTGGTCTAATCGATGGCAGCGTGGAAGTATGGAAATATGGTGTTGGTGAAAATGTGAATCAGCTGATGATGCGGGAGAAGGTGGCGAAGGGAAGTGTCCGCGGTGTCTCCTTCAATTCGTCTGGTACCTCTCTCTACACCATCTCTAGTGACTTGATGTTCCGCAGTGTGGACAGTACGGGCAAAACACAGTTTAAATTCCGAGCCCATGATGATGCACCTAACCAAATGTACCTGATTGACGACAATATGATCGTCACTGGTGATGATAGTGGTAGTGTCAAGTTATGGGATTTGAGGACAGATTGTAAGAACAGTGCAGTATGCGAATGGCATGTCCACGAAGACTTTGTAGCCTCTTTCACCTATGATGAAGAACGCAGCACGTTGTTATCAGTGTCTGGAGATTGCAGTCTGGCAGCATATGACTTAAGACGTCCCAGTGTCGAAAGTGTACAGAAAAGCGATGATCAGGAGGCAGAGCTGCATTGTGTGCAAATTATTAAAAAAGGCAAAAAGGTTGTGTGTGGAACACAGAATGGAGTCATTCTGACATTCAAATGGGGCCAATGGGGGGATTGTAATGATCGATATCCCGGTCATCCCGAAGATGTGGATTGTATGGTGAAGATAGATGAATCGACTATTCTAACAGGAAGCAGCGATGGATACATTCGAGCCATTGCATTGCACCCCAACAAGATTATTGGTGTTATTGGCAACCATGAAGACTTTCCTGTGGAAGGCATGCGCAAGAATCATGATGAGACGCTTATTGGTAGTTTTGCACACAATCGAATTATTCAATTCGATGACATCTCCATTTTCTTAGATGATGAAGACGACGAGGAAGAAAGTCAAGATAGTGTGGACATGGAGAATAGTGGAGGGCTGAAAGTGAGTGCAGATATGGATGAAGCTGAAGGGATGGATGAAGAAGGAGAAGGAAGGTGGGAAGAAGAGGAAGAGGAGGAAGAAGATAATGGTAAGTTCAGTGATGACAGTGATGTGGACATGGATAGCGATGAAGAAGGTGGCAAGAAGATTCAGACACAGGCACAAGAGTTCTTCAGTGGACTCTGATGATACTAGTAGAATAGAAAGGGAATGTATCTCTGTAAACAAATGTGTACAATGGATTTATATTTAGAAAACAAAAATTTCAAAATTAAGATTAATAGCTCTTGTGATTACCGCTTAAGATACCATTTGCCATCTTTGAGCTCTGCAACTGTTCTTAATATATCTCTAAATGTCGGAGCATAGTGGTCTCCTATGTCTTTAAATCTTCCTAATATGAACTCACTGCGAAGACCAATTCGAACATTTCGATTCAATCGAGCAGACTCCTTGAACAAATTGGTGAGACGGGACTCAATGTCCTCCTGCAGAGTAGTGATAGGTGCAGAACTAGTACCACTGGTGCCATTTCTTTGACCACTCATACTATTGCGATTGTTATTGCTCTGTCGATTGGATGAAGAAGAAGCAGAGGAGGAGGAGGAGGAGGAGGAGGGAGCATTTGCACGCAATCGAGCCAAGATACTCGACGAGCTTACTCCTCCTTGCTGTGCTGATGCCGAGCTTCCAAATCGACTTCTTGGTGCTGTTACTGCCGTAGGAGCCATTGAAGTATTACGGGATAGTGCCACAGGCTGTATGCCTCCTCTATCATAACTAGGAGCACTTCTTTGCAAGTTACGTACGGCATTATTCACGTGGTTCTCGACCCTACCCTGGACACCACTGGTATCAACGTCTTGCCCAGGTTCTAAATAATGATGGTCATAGACACTTGAGATAGCTGCTCCATCGTACAGCACTTTAAGTAATTTCTTGTCTCTAGTACTACTGTTGGCATCCTTATTCTGGCTAGTGCCAGTTGCAGCCATTTGTTGACTGTCTTGTTGCTCCGGTGCATTAATGGTAGAAGCTCCTTCTTCGAGCTCTTGTGGGATCTCTTGTTCCACAAAAGGTTGTACGTCGAAGTTTAACTCGTCATCAATATCTCCCATTGAATCCAAGGAGAGGGGGTCTTCTCGTGAGGGAGGAGGCAAATAAGCGGCATTCTTGATACGCAAACTATTACTACTACTATTATCCGTGGAGCTGCTGTTATTGTGATTATCATCATTCTTATGTTCGTCCACCTCTCCGTCCTCCACCTCCTTATCTGTTCTAGCCTTATTTAGATCAATACGCCCTCCTGTCGGCATTTCATCTCGACCATATCCGTCAGTCAACTCAAACAGCTCACTGATGTCACTCTTCGAGAAGAAGGCCTTTTGATTGGGATTATCTAGAATACGATTCGAAAGCAATAATTTGAAAATTTGTCGTTGGTAAATCTTCTCCTCAATAGTTCCTCGGGTAATAAGACGATAGATGGTCACTTCTCGTTTCTGTCCGAGTCTCCATGCACGTTCACGGGCTTGTACATCTGTTTGAGGATTCCAGTCGGGGTCGATCAGCACCACTCGATTTGCGGCTGTAAGACTGATACCAACACCACCAGTACGAGTTGTCAACAGCATCACGAAGATGTGCTTATCATTATTATATCTATAGATGATTGATTCTCGTTGAGCGATAGGAGTGGAGCCATCCAGACGGAGAAAAGAGAAACCAAACTCTTTCATCATACCCTCCAACATGTTTAACATGCTCTGTGTCTGGCTAAACAATAGTACCTTGTGGCCTTCATTTTTCCATAATGGCAACACTTTGCTCAATACAAGTAACTTGCCAGAATCCTGCCATGTCAATTCATTTTGCTGCAATGCTTCTATACCTAAAGCATCGAAATCATCACCTTTGATATCATCCTCAATTTCTAACTTCTTGCTATTCTTACTAGTACTATCCTTTTTCGTTGTCGTGACTTCATCATGCCACATCACTTTGCCGTCTTTGTACACCAATCCCGGGTGATTACACAGCTTTCTTAACGTAGTGATAGCTCGAAAAGCCAATGTTTTCTTCAAAAGCACGGCTTCAATCTCAGGACTCGCGAGGATATCTCTATAAATGTCTCTCTGTCTATTTGACAATGAGCAAAATAATACTTGCTCCGTCTTCTTGGGAAGAGAGGTGGCCACTTGCACATCAGTCTTGCGTCTTCTCAACAGAATCGGACGCACAATGTTTTGTAAAGTAGTTGCAATTCGTACCGCAATGTCTACCTTCATTCTACCTGCTCCTGCATACCCTCCAGCTCGAATAGGTGCAGCAAATTCCGTCTCGAATGCTTTCAAGGTGCCTAGTCTGCCAGGGTAGCAGAAATCTAGCAAACTCCATAATTCTGTCAAATTATTCTGAATAGGTGTTCCACTTAGAATCAATCGATGAAACGCAGGAAGTACTTTGCATACTTCTGTGATATTGGCATGCGGGTTTCGTATCTTTTGGCCTTCATCTAAACACACAGAAGTCCACTCGATCAACACCAGTGATTTCCTGTACTTGCGTAATCCTTCATAACTTGTCACTACCACCAATCCTCGACTATTGCCATTTTTCTGAAGACGTCTGAGAGCGAATTCTATGCCTGCTTCTCCCATGGTAGCCAGCTCACGAGCAGTCTTACTGATACTGTGCAAAAGTAATACACGGAGACTTGGAACCCATTTATGCAATTCTCTTAACCAATGACACAATACGGTAGCAGGACATACAATAAGAAATATCGCACGATTAGTACTTCTCTGTGCACGATATTCCCTATTTTGGCGATTATTCTGTTGCTCTTGGTTGACACACGCCAGACTATGAAAATGAGTACACAATTGTACTGTTTTGCCCAATCCCATTTCATCTCCCAAAATGCCTCCAATTCCTTGTCGAAATAGATTAAACAACCATGCACAGCCTTCTTTCTGGTAATCGTGCAATATGTCCCACGTTTTCTTGGGAATCGCTGCTCCATAGTCTGTGAGCATCATTTCTTCATTATTGCCATTGCTGATTCCTAGTTCATCAAGGCGAGCAGCATACTCTTCATCCTCCCAGTCATCATCTACTTCCAGATGAGGATGGTGCGCAAAGTCCCTCTCCTCCTCCTCCTCTTCTTCTTCTTCTTCTTCCTCTTTTATTGCCAGTCTCTCTCTCTCATTCTCAATTGCTGCCTCTTCTTCCATGCCCACATCGCCTAGGAAGGGGTTGTCAAACTCAGGAGAGGGTGTCTTTCTTCTAGAACTACCATTTTGGAGACGAGAAGACACGCTGCCATTATTACCAGCAGCTTTGGAAGACACTTTTGTGAGTCGGCCTTTCTTGGGCTTGCGAGCACCTTGTTTGGCAATCTCCATGTCGTCACTATCGAAAACCATCTCTGTTTCCTCCTCTTCCTCGTCATCGCTACTATCGCTATCACCATCATTTTGTTTGAGTCGAGATGCTTTTCCGGCCTTTCCTTCCTTGTCGGGAACGTATCGGTCACCCACTTCACTATCTCCACTTTCTGAGCCAGATTCGGACTCCTCAGATGAGCCTAGACCCAATCCATGTGCTTGGCTCATTGTGGACACCTTATGTGTGGCACTAGCAGCAGCCTGGCGGCGACTTGCCCCACGGCTAGGACCCCGACAGCCTGCCATATGAGCTGCCAGGAACTCATCTACACCAATGCGTTTGGGAATTGACAATATATCACTACAGAGAGGGCACTGCACAGTATTGCCTTCATCGCTTCTCTGCTTCTGCTTCTTCTGCTTTCTCTTCTTTATAGCCTTCTCCGTCTCTCTGTCTCGGGAGCTGCTACTGTTCTTACTCTTACCAGGGTCTCTCTTTGGCTCTTCCGGAGAATAATCAAGCTTTATACTTTTGCCTTGGCCTCTGCGTACAGGAAACCTTTCTTCTTCTTCCTCCTCCTCCTCCTTCTCCTCTTCAAACATACTTGGAGCAGTATTCAAGGAATGCTCAATCGCGGCTGTATCTGTATCTTTGTCCAACAATGCAGTACTACCAATGGCATCGAAACTAGACAACAAATCTTTCTCTTGTTCGATGCGTATATTCTTTTCTTCTTCTTCTTCTTTCGGTGAACTTTCTGTTGGTCCTGCTGCTTCCTTTGTAATCGCATCAATCATGGAATCATCAATAGGCAAACTCTTTCTCTCTCGCAACGTTGTGTGTACAGTCATTGGCTCTGCATTGCCAGAAGAAGAAAAACGACGACCTCTGTATGTGAAATTGTTGGCCAATAAGTGTTGTGGATGTTCAGCAGCAGTCAATGTGCGCACCACAGAATGATCAGCCAACTTCGTTCTCACTTTCACTCGCGTTTGTGCCATTGCTGACGATGTAGCAATCTTGCGACGAGCATCCATTTCTACAGAATTATTACTGCGGCTTTGTAGTAAGCTCTCCAAAAAGCGGTATTTCAATATTTTGACAAGAGATGCACCATCATGGTCATTGTCATTGTCAGGACCATCACTTTCATCACTTTGTAGCATATTGCCCTGTCGATCCAGGCCGGCATCTTTCCGCAAGCGCTCAGACAGCTTCAACAAAGACTCTGATGTAAGATTGGGAATACCCTGAGAGGGCATGCTCGGCACGAGCAAGGGATTCGTAGAATACTCGATTTGTGACAACACTTTCTGACGAAGAGCATCTGAAGCAGATTGCTCCTCCGAACGCGCTGTCACGCCAAGATCGGCTAATATAGAGTCCATATGCGCTCGCGGTGCGTTCAAAAGGTCATACACCTCGTTGTTGACACTGGGGCAGCACCAATGAGTTCGAGGAAAGGAAGTGACTGTGCGAGGTCGGGCGTGACAACCTCCAGGCTAAACAGGACAACCTTCACGATTGCTCTTGTCTTTCTGGGAAATGCAATCCTTACAGGAGAATCCCCTGCAGATGTTGTCATGTCCTGCCGCAAACGCGCCAGCTCTTCATACTGCCTCCAGGATGTCGATTTCTGTGTAGCTCATACTGCCGGATCAACTATAGATAAAATCAGGATCTGTCAATCTACGGTACATTTCCAATACTTAGCTTTAATGGAATACGCGGCTTATCTGCGTATTGTTCCTTTTGCTGCTCACAACCATGCCGCTAACACACTAGCTCTTCAGATGCGCCAACCTTCGGTTGGGGCCAACGATACCTGATACCCTTGTGATGTGCTTCATTCAATTAGAGCTCATCAGCAAATCTGTACTGATTTCTAGTCTCCCGAGTATGCCATCTCTGTATAGCAAGTCTCGCATGCTGGTACAACCATATCAGCACTCTATACATACAACGTCCAATCTCATTACAAACCAATAACATCTCTATGAGTGGCAACATACTGGAATCTTCATCACTATCGTAATCGATGGTAATCTCCTTGTCCTCTTCTTCCAGTACCTGCTCCAGAGTGGGGAGACTAGTATTGGACGTATATGCGCCAGACACACCAGATTGATCAGTGAGCTCCGTAAAGCCTGTGAAGCCTGTAAAGTCACTCGTCTGGGAGGTAGACGATACCACAGATTCATTGTCGCCCAAGAGCGGCTTTGATTCGTAATCGTCAGAGGTATGCATTGCGTATCGTGTTCTAATTGCCGCTATCAACTATCCACGATACCATTAATCGAAACCGCAAACCCGCGATTGGTACTCTACAAGCTCGTAATAATGGACAAAAGAGAATCGAGCTAACTTTTTCTCAACACCTGATATCTACAAGACTATGATAGCAGAGAATCCAACAATACCTCCAACAACACTCAAGGGGTCTATTTACCACCTCAGCACTCCAATGCACACCACTAAGCAGTCAATGCCAACGAAATCGTAGCCTTTTCCCAAATAGGAATGGATTACCGACCCCGTCAATCACTCACTTGGCTCCAGATTCCAGCATGGCTTAACGCTCCACAGAAGCATTGGTAGGATAGATAGAGCATGGTTGTGAGCAGCAAAAGGAATAATACGCAGATAAGCTGCGTATTCCATTCAACTGCAAATCAAAATTAAACTGTATACAAAGATCCTGATTTTATCTATAGCTGATCCGGCAGTATGAGCTACACCGAAATCGACATCCTGGAGGCAGCATGAAGAGCTGGCGTGTTTGCGGCATGGTTGTGGGCAGCAAAAGGAACAATACGCAGATAAGCTGCGTATTCCATGATAATCTACTCTCGTTTCTGGCACTGGTCCGAGATCCTGATTTTATCTATAGCTGATCCGGCACTATGCGCTACACAGAAATCGACATCCTGGAGGCACCATGAAGAGCTGGCGTGTTTGCGGCATGGTTCTGAGCAGCAAAAGGAACAATACGCAGATAAGCTGCGTATTCCGTTCAAAAATAAACGATATACATATTCATCCATTGGTCCGAGATCCTGATTTTATCTATAGCTGATCCGGCACTATGCGCTACACAGAAATCGACATCCTGGAGGCACCA
>OZSS01001647.1_pt1 | contig 10163 bp, 11 predicted proteins | sample 1779911 | NCBI WGS metagenome assembly OZSS01 (sample SAMEA2603589, study PRJEB24840) | metagenome | biome: Water; feature: Photic zone; material: Seawater sample | place: Mediterranean Sea | collected 2013-11-12 | depth 10 m | reverse complement strand
TTGTTTGGTTATTAGGTTTAATAGGAATACATCCTATAATTACATCAGCACCAATATTATCATTATTTGCGCCACTCTTATCTGTATGGGAAGCGGCATTTTTAATGCAAGCACATCTGATTGGTTGGTGCGCAGGAACATCTTGTAGTTTTACCTCTTTGTCAGTACTGACAACAGCTGAAAATTTTAAATTATCAATTTCCAAATTAGTTTTCGGTCCAAACTTATTTGCCATAGGTTGTTTAACTATTTTGGGTGCTATTTTTTTAATAATATTAAATTACTTTTTGTAGAGCTTCACTTGTGATTTTTTTTCCAAGTACGTGTTCTCTATAGGATACATAGCAAACACATATCATAATAACTGTACCACCTATTATAACAAATAGATCAAATTCCTCGTCAAATATAAATAGACCAACCATAGAGGCCCATACAAGTTGAAGAAATAGAACGGGTTGAGTTACTACCATAGGTGCTGCTTTAATTGCTTTAGTCATTGTTATATGTCCAAGCGTTGCTATAAGAGCTGTAAATGAAAGGATTAATAAAGCCTTAAGGGATAAAGGTTCCCAACTATAGATTGCCGAAGGTATTAAAAATATAGTGGTAAATATAGATAACATAGCGACTATTTCCGATGATGTTCTCTCTTTTGAAACAACTTTTGCTATAAGATATGATGCAGTGAAAACCATAGTTGCAATTAACATTCCTAGTTGGCCACTTTCAATTACTTTGAAGCCTGGCCTTAATATAATTAAAGCTCCGATGAATGAAATTAATATTGCTGATAATCTATGTTTGTGTAATTTCTCTTTCAAAAATATTGAAGCGCCAATCGATACAAATATGTAAGTAAGAAAACCTATAGCAGTAACTTCTGCAACTGGCATTACTGACATCGCATAAAACCATAATGTTACCCCAATCGAGTGTACAAATCCTCTTAAGATAAATTTATTAAACAAGGAACGATCAGGTTTGAATTTAGTAAGAGTTATAAGAGATGGAACCAACATGACTGTACCAATTGCATATCTTAAAAAAGCAGCTTGAGGTGCAGGGACTTCACCTTCTAGATATCGAACAGTAGCAGTCACACCAACAAATAGGATGGTGGTTATTACCATCCATAAAATACCAATAATAGATTGATTCAAATGATCGAACCCTTAAATAATTATCATGTTAATTAAATTTAACTTGTAAGTCTACTTTAAAGAGCAAAAACTTACATACCTTGATAATTTGGTCCGCCACCACCTTGGGGTGTTACCCAATTAATATTTTGGGTTGGGTCTTTAATATCGCAAGTTTTACAATGAACACAGTTTTGTGCGTTTATTTGCAATTTAGGTTTATCATTTTCTGTAATAATTTCATAAACACCTGCGGGACAATATCGAGTTTCGGGATTGTCATATAAATCTAAATTTACACTGATTGGTACTGTTTCATCTTTCAGAGTTAAATGACAAGGTTGATTTTCTTCATGATTAGTACCCGAAAATGATACATTTGTTAACCTATCAAAACTTATTATATTGTCAGGTTTAGGATAATCAATTATTTGGTGTTTATTTTTATTTTCAAGACTTTCATGATCCGTACCATGGTGGTCAATTGTCCAGGGTGCTTTTCCTCTAAATATATAAGTATCAATAGCGCTGTATGCTAAAGCTTTCCAAAAACCCCATTTAAATGAAGGCCTAATATTTCGTACTTTGTATAACTCAGACCATAACCAGCTAGATTTAATTAATTTTTCGTAGTTAGTTATTTCTTCAATTTTATCTATATCTTCAAAAATTGCTTCTGCAGCTAAAATTCCTGACTTCATAGCTAAATGAGTTCCTTTAATTTTAGGTACATTGAGGAATCCAGCTTCGCAGCCTGAAAGAAGACCGCCTGGAAACGTCAATTTTGGTAAGGATTGAACACCACCCTCATTTAAGGCCCTTGCTCCGTAATTTATTCTTCGACCACCTTCAAGAATTTTTTTAATTTCTGGATGATGTTTAAATCTTTGAAATTCCATGTAAGGTGATAAATACGGGTTTTTATAATCTAAGCCTATTACAAATCCAATCGAGACCTTATTATTATCTAGATGGTATAAGAAAGATCCTCCATAGGTGTCGCTTTTTAGAGGCCATCCAGTTGTGTGCATGATACTTCCTGGCTTACTTTTTTTTGGATCTACCTCCCATAGTTCTTTGATACCTATTCCATATGTTTGTGGAGATGAATGTGCATTTAGTTTGAATTTATTTACTAAAATTTTTCCTAAATGTCCTCTGCAGCCTTCTGAAAAAATTGTTTGTTTAGCACGTAATTCAATCCCTTGTTCAAAATTTGGACCTTCTGATCCATCTTTTAGTCTTCCCATATCACATGTTGCTACGCCAACCACATTATTTTTTTCATTAAACAAAATCTCTGATGCAGAAAAACCTGGATAAATTTCAACTTCAAGAGCTTCAGCTTCCTGTGCTAACCATTTTGTAAAGTCACTCAAGCTTATAATATAATTACCTTTATTGTGCATTTGAGGAGGTGTTGGTAATTTGTAAGATTTTGTTTCAGTAAGAAAGAGAAATGAGTCATCTTTAGCTTGTGTTTTCAACGGACTATTTTTTGAGTTCCAGTCTGGTATAAGTTCATCAAGTGCTTTAGTTTCAATAACAGCTCCTGAAACTATATGTGCCCCAACTTCTGAACCCTTTTCTATAACACAAACTGAAATATCTTTATTATTTTTTTTACTTAGTTGTTTTAGTTTAATAGCAGCGCTAAGCCCTGAAGGACCTGCTCCTACAATAACAACATCATATTCCATTACTTCTCTTGTACTCATTTAACTTCCTAAAAATTTTAATAGTAATTACTTAACAAAAAAAAATATATAGTTACTAGTAATTTTTGATTTTTTTTAATAAAACATTCTTATTAGAATATAATGTTAAAGAGGTTATAAAAAAATGAATCCAGATGTAGGTATTATTTTACTAATAATATATCCAATAGTTCTAGTTGGAGCGATAATTTGGTTTGGTAAACACTCTGTCAAGCCTGATTAAATTTTATAAATCCTCTTTAATAGACAGAACTGCAGCTTCAAACGGCATCGAGATGCATTTATGCCTATTTTTAATATCTCTTATAGGTGTAAAAATTTCTATATCTTCTGGAAGTGATTTTGAGAGATTTTGATTTTTATCTCCCAACCATTTTAAAAACTCAGCAATAAAATCTGATTTTGGTAACTCATTTTTTTTTAATATTTTTACCGTAAGACCAGCAGAAGCTTCACAAAGAGCACATCCTCTTACTATTGCCGAGATATTTTCGATTTGATTATTTAAAAGTTTAATTCGAATTTTAACCTCATCACCACACATCGGATTTTTCATTTCGTAAGATCTATTAAAATCTTCTATTGCGGTACTTTTTTTGTTTTCAGCGGCAAGGCTAAGTATTTTTTCTTGGTATATTGATAATTCGCTCAATTATTGGTTAACCATTAGTAAAACAACACTGGCAGCAGCTATTGCATAAAAAACATACAACAAGACATGAGTATCCTCATACACATTTTCTTCAGGAATACCGGCTGGTAAATCTTTTTTGTTTTTCTTCATCTTGCTTTCCTCAAGTTAAGAATTTTTCTAATTTTATAATGGATTGATAAATCATTATCAATTGATTTACCCAATAAAAATAAAAATTAATAACATTACTTTTAAAAAAATAACTACATCATAAATCTAAAAGAATTTAAAAATTTGTGATATTAAAATAAAAATTAAAAAAATCGAGAAAATTTGAATAATAATAAATCCGTCTTTACCAACTTCTCGGTCAGAAACCCTATCAGTTGTCATTATAGTGGCCAGATATAATTTAGTTTTGATAGAAAAGTGTATAATATTTTTACCTAAAGTTTCATTTAATTTTGATACTAAACTAATTAATGGGACAATGACACCAGGAAGCATTTTTCTATAAATCCAGTCACTGTTAAGAACTGTAGAATTTAATTCTGGTGGGTAGATTTTAAAATGCCATAAACATATAAATGCAAAAGCTGCAAATGTTAAAAGTTGTAATTGTCCAACAACGTGACTAAAATCATAAGGTTCGTAGCTGATTTGATATGGTAATATTGAATAAAAGATTGATGGGAATACACCAATTAAGATACACAAAGCTGAAGCAATTATCATAGCAATGATCATGTTAATTGGTGCCTCTTTAGTTTTAATGCCACTATCATGCGCAAAAAATGCGAAAAAAGGTATTTTAATACCAGAGTGATGTAGTACACCTGCTGAAGCAAATAGAAGCATAAAATATACTAATATTAATCCTTCTTTACCAAGCGCTGACATAATTAAAGATTTTGCAACAAAACCACTAAATAAAGGAAATGCTGAAATTGAAATAGCTCCAATAATTGTGCATATTGCTGTAATTGGCATATATTTGAATAAGCCACCTAGTTCGGAAGCCTTGCAGGTTCCAACTCTATAAAGAACAGCTCCCATACCCATAAAAAGTAATCCTTTGTATAAAATATGGGCGAAAGCGTGAGCAACTGCTCCATTGATAGCTAATTCTGTTCCTATACCAATTGCGACTATCATAAAACCTAGTTGATTATTTAAGCTGTAAGTTAAAACTCTCCTTAAATCATTTTCAATAACCGCAAAAAATATGGGGTAAAATGTCATTATTGCTCCAATGGCAATTAATATTTCAGTACCAGCAAAAGATTTAGCAAAACAATAAATAGCTAATTTTGTGGTAAAGGTTGAAAGTGCAACTGTACCAATTTCTGATGCCTCTGGATACGAGTCTTGAAGCCATCCATTTAAGAGAGGAAATGCTGCTTTAATACCGAATGCTATAAAGATTAATTGTCCGTAAAGGGAATTAATATCAAATTTTGTGAATAATGCATTACCTTCATTATTAAGTAAAATTAAAGCGCCAGCTAGCAAAAACATTCCTGAAGTGACTTGAATAATTATGTATCTAAAAGCTGATCTATAAGAACGGTTAGTATTGCTAGCTAGTATCAAAAATACTGAGGTAAAAGCAGTTGCTTCCCACCAAACAAATAAGGTAAACAGATCTCCCGCATGTACAGCCGCAATCGCAGCACCACTATAACTCATAATAGCAGTATGCTGCTTCCAATCTTTTTCATGTGCACCATAAATAATGTTAAGAACTGCTGCTATATGAAAAATAATAGCAAAAGGTAGGCTTAAAGCATCAGACTGAAATAATATAAATTCAAAATCAAAAAAATTAATACTTGAATGTATTCCAACTCCAAGCATTAAGGGATATGCAGAAAATAAAACTAATACTAGCATGTATATTTGTCTTATTATATGAGGTAAAAAGGGGATTAATAATGCCCCTAAAACCATTATAAATCCTGGAGGAAAACTATCTATCATAATAATCCTCATCTTTCATAAGAAATGATCTTAAACTTACACCTATTTTGAAAATAACTATACATGATAAGAAACCAAAAAAAGCAGGGAAAAAAATTATGTCCTCTATAGAGGTTTCGCCGTACCTATGCCCAATTAGTTCTAAAATTAAAAATAAAATGCATAAACCAAGAACACTTGAATTTATTTTACCAAACTTTTTAATTAATAATTTCATTATTAGTTTACCATTATTGAGGTTAGTTTTTGAAAGGGTTCCATAGCAAAAAACAAAATTATAGTTAAAGAACATGTGCATATAATAGGAATAATTATGAGTGTTGGCATTTTAACTTTAATTTCACGATCTTTTTTAAGAAAAAAAGCTCTAGCTGGGATTTCCATTAAGTAATAAGCATTCAAAATTGTTGAGAGAGAAAAAACAACTAAAACAAACAAATAACCACTTTCAGCCGCACCCAGCATTAAAAAAAACTTACTCCATGATCCTGCCATAGGGGGGACACCAATGATAGACAATGATCCTATAAAAAAGGCCAAAAATATTAAAGGCATAGATTTGCCGTGACCATTTAATTCAGAGATTTTAGACATTTTTGCACCAACATAAATGGCACCTGCGACAAAGAACAAAGTTATTTTCCCAGCAGCATGAGTTACTATATGTAAAACGGCACCTTGAGTAGCCATTGCAGAAGCTAATGCTCCTCCTAGGGTAATATAAGATAATTGACTAATTGTAGAGTAGGCTAGTCTAGCTTTAATATCATCTTTATAAATAGCTATAATACTCGTAATTAGTAATGTAAAAGAAGCTAACCAAATTAACCAGATGGATGCCCCTGTTTTAGCTAAGAAATCAATCCCAAAAACATTTGTTAGTATTAATAACATTGTAAAAACACCAGCTTTTACCACTGCTACGGCATGAAGTAAAGCTGAGACAGGAGTAGGGGCAACCATGGCTGCAGGCAACCATTTATGTATTGGTATAAGCGCAGCTTTACCTATTCCAAATGCAAACATTGCAAGTAAATATGGAGCATATTCATGGCTAAGATTTCCTTCTAAAACTCCATTTTTAGACATATCAAGGGAACCGGTCAGAACCCAAACACATATAATGGCTGGAAGCAAGAAAATAACTGAAGATCCAACTAGTATAGACATGTAAATGCGCCCAGCCTTTTGTGCTAGTTCATTTTGTTTATGAGCAACCAGGGGATATGTAGAAAATGTTAATACTTCATAAAATATAAATAATGTTAAAAGATCACCAGAGTAGGCTATGCATAAAGCTGCATGAACAGCCATTGCATAAAATGTATAAAATCTTGTTTGATTTTTTTCTTGGTTACCGCGCATATATCCAACTGAATAAATGGCGGCAAAAATCCAAAGAACTGATGCAACCAATCCAAATATTGCTCCTAGGGGTGTTATTTCAAAGCCAATCTTGATCCCATCAGATATAGCTATAACATCTAGTTTAGGTATTTTTCCTTCTAATACTGCATTCATTATTTCAATAGCACCATAGGAACTAATTATTCCACCTAGCGGACCAAGTAAGTCTCTCAGATTTGGATTTTTTGATAGGAAAGGCGTTACTAAAAATACTATTAAAGGAGATAAAATAGTTATTAAAATATAAGTTTCCAAGGAGATCATTTTCGTTCTCCAAGCAATTGTTCTGCTGCTTCAAAACTACTATCAACCACTAACGATGCATCGAGGCCAAAATATATATTTAAAAATGTAATTATTAGTAAAGCAATATAAACGAGTGGATTTTCTTTTATTAGAAGGTTTTTTGGTCCCTCATGAAACCACAAAGCTTCTATCATTTTCCACAAATATACAACTGACAAAGCAGAACTAGCTAAGATAAGCATTGCTATCCAAATCGCATCTGCACTAATTGATGCTTTAATAATATATAATTTAGATATAAACCCTGCAGTTAATGGGATACCTGCGAGACTGAATGAGCATATTACAAAACAGATAAAAGTAATTGGCATTGCTCTACCAAGACCTGATAAATTATTTATTGTAATTCTTTTATTAATATAAAAACTCATTGAAGTAATTGCCATAAACAAAGCACCCTTTATAAGGGCATGATTGAATAAATGTATAAAACCAGCTGCAACACTTGCCTTAGTTCCAATAGCAAAAGCTAATGTAATATATCCTATTTGAGCAATTGATGAGTGTGCTAATAACCTCTTAATATCTTTTTCAAAAATAGCCATAATTGTGCCGGCGAACATAGCAAATATTGATAGAGGAAGAATAACATATTGTAGTGTATTAATTATTAAAGAATCCGAAATATCAAAAACAGAAAATAAAATTCGTGCTAATATGTAAAGAGAAGCTTTTGTAGCTGTCGCTGCGAGTAAAACTGAAACTGCAGATGGAGCATAAGCGTAAGCTCTAGGAAGCCATACATGAAGTGGAAATACAGCTGCCTTAACCATAATTCCAATTATCATAAATCCAAATCCAGCTATAAGTGCTTTATTATCATTGATTTCAGCAATGCGCTGTGATAGGTCAGCAAGATTAAGCGTTCCTGTAATTCCGTACAACAAACCTACGCCAATTACATAAAGCGTAGCCCCAACAGCGCCTAGAACAAGATAGTTATAAGCTGCAACCAAACCTTGCTTATCCTTTTGTCCTCCCATTGCAACCAGCGCTACCGATGCAAGCGAAGAAATTTCTAAAAAGACAAAAAGGTTAAATGCGTCACCTGTCGTTACTAAACCTATTAATCCTGCTATAGCTAATAACCATAGGCTATAAACCTTTGAAATAGATGAGCTATTTATTTCAGCAGGCATTACTTTGGAGGAAAAAATTGTTGTTATAAAACTAATTAGAGAAATTATTATAATAGGAACAATTGATACTTTATCGATTACATATTCTATACCCATAGGGGGTATCCAATTACCCAGAGCGTATGAAATTGAAGTATGTAGATAGACTTCCTGATATAAAAATAGTGAAAAAATAAACGTAATAAACGTTGTGAAAAGTGTAATTAACCAACTCAGAAAATTATATGGAATAAGTACGACAATAAGAGACATCATTAAAGGACAGATGACTACTAAAATAGGCAAGTTTTTAATTATGATATCTGTCATTTTTTAAACTTTACGCTAACTTTTTTATTTGTTTCTATTAGTTCATGATAATCAACTAAATCTTGAGCTGATATATCATCCTCTTCTATACTCCCATATTCAGAGTTAATTCTTAAAACTAATGACAAACCTAGGGCAGTTGTTGCAACACCCACTACAATAGCAGTGAGGATGAGAACATGTGGTAATGGATTAGAATAAAGTGTGTCGTTGATATCATTTAAAATTGGAGCAGTGCCACCTTGTATTTTTCCAAATGTAATATATAGGAGAAAAACAGAAGTCTGGAAAATAGTTAAACCCACAATCTTTTTTAATAAATTCTTTTTTCCTATTACTAAGAAAAGACCTATCATCATTAATAAGAATACTACCCAATAATTCCAAACACCAAGAGACGAAGAAATCATTTTGTTTCTCCTGATGTTTTGAAATCTGCAAAAGCATAAAATAATGCTATCATTACATTTGAAACTGTTAGCCCAACACCAAATTCAACTAATAATATTCCAATATGTTGACCGGCCTGGTTTGTACTTCCTAACACATTGTAGGATAAAAATTCTTCACCTAATAACATAGATGCAACACCAACACCTCCATACAAAATACCACCTAATGCGAGTAAAAACACATTGATATTTAAAGGAAAAAGTTCTTTGCCTTTTTCTAGGCCAAACACAATTGCGTAAAGTATGAACGCGCTTGCAACAATGACTCCAGCTTGGAAACCTCCGCCCGGCCCAAAGTCTCCATGAAATTGAACGTATAAACCAAATAAAATTATAGGAGCAAAAAGAATTTTAGTTGCAATTCTTAATATTGGGTTTTTATCCATTATTTAAAACCTTTTTTTAGATTTTAATTTTTTTACGTTTTTCTTATTATTTTTTAATATTGCTAAGACAGCAATTCCAGCGGTGAAAACAACTATTGTTTCTCCAAAAGTATCATAGCCACGTTACTGCCAACTTAGCAAGGGAGAAAGGAATAATCCCCGTTGGTAAAAAAATCGGAAAGTTATTATGATCTCAGAATTAATAATAAACGCATTTTTAGTTTCAATTATGCTAGGAATTGGAATTGCTCTCTTAAAATCCAGATCTGTAATATATACAGTTCTTTTAACAAGCGCTTATTCATTAGTAGCTGCGCTGATGTTTATTTCTTTAGATGCTGTTGATGTCGCCTTTACTGAAGCATCTGTAGGCGCTGGAATATCGACAATTTTATTTCTAGCAGCTATGGCTTTTTTGCCAAGAGAAGAGGAAAAAAATGTCACTTCTCAATTTTTTCCAGCTATTGTTTGCTTGGCCCTTGGTGGTGTTTTAATATGGTGCAGTTATGATTTGCCCCAAATTGGACTTGCCTCATCCCCTATACATCAACATATTGTTCCAGAATATATTTTAGGATCTAGAAATGATATTGGAATACCAAATATAGTCACTTCAGTTTTAGCTAGTTATCGTGGCTATGATACTTTTGGAGAAACAATAGTTGTTTTCACCGCTGGAATTGCTGTCTT
>OZSS01001646.1_pt1 | contig 10166 bp, 11 predicted proteins | sample 1779911 | NCBI WGS metagenome assembly OZSS01 (sample SAMEA2603589, study PRJEB24840) | metagenome | biome: Water; feature: Photic zone; material: Seawater sample | place: Mediterranean Sea | collected 2013-11-12 | depth 10 m | reverse complement strand
CCTCTTGATGATTGCTCAACCACCATTGGAATAAGATTATTTGTAATATGATCTATTGGATCTTTCATTTTTTTGTATCTTTAATATTAAATGTTTTAACTTCAAGTTTTTTATAATCATCCTCACTTAATTTTATAACATTTGTTTTCGATTTGGAAATAATTGAATCGATTACTTTTTTTTCTCGATACATTCGATGACCAACAATCCAATCAACTACTGAATGAGGGTTTTCCAAGACATTACCATGTCCAGGAGCAATATATTTTAGATCTATTTCTTTCAGTAATTCTAAAGAATCAATATATTGTTTCATGTTTCCATCTGGAGGAGCTATAACTACAGTTGATCCATCCATAATATGATCGCCAGTAAAAATTAACTTTTCTTCTTCAAGCAAAAAACAAAGATGATTGGAAGCGTGCCCAGGAGTATGAATAACTTTCAAAGTATATTCTGCTTCATTAATTTCATCGCCGTGTTTCAGTTCTTTTTTTGTTTTGAAAGTAGGATCTTGCATTTCCTTGTGAAGAGGATACATCCCCATAACAGGTGCAGCTGTCCTTTGGTGAAGTAATTTTGCGCCCGGAGAATGGTCGTTGTGAGTATGAGTAACTAAAATTTGTTTTATGTCTTCTCCGCAAATCTTTGCGATATTTTCTACATGCTCTGTTGATGCAGGGCCTGGATCAATGACTGTAATTTCTTGATGGCCGACTAAATATGTATTGGTGCCTCCACCAGTAAATACTCCTCCATTATCAGCAGTAATTCTTCTTACCAAGGGGGATATTTCAATGATCTTCATAACCTTCGTCGCCTGGAAGCAAACCTATCATTTTTCCATCTTTCATAAAAAATTTTGGTTCGATTGACGAAACCTCGCTTTGACACTTAACTTTGTTTTCTAATAAATCATCTGTAGACGAAAATCCTACTATTGCCTCAAGATTTCTTATTGTCGGCAATATTATTGGAAATTTTCCTTCTTCTCCGCCTTTGATAGCATTTTCTGGAGTTATCCATGTGCTTTCTACTCCTTCGCTTCCATCATGAATTGCTTTTTGATCTGATGGCGCTAAAGCAATAAAAAATCTTGTGCTATAACGTTTCATTTCCATTTTAGGTGTAATCCAATGTGATACATAGGCCAGCCTATCAACGGCTAATTTTAAATTTAATTGTTTACACAACTCCAATAAAACTGGCTCACCTCTATTAAGTTTATCTCTATATGAAGCTAGTATTTCTGTCTCTTCTTCATCGGAAGCTCCAAATAAATCGCCATTTTCTCTGTAAGCAAGTAGCACGCCACATTCTTCAAAGCACTCTCTTATGCATGCTATCCAATAATTTAATCCACCGCTTTTAACATTGAGAATTTGTGAAGCCATCTCATCAGTTAAACCCGAACAAAAACTATTTATTTCTATTTCTTCGTCAACAGGATCAAGTTTTCCCCCAGGAAAAACCCACGCTCCCCCAAAATTTGTTTTTGCATTTCTCTTGATCATAAAAACTTCAATTTCATTTTCAAGGGCCCTAACCAACAGCACTGTGGCTGCTGGTTTAGGATCTGAAGGTGGGGCTCCAGGCTCAGCTTTCTGAATGTTTACAGATTCTTGTTTAGACAAGATTTCAGGAAATTCTTGATCTTTTGCCATTTAAAACTAGGCAACGAATTTAGAAAGTCTGGCTTTTATTATTTCTTCTGCATCTGAAACAATTCTTTCAACAAGATCAGAACAAGTTGGAATATCATGAATCAATCCTGCAACCATTCCACAACTCCAAGCGCCTGCATCCATGGTGCCTTCCTGCATTATTTTTGGATATACTCCTGCAACTTCATCCATGATATCTGTAATTTGAATATCATCTCCAAGAGCTTTTTCTTTCTCTAAAATTTTATCTACTGCTCCATTCGCTAAGACTCTCTCAGTATTTCTTAAAGGTCTCATAATTAACTTGGTATCAAGCTCTGATGCAGCTACTAATGCTTCTTTAACATTTTGATGAACAGGAGCTTCTTTAGTAGCAATAAATCTGGTGCCCATATTTATTCCGTCCGCTCCCATTGACAAAGCAGCTGCTAATTGTTGTCCATTACCCATGCCTCCTGATGCAACAAAAGGAATAGATAATTCCTCTGCAGCTCTTGGAAGGAGGATCATATTTGGAATATCATCTTCTCCTGGGTGCCCACCACACTCGAAACCATCGACACTTACTGCATCACATCCAATTTTTTCTGCCTTTAATGAGTGTCTAACAGAGGTACATTTATGAATTACCTTGATTCCTGCACCCTTCAAGTCCGGCATATAAGCTTCAGGACTTCTTCCAGCAGTTTCAACTATCTTTATGCCACCTTCAACAATAGCTTGGATATAACCAGGATAATCTGGCTCCTGAAATCCTGGTAAAAAAGTTAAATTAACTCCAAAAGGTTTATCAGTCATTTCATGACATTTTGCTATTTCCTTTGCTAAGTCTTCAGGACTTTTTTGAGTAAGGCCAGTTATGATTCCTAGCCCTCCAGCATTTGCAACTGCGGATGCCATTTCCGCAAAACCTACATAATGCATTCCCCCTTGAATGATTGGGTGTTTAATTTCAAACATTTCTGTGATTTTCGTTTTAATCATCTTTTATCTCTCCAAAAAAATTAATTAGTACATTACTATATCTATAATGACGAGGGTTGCAATAAATGATACAAACAACTTCAAAAAAATAATGAAAGCGCAAAAAATAAATTCCTTAACACTTAAAAAGAAACTAACTAGATCTTCCGATGCTCATAAAGGGGAATTTGGACATGTGTTAGTTATTGGAGGAAATATTGGATTTGGGGGAGCTGGTCTATTGGCTTCCAGAGCTTCAGTTAATTGTGGAGCCGGTTTAGTATCTTTAGCAACCAGATCCAGTCATATATCTGCCTCGTTGAATTTTTGCCCTGAAGTTATGGTCAAGCCTGTTGACTCGGGTCAGGCGCTTGAAAAATACTTGGATTCGCCATCGGTAATTTGTTTAGGTCCAGGTCTAGGGCAGGACTTTTGGTCCGAACAAATGATATACAAATCTTTAGAAGCAGCCAAAAAAAATAATGTGCCCATGCTTATTGATGCAGATGGCCTGAATCTTTTGCCTAAGTTTATAAAAAAATTACCTTTACCAAAAAAAATAGTTCTTACCCCGCATGTTGGGGAAGCCTCAATACTTTTAAATACATCCAAAGAAAAAATAAAAAAAAATAGAGTATTGAGCGCTAAAAGAATTTCAAAAAAATATTCAGCGGTTGTTGTTTTAAAAGGAGAAAACTCAATTATTTGTTGGAAAGACAAATATTTTATCTGTGAAAAAGGGAACGCTGGAATGGCTACTGGAGGAATGGGAGATGTCTTAAGCGGAATAATAAGTAGTTTTATTGCTCAAAAAATGACGTTGTTAGATGCTGCATGTTTAGGTGTCGAATTACATGCCGAAGCTGCAGATGAATACTCCGAAGCTATTGGAATAAATAGTCTAACCCCAACCGATGTCCTAGATATTATTAAAGAGCTTATTTAATAATTCTAATGAAGAATAAATTAACGTTAAGCTCTTTAGAAGATACAAAGAAATTAGGTCAAGAATTAGCTAAAGAAATATTAAAAAGAAAAGGGGAAGCTGCATTTGTTGTTTTTCTTGATGGCGACCTTGGAACAGGCAAAACAACCCTAGTTAAAGAGATTATTTTTGCCCTAGGAGTGAAAGAGAAAGTTAAAAGTCCAACATTTACCATCATTGAGCCTTACGAACTTAATAATGAAAATATCTATCATGTTGATCTCTATAGAATAATTGATCCCACTGAACTTGAAATTATTGGCCTTAGAGAATATTTAAACGAATCAAATGCAATAATATTTATAGAATGGCCTGAGAAAAGCTACGGATATTTGAAAAAATTTGATTTGAAAATTTCCTTGAAACATCTATCTGAAAACGAAAGAAAATGCAGAATTGAACTAAATACCTAGAATTTTTTTTAAATCAGGTTTGAAATAAGTATCAGGCTTCATGATTTTACCTGCATCGTTTTTTACAGCTTTTCCGTCAACAAATTTGCTCATGTTTGAGGATCTTACTTCCTCCCAAACTTTATTGAACTCTATGCCGCAACTAGAACACATTCCCATAATTACCCATACCATATCTGCGAGCCCGTCAGCTACTTCTACCAAATCATTGTTTTCAAATGCTTCGAGCGTCTCTTTATATTCTTCCGTTATTAAATTCATATAAAGTTTTTGCTGATCTCCCTGCAGAGAAAGTTCTTTATTTATTGGTTGATCTCCAGCGCTCATAAAATCTTCGACATCTTTTTGATAGGACATGAATTCTCCTTAACTTAATTACTTTTTTTAAATACTTCTATATTATTTCAGGTAAACAGTTAAAAGATGGAAATTATTTTAAAAGATGGTTCTTACTATGAAATTGAGCAAAGCGATTTAATTTCTTGGCAAAGAACATATCATGAGTGCAATGTTTATCATGAAATAAATGCAGCTAGAGAATGGTGTCAAGCTAATCCATCTAGAAGAAAAACTAAAAGGGGGATAAAAAGATTTCTTAACGCTTGGCTTTCTAAAGCACATAAATTAAAAGGAAGCCCCTTTATTTTTAGTAATCAGACAAAATCAAACTCTGTTAAAGAATCAATGTACGATATTTCTTGGGTAGAGGAAGAAAATAAGCTAGAAATCTCCAAGTGGTATATTAAAAACAAAGGATTTTATTTTCTTGATGGAAAAAAACACACTGAGCCTTTTGGCATAAAAAAAGTGGTTAATATTACTGAAAAAAGTAAAAGTTTAAAGAAAAATAAGAAGTAAATTCTATTTCTTAAAAAAAATTCTTCTGGTATTATGCGCCAGCATATTTTTAAAGAATTATGAAAAAGGAAACCCATCCAGAATATAGAGAAGTACTGTTCCATGACACGAGCGTGGACAAATATTTTTTAATTCCATCAACGTTGAATACCGATCAAACCAAAGAGTGGGAAGATGGTAAAACTTATCCTTATTATCCTCTTGATATTTCATCTGCTTCTCATCCTTTTTACACAGGAAAACACAAAATTGTAGATACTGGTGGAAGAGTAGATAGATTCAAAAAACGTTTTGCTAAAACTGCATCAGCTGAACAAAAGTTAGCCGAAGCTTCAACTGAAGAAGTTGTTGAAGTAGCTCAAGAAGAAGTATCTGAAGCTCCAGTTGAAGAAGTCCAAGAAGATGTAACTGAAGCTCCAACTGAAGAAGTTGTTGAAGAAGAAACACCAAAAGAAAAAGAATAATCCTTAGCTAACTTTCATTAAAGTTATTCGTTTGAAGATTGCTCTTTTAAAATCTGAAATTTTATGAATCCGAAAGATATAAGAAATATCGCAATTATTGCTCATGTTGATCATGGAAAAACTACTTTGGTTGATAAGTTGCTTCAGCAATCAGGAACTCTTGATAGAAAAGATATTGGTTCTGAGAGAATTATGGATTCGAATGATCAGGAAAAAGAAAGAGGCATTACAATTTTGGCAAAAAATACAGCTATAAAATGGAAAGATCATAAAATAAATATTGTAGATACCCCTGGTCATGCTGATTTTGGAGGAGAAGTTGAAAGGGTTTTATCCATGGTCGACTCTGTTCTTTTGCTAGTTGATGCTGTAGATGGACCAATGCCACAGACTAGATTTGTTACTGAAAAAGCCTTCGAACAAGGTCTCAATCCAATATTAGTTATTAATAAAATTGATAGACCTGGAGCTAGACCTGATTGGGTTTTAGATCAAGTTTTCGATCTATTTGACCGACTTGGAGGAAATGATCAGCAAATGGATTTCCCTGTCATTTATGCTTCTGCATTAAATGGTGTGGCGGGAAATGAGTTAGAAGATATTAAAGAGGACATGGCTCCTTTATTGGACTTAGTGCTTAAAGAAGTAAGTCCTCCAGATGTTGACACCGAAAAACCTTTTCAAATGCAAATAAGTGCTTTGGATAGTAATAGCTATGTGGGTGTGATTGGCGTTGGAAGAATTACTTGTGGAAAACTCAAGCCTAACGATCAAGTAATAGTAATTGATGTAAAAAAAGATCAAAGAAAAGCAAAAATTTTACAGGTCATGAGTCATGACGGATTAGAAAGAATAGAAGTTGAAGAAGCAGAAGCAGGAGATATTGTTTGTATAACCGGAATAGAAAACCTATATATATCAGATACTTTGTGTGATCCTGAAAAAGTTGAACCGCTTCCTCCTTTATCTGTAGACGAACCTACTGTAAGTATGACATTTCAAGTAAATGATTCGCCTTTTGCAGGGCAAGATGGAAAGTTTGTAACTTCAAGAAACATTAAAGAAAGACTTGAACAAGAACTCTTGAGTAATGTTGCGCTTAAGGTCGAACCTGGCGAATCATCAGATAAATTTAAGGTATCAGGTAGAGGCGAATTGCATTTGTCAGTTCTAATTGAAAGTATGCGAAGAGATGGTTTTGAATTAGGCGTATCAAAACCTGAAGTTATTCAAAAAGAAGTAAATGGGGAAATTCATGAGCCTTTTGAGCAAATTGTTATCGATCTTGAGGAAGAGCATCAAGGCTCAATTATGGAAGAAATGGGTTTAAGAAAAGCAGAACTAAAAAATATGCAGCCAGATGGAAAAGGAAGAATCAAACTTGAATTTATAGCGCCCTCGAGGGGAATGATTGGGTTTAGGTCGCATTTCTTAACTTTAACGAGTGGCTCAGGAATTTTGACAAGTGTTTTTGATCATTACGGCCCAGCTAAAAAAGGTGAAGTTACTAATAGACAAAATGGAGTCTTGGTATCGATGACAAATGGAAAAACTTTATCTTATTCGCTATTCAATCTTCAAAATAGGGGAAAATTGTTTGTTGGTCATGGACTTGATATTTATAAAGGGCAAATTGTCGGTCTTCATTCAAGAGATAATGATTTACCAGTAAATCCTACTAAGGCAAAACAACTTACAAATGTTAGAGCTTCAGGCACAGATGAAAATCTAATTTTAACTCCTCATATAGAACATTCTTTGGAGCAAGCTTTGGAATTTATAGAAGATGATGAGTTGGTAGAAGTGACTCCAAGCGCTATAAGACTCAGAAAGAAATCTTTTACTTTTTAAAGTCTCTCTAGAATAGCATGATGGATTTGATCAAATGATCCATTTGATAAGCATATTATGTGAGTATTAGGTTCATTGAACTCAGGCAAAAAATTTAAAAATTCTCTAGTTCCGGAACAAGTTGAAAATTTTTTACTTTTTTTAGCTATTTTTTTTATTTGATTTTGATTTTTCGAGAAAAGAAAGACGTTGTCAGCATCTTCTAGAGATTTGGGTATTGCTTCATCGTGGTATCCAGATGACATTGTGTTGGATCTCATTTCTAGTAAGCAAATGATTTTCTGATCACCAACTTTTTTTCTTAAACCGTCCAAAGTGTATTTGATAGCAGTTGGATGATGAGCAAAATCATCGTAAACAGAAATGGAGTTTTTCTCCCCTATCATTTCCATTCTTCTGGCCGTTCCTTTAAATGCTGAAAGGGACTCTGAAATTTGTTTATTTTTAAGTCCCAAAGAGACCGCGATAATAAAAGTTGCCAAAGCATTTTTTTTGTTATGTTCTCCGATTAAATTCCAATTTATAGACCCCTTAATTTTTTTATCTTGAAAGATATCAAACGAAGAACATTCTGGATTTTTAATTCTTGCGTGCCAGCCCTTACTCTTACCCACTGCATCAAACGACTCTTCTTTGCAATAAACACCCATCTCTAACAATTTTTTTATGTTTAAGTCATCAACTGGGTAAAATAGCTTTGCATCTTTAGGCAATATTCTTAGTAAATGATGGAATTGTTTTTTAATGGCATCTAAATCATCAAATATATCGGCATGATCGAATTCCAAATTATTAATCAATAAAGTTGACGGGCTATAGTGAATAAACTTAGAACGCTTATCGAAAAAGGCAGTGTCATACTCATCGGCTTCGATGACAAAATATTTGTGTTTACCAAGATAAGCTGTTGAATCTAAATCTATTGCTCGACCGGCAATCATATAACCAATATCTAAACCCGCATCAATAAGCACCTTAGCCAACATAGAAGACGTGGAAGTTTTGCCATGCGTTCCACTGACTGCTATGACATGTCTATCTTCTAAAATTGATTCCGTTAAAAATTGTGGACCGGAGACAAACTTAAGTCTTCTTTTTAAGATTTCTTCCATCATTGGATTTCCTCTGGAAACAACATTTCCTATAACAAAGAGGTCGGTGTCATCGGCTATATTTTTTACACTAAATCCTTGATCTACTTTTATCCCTTGTTCTGCCAGTACGTTGCTCATTGGAGGGTAAGCATTTTCATCGCAGCCAGCAACTTCAAAACCTTTTTGAACCGCTAATTGTGCAAGTCCTCCCATGAAGGTTCCACAAACTCCTAAGACGTAAATTTTCATCATGCTGATTATATCTTTTTCCAGAACTACTTTTTTCAGTTATATTTCCCATGATGAATTCAAAAAAGAATGCTTTTTACGCCCAATCAGGTGGGGTTACTGCAGTAATTAATGCCTCAGCCGGTGGCGTCATCGAAACGGCTGCTAAATCAAAAAAAATCAATAAAGTCCTTTGCGGTGAGAATGGTATTCTTGGGGCATTAAATGAAAATTTAATTGATACCTCGAAAGAATCAAAAACTACCATTGCTAAATTAAAAAATACGCCTGGTGGTGCATTTGGTTCCTGTCGATTTAAATTGCAAGATCCAGTCAAACAAAAAAAAGAGTATGAACGTCTTTTTGAAGTTTTTGCCGCTCATGATATCAACTATTTTTTTTATAACGGCGGAGGCGATAGTCAAGACACAACCTATAAGGTATCTGAAATGGCTAAAAAGCTAAAGTTTCCTCTTCAGTGCATTGGTATTCCAAAAACTGTAGATAATGATCTGCCCTTTACTGATTGTTCGCCTGGTTTTGGTTCGGTCGCAAAGTATGTTGCAACTTCAACACTTGAAGCCGGATTGGATGTCAAAAGTATGGCCGCAACTTCAACAAAGGTCTTTATCTTAGAAGTTATGGGTCGTCATGCTGGTTGGATAGCAGCAGCATCTTGTTTAGCGTCATCTAATTCAGAAGACCCGCCTCATATTATCTTGTTACCAGAAGTGCCCTTCGAAAAAAATAAATTTCTCACTCAAGTAAAACAGACTATTAGGAAAAATGGCTTTTGTGTAATTGTTGCTTCAGAGGGAACTCAGATGAAAAATGGTAAGTTTCTAGCAGATTCAGGATTAACCGATGCTTTTGGCCATAAGCAACTTGGCGGAGTGGCTCCAGTATTGTCAGGGATGATTTCAAAACTTGGTTTAAAAAATCATTGGGCTGTGGCTGATTATCTTCAACGTTCAGCTAGACACATCGCATCTAAAACAGATTTAGATCAGGCATATGCAGTAGGAGAATTTGCAGTAAAACTTGCTACTTCAGGAAAAACTGCAGTTATGCCAATTATAAAGAGAATAAGTGATGCGCCCTATAAATGGAAAATAGATACTGTATCTTTGAAGAAAGTTGCAAATGTAGAAAAAACAGTTCCAAAAAAGTTTATCTCAAAAAATGGTTTTAAAATTACATCTGTAGGGAGAAAGTATTTAAGTCCTTTGATTCAAGGTGAGGCCCAAACTAATTTCAATCTTGGAATTCCTGATGTAGCTTTTCTAAAGAAAGATCTATTAAAAAAGAAATTAAAAAAGTTTAATTAAATATACGACTTAATTTCGTTAAAATTATTAATTCCTCATTTTTTTTTCAAAGCTTAAGTGCTAATCTTTATAGCCATTCTCAATGATGGGAATGAGGATTTCTTAAGGAGAGAAAATGAGAAATATTTTAAAAATTTTATTACCACTAACTTTACTAACGGTTTCTTCAATTTCGTTAGCTCAAGAACAAGCAAACGTTACACCAATGGAATTTTACGCTAATTGTGAATTTCAACCTGGAAAAACAAAAGCTGATTTATATGATGTCATTGAGAAATGGAATAAATTTAACGACGACTCAAAGGATAAGTCTTATAC
>OZSS01001644.1_pt1 | contig 10181 bp, 7 predicted proteins | sample 1779911 | NCBI WGS metagenome assembly OZSS01 (sample SAMEA2603589, study PRJEB24840) | metagenome | biome: Water; feature: Photic zone; material: Seawater sample | place: Mediterranean Sea | collected 2013-11-12 | depth 10 m | reverse complement strand
AGACAGATTAGTAGGTTATGAATTATCTCCAGTATTGTGGAGAAAAGTTAAGACAGGCCTTTCTGCTGGTAGAGTTCAATCCGTTTCCGTTAGACTTATCGTTGAGAAGGAAAGAGAGATTAAAAACTTTTTAACAAATAGCACTTACAAGTCAATTGGAACTTTTAAAAGTTCCAATGGAGTCAACCTTAAGGCTGAGCTAAACAATAAATTTGATTCTGCTGATGAAGTTAAGGCATTTCTTCAAAAAAATATCAATAGTACATATACTGTTTCTAATGTAGAAAAAAAACCAGCTAAGAAATCTCCGACACCTCCTTTTACCACATCAACACTTCAGCAAGAGGCTTCAAGGAAATTAGGTTTCGGAGTTACTAGGACTATGTCAACTGCTCAAAAACTTTATGAAGCAGGTTTAATTACATATATGAGAACAGATAGTGTTACTATATCTGAAGAAGCTAAATCATCAATTTTATCTAAAATTGAGAGTAAGTATGGAGATAGTTATGTAAATCTTAGAAATTATAAAAACAAAAATAAATCAGCTCAAGAGGCTCATGAAGCCGTTAGACCAACAGATATTTCTGTTGAAGATATTTCCTCCGATTACGATCAGCAAAGATTGTATCAACTTATATGGAGAAGGACAATTTCCTCACAAATGTCAGATGCACAAATTGAGAGAACAGTTGTTAATATCAACTCTAACTCTTTTGATGAAATATTTATTGCAAGAGGTGAAGTAATTAAATTTGATGGTTTTCTTAGAGTTTATAATGAAGGAACTGATGATGAGACACAGGAAGAAAAAGGCACTTTACCACAATTAAATGTAAATGAAAACCTTGATTTAATTAATATTATATCAAGAGAGTCATTCTCTAGACCCCCCTCAAGGTATACCGAAGCATCTTTAGTGAAAAAATTGGAGGAACTTGGTATTGGTAGACCTGCAACTTATGCTACTACGATATCAACAATTCAAAACAGAGGTTATGTATCAAAAGGTGATAACGAAGGCCAAGAAAGGACATACAAATCTATAGAACTAAAAAATGGAGATATTATTGAGAGTACTTCAACTGAAAAGACTGGTTCTAACAAAGGTAAGCTTGTCCCTACTGATATTGGGATAATTGTAAATGACTTTTTAGTTGATAATTTCAATAATATCCTTGATTACGGTTTTACAGCAGAGGTTGAAAAAAGTTTTGATAAAATAGCTGAAGGAAATCAAAATTGGACTGATACAATAAAACAATTTTACACAGACTTCCACACAAATGTAAATATTGTGAAAGATACAGCTGAAAGACAATCTGGTGAAAAAATTTTAGGAGATGATCCAGTCTCAGGAAGAATTGTTAAGGTAAGGCTTGGAAAGTTTGGTCCAATTGCTCAAATAGGAACAGTTGATGATGAGGATAAACCAGTTTTTGCTAGCCTAACTACAGAACAGCAGTTAGACACAATAACTTTAGACGAAGCACTAGAACTATTTAAGTTTCCTAAGGAAATTGGAACTTACAAGGGAGAGATTGTAACTGTCAATAATGGTAGATATGGACCATATTTAAAATATTCATCAAAATCTATTTCAATACCAAAGGAAATTGATCCACATTCAGTTGATATAGACTCTGCAATTCCGCTGATTGACGAAAAGTTAAAAGCAGATGAACCTATCCACATTTATAACGATTTACCAGTAACAAAGGGAAAGGGTAGGTTTGGACCATTTATAAAGTGGAATGAAATGTTTATTAACGTAAATAAGACATATGACTTTGATAATCTTACAATAGACAATATTGAAGAACTAATTGAGTTAAAATTAAAAAAGGAAAAAGAAAAATTAATTGCTGAGTGGGTTGATGAAGGCATAAAGCTTGAAAAAGGTAGATGGGGTAGGTCAGTTATCTCAATGGGTAAGAAGAAAATAGAAATTCCAAAAGAAATTGACCCTAAAACTATTACATTAGATATTGCTAAAGAATATCTAAATCCAAAAAAGAAAAAATGAGCCTTGAGCTATTAAAACCTATTTCAGAAAATTTACTCGAAGAATTAGATGAAAATCAATTACAAGGATCACTTTTTAATAAAATAAAATTTCATAGAGACCAATCAGGTATTCCTGATATTGATTCATCAAATCTTTGCATAATTGGAATTAGTGAAACTAGAAACTCTTATTTTGAATCTGATATACAAGATTTAAACATTCTTAGAAAGGAACTTTACAAACTAAAAGAGGGTAAATGGAAGATATCTATATCTGATTTAGGTGATCTTCCCAATGGAAATACTGTTGAGGATACTTATCATGCTCTATATGATCTATGTAAGGAATTACATTCAAAAAAAATTACTTTAGTAATAATTGGAGGAAGCAATGATATTATTTATCCAGTCTTTAAATCTTTTGATTCTTACTCTGATAAAGTAAATATTGTATCAATTGATAATCAATTTGACTTATATCAAGATTCAGATATAATTTCAGGTAGAACATACATGAATAAAATTATACTGGATGATTCTAACAAATTAAATGATTTTACAAATATAGGGTACCAACGACACCTATGCTCATATAAAGAGATAGAGCTAATGGATAAATTATTCTTTGAAAAAATTTCATTGGGTGAAATTTCAGAAAACAATATGAGAGCTGAGCCAATTATTCGAGATGCCGATATAGTTGGTTTTGACATGAAATCATTATCATTCTCTGGAAACTCTAATCCTAATGGAATAGATACAAGACTTGCTTGTATATTGAGTAAATATGCAGGTCAAAGTAATAAGACATCCTTTTTCGGATTGTTTGACTTAAATAAAAATCAGGTTTCAAATAAATTATATTCTGAAATCATTTGGTATTTTATTGACAGTTTAAATAATAGAATTAATGAATCAAACTTTGACGATTCTCAACTGTTTTTTAAATATATAGTTCAAACTTCAGGTAGGGATATTATTTTTTATAAAAGTAAAATTTCAGAGAGATGGTGGATGACAGTAACCTCAGCCAGTAATAATAAAATTAAATATTTACCTTGTCTTGAAAGTGATTATCACGATTCCTTGAATGACAACCTCCCTGTAAGGTGGCTAAAAGCATCAAAAAGAATTTAAATTTCTTGTAAATATCTTTCTGCATCAAGGGCTGCCATACAACCAGTTCCAGCAGCTGTAATTGCTTGTCTATAATCTTTATCTTGCACATCACCTGCAGCAAAAACTCCAGGTATATTTGTTTTTGTTGAGGTCTTGTCTGTTAATATATATCCGCTATCATCCATATCAACAATACCTTTAAAAATATCTGTATTTGGAGTGTGGCCAATTGCAATGAATAGACCGGTAATATTAACTTGAGAAAACTCGTTAGTAATATTATTTTTAATTTTTATTCCTTCAACAACATTGTCCCCTAACACTTCATCTATTTCAGAATTAAAAAGCACATTAATATTTTTAAAATTGCTTAATCGATGTTGCATTGCCTTTGAAGCTCTATAGTGATCCTTTCTTATTAGCATCGTAACATTATTACAAATTTTTGCTAAATATGTTGCCTCCTCAATAGCACTATCTCCTCCACCAACAACTGCAACATCTTGATCCTTATAAAAGAACCCATCACAAACTGCACAAGCTGAAACTCCACCTCCAATGAGTTTTTGCTCACTTGGGAGACCAAGATATTTAGCTGAAGCACCTGTACAAATTATTATTGTCTTAGATTGAATTTCATCACCATTTTGAGTGTAAATCTTATGAATACCACCTTTTTCTTTTGAAAATTCTACTCTTGAAATAAAATCAACTTCAACTTTTGTTCCAAATCTTTCTGCTTGTTCTTTTAATTCATTCATCATGGTCGGCCCATCAACACCTTGAGGGTATCCAGGAAAGTTATCTACTTCAGTTGTAGTAGTTAATTGACCACCTGGTTCTAACCCAGTATATATTATTGGTTTAAGATCAGCTCTAGCTGCATAAATTGCCGCTGTATATCCAGCTGGCCCACTTCCTATAATGATTGTATTCATACTAAGATAATTGAGATTTAAATTGACTATGTAAAATTAAGAAAACATGAGAATAAATTAATGAAAACATTATTAACTTTGTAATTTTGTTACAGAAAGATAAAATGGATAAAAAAAACCTAAAGTATCAATCTCCAGGAATTAATGAGGAGACAAGATTTGAAAAACTGCACACTGTTAATTTTGAAAATTCACAAGAAGCTTCTAGTCTTATTGCGCGAGAAATTTGTGATTTAGTTAAATCTAAACAAAAAAAAAATGAAAGTTGTGTAATAGGTTTTGCTACTGGTTCATCACCTTCAATAGTTTATCAAGAAATAATAAAGATTCATAAAGATGAATCATTAAGCTTTAAAAATGTGATTGCTTTTAATCTTGATGAATACTATGGTATTAAAAAAGATGATAATAACAGTTATCATCATTTCATGAATGAAAATCTATTTGATCATATTGATATTCCTAAAGAAAATATAAATATTCCATCAGGTGAAATAGACCAAAAAGAAATAAATAAATTTTGTTCTTTATATGAGAAAGAAATTGAAAAATGTGGAGGAATTGATATACAACTTTTAGGCATTGGAAGAACTGGACATATAGGATTTAATGAACCTGGTTCTCATTTTAACTCAAAGACAAGACTAATTACACTTGATCATACAACTAGATTTGATGCAAGTAACAGCTTTAATGGTATTGAAAATGTCCCTACTAAGGCAATAACTATGGGGGTTAGAACAATTTTTAATGCAAAGAGAATTATTGTAATGGCATGGGGTTTACACAAAAGTTTAATTGTTAAAAAATCAGTAGAGAATAATGTTACCTCATTAATACCAACTACATATCTTCAGAATCATAAAAACACAACTCTTGTTCTTGATAATGAGTCAGCAAGTGAATTAACAAGGTTTAAAACACCTTGGCTAGTTAGTACATGTGAATGGATTGATTCAATGAAAAGAAGAGCAATAGTTTGGCTGTGTGAAACAACAGGAAAATCTATACTAAAACTAACAGATGAAGATTATAATAAAAATGGATTATCTGATCTATTAGCTCTTGAAGGATCTTCATATGATCTAAACATTAATATGTTTAACCACTTTCAAAATACAGTTACTGGATGGCCTGGAGGAAAACCAGGTGCTGATGACTCAACTAGACCTGAGAGAAAATCTCCTAACTCTAAAAGAGTAATTATTTTTAGCCCTCATCCTGATGATGATGTAGTGTCAATGGGAGGAACATTTGATAGACTTGTATCTCAAGGTCACAAAGTGCATATTGCATACCAAGTAAAAGGGAATATTGCTGTATCAGACCATGATGCACTTAAATTTATAGAAGTTTCCAAGGATATGTTTAAGAATGACTCTAAAGTACTTGTCAGTGAATTAATAAAGGAATTAAAGAATAACAAGCCAGACAAAATAGATTCACAAGCTGTAAGAGATTTAAAAGGATTTATTAGAAAAAGAGAAGCAATTGCTGCTACAAGATATTTTGGAATTCCAGATTCAAATACTCATTTTATGAATCTACCTTTCTATAACACAGGAAGAATTAAGAAGAACCCTCCCACAAAAAAAGATGTACTAATTACAGCTTCATTAATTAAAAAAATTAAACCTCATCAGATTTTTGCTGCTGGAGATCTAGAAGATCCTCATGGAACTCACAAAGTGTGTTTAGATGTAATTCTGGATGCCTTAGATATATTAAAGGGTGAAAAATTTATCAAGGATTGTTGGTTGTGGTTATACAGAGGAGCTTGGTTGGATTGGGATGTGCATGATATTGATATGGCTGTTCCAATGAGTCCAGCTCAAGTACTAAGAAAAAGAAAGGCAATTTTCTTCCATCAAACTCAAAAAGATGGTGTAATGTTCCAAGGTCAAGACCATAGAGAGTTTTGGGTAAGAGCCGAAAAAAGGAATAGTGAAACTGCCGAAAAATATAAAAAGATGGGACTTGCGGATTATGCTGCTATAGAATCTTTTAAAAGACATTATTATTAAATTTCAATTATGAGTAAATTCAAGAAAATTATATTCTTCCTTCTAATAGCAGGATCTATAAATAATACATATTCACAAAATTTTTCAAAGAGAAAAATAAATAATCTTAAGAATCAAGTATCCCAAATGGTTGAGGATGATAAAAAGGCTACTCAGGTAATGGTAGACAAAGTGTTTAGCTTTGCTGAACTTGGTTTTCAAGAGTTTGAGACCTCAAAATATTTAACTTCAATACTGGAGGAAAACGGATTTAAAATTGAATATGCTATCTCAGATATTCCAACTGCATGGCTTGCTTCATGGTCAAATGGTAAGGGTGGCCCTACAATAGCCTTAGGTAGTGATATTGACGGAATTCCAGTTGCTTCTCAATACCCAGGTGTTGCATATCACAAACCAATGGTAGAAGGTGCGCCAGGACATGGTGAAGGTCATAATTCAGGCCTTCCTGTTGTCATTACCGCTGCACTATCTGTTAAAAAAATTATGTTAGAGAATAACATAGCTGGTAAGTTAGTCTTATGGCCAGGAGTTGCAGAAGAACAAATTGGAACCAAAGCTTGGTATGTTAGAGATGGTTATTTTGACAATGTTGACATGTGTATTTTTACCCATGTAAGTAGTAACTTATCTGTTTCATGGGGAAAGGCTACAGGAACTGGACTGATTTCAGTTGAATATACTTTTGAAGGAGAAACAGCTCACTCGGCCGGTGCGCCTTGGCGTGGAAGAAGTGCTCTTGATGCTGCTGAATTGATGAATATAGGTTGGAATTATAGAAGAGAACACTTACATCCTGATCAAAGATCTCACTCAATTTTTACAGATGCAGGAGACCAACCAAACGTTGTTCCTTCTAAAGCTTCAATATGGTTTTATATTAGAAACATTACCTATGAAGGTATAATGGAAAATTATGAAAAAGCTAATAAAATTGCTGAAGGAGCTGCTTTAATGACTGATACTAAGTTTACTTCAAAAATAATTGGAACTGCATGGCCAAGACATTTTAACAAAGTTATTGCTGAGGAGATGTATGAAAATATTCAAACAATTGGTCTTCCAGAATGGTCAGAGGATGATCAAAAGCTTGCTGTTGCAGTTCAAAAAGAAGTTAATTCAAGGAATACTAATGGTCTTGCAACAGAACTTAATAAAATAGGATCTCCTCTTCCATATAATATAAGTGGTGGTTCAGATGATATTGGTGATATATCATGGAAAGTGCCAACAGTTACACTTAGATTTCCATCGAATATCCCAGGACTTCAAGGACATCATTGGTCAAATGCAATTTCTATGGCAACTCCAATAGCTCACAAAGGTGCAAATGCTGGAGCAAAAGTTGTTGCTATGACGGTATTAGATTTTCTGTTAAAGCCTGAGAAACTAGATGAGGCAAAGAATTACTTTGAAAATATTCAGAAAAAAGAAACAGAGTATAAACCTATGATTTCTGAAAATGATCCTCCTGCAACATATTTAAACGAGGATATAATGCAGAGATATAAGAATATATTAAAAGAATTTTACTTTGATGAAACAAATTACGATACTTACCTAGAACAACTAGGAATAGAGTATCCAATAATTAAAAAGGATTAGTCTTTTATTAAATTTCGCATGTCATATCAAGACCACAACACATAGGTGACTTTATCATCCCATTGCACTGTGGACATAATGAAACCTGAACTTCATCACCACTATCGATTGTAATAGTTTTATTCTGAAGAGGTTCATCACATTTTGCACACTGACTTTTAACAGACATACCGCATTTTTCGCATGTATATGTAACATATTCCATACAATAAATTTAAAAAAATATATTTGAATTGGTGATATTCACAACTTATTTGTTATATTATTGTTAAATTAACATAAAATTAACTTATATATGAGAATAATACTTAGTGCAGTATTTTTGATATTTTCTTTAATTTCTGTTGGACAAACATCTGTCTCAGGTCTTGTTAGTGACGAAAATGGAGTGCCTCTTCCTGGCGCCAACGTAGTTATTGATGGAACCAGTACTGGTGTTTCAACTGATTTTGACGGAAACTTTCAAATTGCTGTTAATCAAGGAGATGTGCTTGCAATTAGTTTTATTGGTTATACAACAGAATTTATAACATTTGCAGGTCAATCTAATATAAATGTTTCTCTTCAGCTAGATAATGAACTTGAAGAAGTAGTTGTTACTGCTCTTGGTTTTGCTGCAATAAGAGATCAACAGGGATCAACATCTTCAGTTATAGATACAGACGATGTAATTCGGTCTGCTGAACCTACTGTAGTTAATGCCCTTAGTGGAAAAGCCTCAGGTGTTAGAATTACCAGATCTAATGGTGATCCTGGTGCAGGGAGTACAATAAGAATTAGAGGTGCAAATACAATTGATGGTTCAATACAGCCTTTAATAATTGTAGATGGTGTGCCACTTGATAATACAACCACATATGCTGGTGGAAATAACATAACTGGAAGTAATGGTGGTGTATCACAGGGATCTCGTCTTAATGATATCAATCCAAGTGATATAGAATCAGTCAACGTTCTAAAGGGTGCATCTGCAGCATCTCTATATGGAAGTAGAGCTGCAAATGGTGTAGTTGTTATAACAACTAAAAAAGGGCAAAGAGGCGAAGCAAAAATTTCATTTAAGTCATCTTATTCTTTTGATGAAATTTCCGAGAGAATACCTATGCAAAATACATGGGGACAAGGAAGATCTGGAGTGTATGGTGAAACAAGAGCAGAATCTTGGGGAGATTATATAGCTGATAGACCTGGAGGTCAAGATGAATATAAATCTGGAGCATACTTTGTGGCAGATAGCGGGAGACAATACCAAGCTATTTCCAAAAAGAATTCTAGAGATACATTTGTCGATGAAAATTTCAACTCTGTTTTTGGAACAGGTAATGCTTTACAAAATGACTTGACTGTGAGTGGTGGAAATGAAAATAGTAATTACTTCTTTAGTTTAGGTCATCTTGACCAAGATGGTGTAATAAAAAACGCTTCATATGAAAGAACCAATGCAAGGCTAAACTATGAAGCTAAACTGAATGATAAAATTACTCTATCATCTAGAATGTTCCACTTATTGTTGAAGAAGCCTCCTGCGTTCCAGATATGTTTAAAAATAATTCATCACTTATATCAAAGTTTAGAATTGCATATCCTCTATTTGATCTTCTATATGCTTTAGCACCACTAAATGTTGATGCTTCTGAAGATGTATTTAAAGCTGTAGTTCTCTTCGCAGAGTTAACCAAAAATCCTGTTATATTTCCAGATACTCTAGAATACTTTCTATCATTGTAGCTCCAACCAACAGTTGTCGTTAGATTAACTTCATCTGATAATTGGAAGTTAGCCTTACCAATAACGTCTAAAGCAGAGTTTCTAATATCAAAAACATCCTCTTGATATTGACCATTCGCTCTTGAACTTGCATCACCAACTGGGAAGAAATAAGTTCGTTTGTCATCAGCAAAATCTAAATTACCTCTTGTTATTAATTGTAACCAACTAGTTGGTTTAATAGTAATTTGAGGAGTTACGGTTACTCTGTTTACCCTTGTGCTTGATTCTTGCTCATTAATAGTCCATAGTGGATTTGTATATGACTGATTTACACTTTGTCCAATTGACTTTCTGTATGACCTACCTCTATTTATGTATTCAACCCCACTAGAGCTATAGTATGTACCTTTATAATCTCTTCCATCAAAATCAGGTGGAGTTCTAAGTAACCCTAACATCATACCTGATACATTTGAACTTTGTTGAATTCTATTAGACTTTGTGTAAGTATAGGACATTCTAGATGATAGAGTAATTTTATCATTTAATTTTGAAAACTTTTCAAATAAATGTTTTTCTTTATTTAAAAGACTGTTTACAAAACATCGGTGAAAAAAAAAGTTATGGTACATTAACTTGGTTGGAGATTACAAACAATCCATTTATAGATGGAGAGGAGCTAAACCTGAACAATTTGTTGAGATAGAGAAATCTAGAGATTTACTTTTTTTAAAACCTAAGATTGAAAACTTAAAAACTAATTACCGAAGTCATAAGG
>OZSS01001642.1_pt1 | contig 10182 bp, 12 predicted proteins | sample 1779911 | NCBI WGS metagenome assembly OZSS01 (sample SAMEA2603589, study PRJEB24840) | metagenome | biome: Water; feature: Photic zone; material: Seawater sample | place: Mediterranean Sea | collected 2013-11-12 | depth 10 m | reverse complement strand
CTATAGCAATCAAACAATTTAATAAAAAAAAAAGTTTCTGGTTCGAAAAATTTGTAAATTTAGAAAAAAAAAACTCAATTATTTTTTTATCAATTGATGATGATGGTCCTGGTGTAGATAAATCAGAATTTAATAACATTACTAAACCATTCTATAAAATAGACAAAAGCAGGTCGGAGTCTAAATCGAGTGTCGGTTTAGGTTTATCAATATCATCTGATATTATAAAGTCTCATGGTGGAGATATTCGGTTTAACAAATCAAAATTGGGCGGATTGAAAGTGACTATTTCTTTACCTTACTAGTCTTTTTTCTTTTTTTCTTCTCTTCTAATTTTTTTTCTAGGATGCTAATTCTCTTATTTAAAACATCTACTTCTTCTTTGCTTGCTAGTTTCATTTTAAATACAATTTCATCTCTCTTTGATTTTAGTATTGAGATTACTTCATCAGATACATCTTTATAATTAATCAGACCTTGTTCAATTAGTTTTGCAAATTTATCGAATACGAATCTTGATTTTGACATAATAATTATTTACTAGAATTCTATTTAATAGCTTATAATAAATTTTACAAATGTTTACTAATAATTTTGACCCAGTAGCTTTTGAAATATTATCTTTAAGTGTCAGGTGGTATTCGTTAGCATATATCTTCGGGATTATTTTCGGTTGGTTATATTGTAAAAAAATACTAATTAAAGATGATATAATTCAAAAATTATTTGAAGATTATATATCATATTTGATAATAGGAATTATTATTGGAGGAAGGCTGGGGTATGTAATTTTTTATAATTTTCCTTATTTTCTGAATAATCCAATTGAAATTTTTATGATATGGAACGGAGGCATGTCATTTCATGGTGGTTTAATGGGTATAATTATTACTACTTATTTATTTTCGAAAAAGAATAAGACAGATATTTTTATTTTTTTAGATTTAGTATCTATTGCAGCACCAATAGGCATTTTATTTGGTAGGATTTCAAATTTTATAAATGGAGAATTAGTTGGAAAAGTTACAAATTCTAATTGGGGAGTTTTTTTTCCAGACTACGATGATAAATTAAGACACCCTTCTCAATTATATGAAGCATTTTTAGAAGGTATTATTTTATTTATTTTAATGAATTTAATTTTTTTTAATAAAAATTATAAAATTGGAACCTGCTCATTCATGTTCTTAATACTTTATGGATGTTTTAGAATTACCTCTGAAATTTTTAGAGAGCCAGATTTACAAATTGGATATTTATTTGGATATGTCAGCATGGGAATGTTTTTAAGTGCCATAATGATTTTAATTGGATTTTTAATTTATTTTAAAAGAAATGATGAAATCAAATCTCAAAAAATTTAAAATTACATCAAAAAAACCTTTACCTGTTGATGATTTTATTGAAAAAATTCTATACGAACCTGAGAAAGGTTACTATTCTAGCAAAGATCCATTTGGTAAAAATGGAGATTTTATAACATCCCCTACTATTTCAAATCTATTTTCAGAAATTATAGGCATATGGTTAATTTCTGCCTGGGAAAAAATGGGTAAACCTAAAGTATTTAATTTTGTAGAACTTGGACCAGGAGATGGAAGTTTAACTAAGGTTATAATTAGTACTTTACAAAAGTTTCCAGAATTAAATAGAGCTATAAAAATTTACTTATATGAGAAAAGTTTATTTTTAAAGAAATTACAAAAGCAAAATATAGATAATAAAAGAATTAAATGGATCAAAAACTTTGACTCAATAAAAAAGGGACCAGTTATTTTTTTTGGTAACGAGTTTTTTGATGCAATCCCAATTAAACAGTTTTCAAATATAAATAATGAGTTATTTGAAAAATGTTATTCAGTGAAAAACAATATTGATATTATTGAAAAGTTTATAAGATGTAATAAAAAAGATGTCGCACAAATAATGACTTTTGGGACATTAAAAAAACTAAAATTTATTGAATTTCCTAAAAAGGGATTAATAGAGTTAAATCCAATAATAAAGAAAATCAATAAACTTTCTGGTGGTATTTTACTTATAGATTACGGTTATTTGAACAGTAATAACTTAAATACCATTCAGGCAGTGATGGGTAATAAAAAAATTTCAGCTGAGAAAATGTTAAAAAATCTAGGTAAAGCAGATATAACCTCACTAGTAAATTTTAATTTATTAAAAGAGTACTTTCTTAAAAATAATCTTAAAGTAAAAAAAATAGTCACTCAAAGGTTTTTTTTAGAAAGAATGGGCATAATTGAAAGAGCACAGATTTTACAGAAAAAAAAGACTAATAAAGAGCAGATATATATGAAAGAAACTTTGTCTCGACTATTAGAAGAAAAACAAATGGGTAGCCTCTTTAAGGTAATTTTTGGATACAAAAATAAAAATAATAATTTTTTTGGTTTTGAATAATGTTTAAATCAAAAAAACTTTCTAAATTTAAAACGATAAGACATGGTTTTTTTAATCGATTTGGAGGTGTCTCAAAAGGTATTTATAAAGGTTTAAATTGTGGTCTAGGATCTGATGATAGAATTAGAGATGTTAAGAAAAATATAGAAAAAGTTTGCCAAAAAATTGGCTGTAATAAAAATAATCTTGTATTATTAGATCAAATTCATAGTAATAATGTTTATAAAATAAGCAAAATTCCAAAAAAAAAATTAATAGGTGACTCATTAATAACAAGTAAAAAAGGTATCGCTTTAGGAATTTTGACAGCTGATTGTGCTCCTGTTTTTATATATGACCCAGTTAATAATTTAATTAGTGCCCTACATGCAGGATGGAAGGGGGCATACAAAAAAATAGTATCCACTACATTAAGAAAATTTAAGTCAAGTGGTAGTAATTTTAATAATTTAATAGTTGTAATTGGACCTTGTATAGGAAAAGATAGCTATGAGGTAAGAAATGATTTCTTAGATAAATTTATTAAGCAAGAAAGATCTAATAAAAAATTTTTTAAAACCAAAAGAAATAAAATATATTTCAGTTTAACAGATTATATTAAAGAGCAACTTCTGAAATTTGGAGTTAAAAACATTGAAATTATCAAAAAAGATACATATTTATTAGGTAACAACTTTTTCAGTGCTAGAAGATCAATTAAAAATAAATTAAATGATTATGGTAGAAATATTTCTGTAATTATGATTAAATAGGTTGTTCTCAAAAAATGAAGATTCTCACTGGAAATAGCAATAAACAGCTAAGTAATAAAATTTCAAAAAATCTAAAAAATAAATTAGTAAATACCAGTATTAGAAAATTTGCAGATGGTGAGATCTATATTGAAATTAACGAAAATATACGAGGAAACAGTATTTTTATAATCCAATCAGTGTCCTCGCCTGCAAATGATAATTTAATGGAGTTGCTTCTTTGTATAGATGCACTTAAAAGATCATCTGCAAAAAATATCACTGCAGTAATTCCATATTTTGGGTATGCGAGACAAGATCGTAAGGTTGTACCAAGAACTTCTATTTCTGCAAAATTAGTATCCAACTTGATTACAAATGCAGGAGCTGACAGAGTAGTGACAGTGGATTTACATGCGGGACAAATTCAAGGTTTTTTTGATATCCCAGTTGATAACCTTTTTGCTACCCCAATCTTTGCAAAGCATATTAAAAGGAAAATTAAAAGTAATAACATAATTTGTGTTGCACCTGACGTTGGAGGAGTTGAAAGAGCAAGAGCTTTAGGAAAAAAATTAGATGTAGGTTTAGCAATAGTTGACAAAAGAAGACCTAGTCCTGGAAAGTCACAAGTTATGAATGTCATTGGAAATGTTAAAAACAAAATTTGTATTTTAACTGATGATATAATTGATTCTGGAGGAACAATTGTTAATGCGGCGGATGCTTTATTAAAAAGAGGTGCAAAAGAAGTTCATGTATATGCAACTCATGGTGTTTTTAGCGGTGATGCAGTTAAAAAGATAAAGAATTCAAAAATTAAAAATTTAGTTATTACAGATAGTATAGATAGTTCAGACAAATTAAAAAAAGTAAGAAATATTGAAGTATTATCAATATCAATATTGTTGGCTGAAGCCATTAAAAGGATTTCTAATTCAACATCTGTTTCAGATCTATTTAAATAAAACTTGTAAAATTAACAAACTTCGGTTAAAAACCAGCTTTTTATGAGCACAATACAAGCTACAATTAGAGAAACAAAAACTAAAGGCCAAGTAAACGACCTAAGAAGCAAAGGTAATGTTCCAGGTATAGTTTATGGCGGAGAACAGCCAAATGAAAAAATTTCAATTACAACTAAAGAGCTTAAAAATTTAATAAACAAAGAAAATTTTCTATCTAATGTAATTTCTATCAGTTTAGATGGTAAAGAGCAAAAAGTTCTAACAAGAAATATTGCTTTTGATACTGTCACTGATGAGCCTATTCATTTCGACTTAATGAGAATTGTTAAAGGTGGAAAAATTATTTTAGAAATACCTGTGAAATTTATAAACAATGAACTATCGCCAGGACTCAAACGAGGAGGAGTATTAAATATTGTAAGACGTAAAGTAGAATTAAGATGTCCCGCAGAAAATATTCCAACTGAGCTTGTTGTAGATTTAGAGGGTTTAGATATTGGTACAAGTATAAAAATTTCTTCAATCAATTTACCTGAAAACGTTACACCTACGATTCAAGGTAGAGACTTCGTTATTGCAACAGTTGCTGCACCTACGGTAGTTAAGGAGCCAGAAAAACCAGCAGAGGCAGCTGAAGGTGAGGCTACAGAAGGAGCAGAAGCAGCTGCAGAAGGTGGTGATAAAACTTCAACTGATGGTGATAAGGCTGAGGGTGACAAAGCTAAAGAAGAAGATAAATCTTCATCAGATAAAAAATAATAAATAGTGAAATTTTTTTTCCAGATTTAATTTGATATGTTGTTACTTGTTGGTTTAGGAAATCCGACTCCAAATAGTCATAACAATAGACATAACATTGGTTTTAAGATTGTAGATGCAATTAACCAAAAATTTGGATTGTCTAAGCAAAAACCAAAATTTAAGGGATTATTAACTACTGGCAATATTGGTGATAAGAAAATATATGCAATTAAACCTCTCACATTTATGAATAATTCAGGAATCTGTATTAGAGAGCTACTTGAATACTTCAAAATAGATGCGGAAGATGTGATTGTATTTCATGACGACCTAGATATTGAATTTGGAAAAATTAAAGCAAAGTTTGGTGGATCAAGTGCAGGTCATAATGGTATTGCATCAATTGATAAGTTTATAGGCAAAGAATATTCAAGAGTTCGTATTGGCATAGGAAAGCCAGAAAATAAAATATCTGTTTCTGATTATGTACTAAACGACTTTAACGAAGATGAACAAGTTCATTTGGATTCGATAACAAGTAATATAATTGAGTCTTTAACTATATTAATTGATAAAAAATTAGACTTATTCTCTAGTACTGTTAACAACAATTAAATGGGTTTTAAATGTGGAATCGTTGGATTGCCAAATGTTGGTAAGTCTACTTTATTCAACGCTTTAACAAACTCTAATAAAGCACAAGCAGAAAATTTTCCCTTTTGCACAATTGATCCAAATATTGGTATTGTAGCAGTCCCGGATGAAAGACTAGATAAACTAGCTGAAATTTCAATTTCAAAAAAAAAAATTAATACTACAATCTCATTTGTTGATATCGCAGGTCTTGTTAAAGGAGCCTCTAAAGGCGAAGGATTAGGCAATAAATTCTTATCTCACATCAGAGAAGTTGATGCGATTATTCATATGATTAGATGCTTTGACTCGGATGATATTCAAAATGTTAACCCTACCGTTGATCCTGTGAGAGATTTAGAAATTATAGAAACTGAAATGAAGTTAGCTGATTTAGAGTCAATTCAAAAGAGACTCGACAAAAAAAATAAAAAAAATGTTGACAATGAAGAACTTAAATTATTAGAGACAGCTCAAAAGATAATCAACGAGGATAGTGATTTAACATTAATCACAAATGAATTTGACGAAAAACTTATAAAAAATAGTGGACTTCTTAGTACCAAACCAAAACTATATGTGTGCAATGTAGACGAGGAGAGTATTAAGTCTGGTAACAAATATACTCAAGACTTTATAAAAAAATTTAATGAAAAAAATACATTGGTAATTTCTGCAGATATAGAAAATCAAATAAACCAGTTAGAGGATGAAAATGAAAAAAAAAATTATATGAAAATGATAAATATGCCAGAGACAGGACTTAATTTATTAATAAAGAAAGGATATGAACTCTTATCCTTGCAAACTTTTTTTACATCTGGACCAGAGGAGACTAGAGCTTGGACAATTACAAAGGAATCAACTGCTCCAAATGCTGCGGGAGAAATTCACTCTGACTTTGAAAAAGGATTTATAAGAGCTGAAACAATTTCTTACGAAGATTTTTTGAATAATCAGGGATGGTTAAAATCTAAAGAGGCTGGAAAAATGAGATTGGAAGGTAAAGAATATATTGTTAAGGATGGTGATATTTTAAACTTTCGTTTCAATACGTGACCATATTTTTTTCATACTGAAATAAACTAAAACTGTTAAAACTGATAAATATATAATAACCCTGAAACCTAGTTTGTGTCTTGTTTCTAAGTGAGGTTCTGCGGTCCACTGTAAAAAGGTTGTAACATCTTTAGCCATTTGATCTACTGTTGCCTTTGTTCCATCTGAATACTCTACAATATCGTCATCTAGAGGAGAGGACATTTTAATTTTGTTTCCATACATATATTTGTTGTAATAAACACCGTCATCGAGTTCCATACCAGCTGGTGGCTCATCATAACCCATCAAAACAGAATAAATATAATTTGCTCCACCACTTCTTGCTTTTACAAGAACTGACATGTCTGGAGGATAAGCCCCGCCATTAGCAGCAATAGCTTCCTGAACATTTGCATAAGGCATTACAAATTTATCAGACAACTTAGCTGGCCTTTCAAACATTTCCCCATCACTGTTTGGTCCGTCTGTTACTTCAAAATTTGAGGCAATCGCTTTAGCCTCAAGCTCTGTAAACTCTGGCCCACCTTTTTCTGCAAGGTTTCTATAACTCAAATGTTTAAGTGAATGGCATGAAGCACAGACTTCTGTATAAACTTGATAACCTCTTTGTAAAGAGGCTCTATCGAATTTGCCAAAGAAGCTTTTAAAAGACCAATCAACTTTTAATAATTCTTGTTGTTCACCGGCAGCAATTGCTCTTGATGAAATTAATGATGAAATTATAACAAATAATAAAGTTAATTTTAAAAAGATTTTCACAGTTTCTCTTTAAAATCTGAATTATTTCTAGCCATCGCCATATCAGCAGATCCACCCAATACAGGCTCGGTTATACTTAGAGGTAATGGAGTGGTTTTTTCCTTCAATCCTAAGAAAGGTAAGATTATTAAAAAATGTGCAAAATAATAAGCTGTTGCCACTCTTGCTGTTAATAAGTATAGGCCCTCTGCTGGCATTGCTCCTACATAACCAAGTATTAATACATCGGCAACTAAAAACCAGTAGAACTGTTTATATATAGGTCTAAAAACTGTTGATCTAACTTTTGAAGTATCTAACCAAGGTAAAATCACCAATACAAATATTGCAGCAAACATTGCTATTACCCCAAGGAGTTTATCAGGGACTGATCTTAGGATTGCATAGAATGGTAATAAGTACCATTCAGGCACAATGTGAGCAGGTGTGACTAGTGGGTTTGCTTCTATGTAATTATCTGCGTGTCCTAAAATATTTGGTGAAAAAAATACAAAGAATGCAAAAATTAATAAAAATATCAAAAGTGCAAATGCATCTTTGATTACTATATACGGATGAAAAGGAACTGTGTCTTTAGATGGTTTTTTTATATCTATTCCAATAGGGTTATTGTTTCCAGGAACATGTAGTGCCCAAATATGAAGAACAACTAATCCTAAAATTAAAAAAGGAAACAAATAGTGCAAACTAAAAAATCTTGTTAAAGTTGGATTGTCAACTGAGTAGCCTCCCCAAAGCCAATTCGTGATACTCTCACCTACTAAAGGAATGGCACTAAATAAATTTGTAATTACTGTTGCACCCCAAAAACTCATCTGTCCCCAAGGAAGAACGTACCCCATAAATGCGGTTGCCATCATTAAAAAATAAATCAACATACCTATAATCCAAATAACTTCTCTTGGTGATTTATATGAGCCGTAATACAAAGACCTAAAGATATGAATATAAACAGCTAAAAAAAACATTGATGCACCGTTTGCATGTACGTATCTTATTAACCAACCATAATTTACATCTCTCATTATGTGTTCGACACTCTGAAACGCTAAATCAGCATGAGCAACATAATGCATGCCTAAAACAATTCCTGTGATTATTTGAGTGATTAAGCAAAAAGTAAGAATTCCTCCGAATGTCCACCAGTAATTTAAGTTTTTAGGAGTAGGATAATCTGTTAAGTGGTTTGCAAGTGTTAATAATGGAAGTCTATCATTAAACCATTTTCCAACTTTTGATTTAGGTGTGTATTCGTGATCGCTCATAAAGTTTTTCTATCCAATTTTTATAGTGTTACTATTAACAAATTCATATTTTGGTATTTCCATATTAGTAGGCGCTGGTCCTTTTCTAATTCTTCCAGATGTATCGTAGTGCGAACCATGACATGGACAAAACCATGCCCCATAATCTCCTTTATCATTTAAAGGTACACATCCAAGGTGAGTGCATACTCCTAACATTACAAGCCACTCAGGGTTTTTTGCTCTGTCCTCATCTTTTTCTGGATGTTTCAATTCACTTAAATCTACAGCTCTTGCACTATCAATTTCATCTTGAGTTCTTCTTTTTATAAAAACTGGTTTACCTCTCCACAAAACGGTTATTGATTGACCAGGTTCTACTGCGCTTATATCAACTTCTGTACTTGCTAGGGCTTTAACTGAAGCATCTGGGTTCATTTGATCAACTAATGGCCAAACAACCGCTCCGACCCCTACTGCACCTGCTGCCGTTGTTGCGGTTACTATAAAATCTCGTCTATTTGGCTTCTTTTTTTCTGAATCGGACATTTATTATTATTTTAATTTTTTCTTAATATATGATTTCATATATGAAGAAAAACGTTATTTTTCCATGGTAACAATGACACACAAAAAAACTAAATCGATGCCTAAAATAGCACTTTACGAGCCTGATATACCACAAAATACGGCTGCGATAGCTCGAACTTGTTCTTGCCTTGGGGCTGTTCTTGAGATTATAGAGCCTTGTGGATTTTTACTAAATGACAAGCGCTTTAAAAGAGTTGTGATGGACTACCTGGATGAAAAATTGATGAAGATTTACAAAAGTTCAGATGAATTTTTTGAAGCAAAAAAGAATGATAGAGTAGTTTTGATGACCACTAAGGCCAGTAAAATTTATACTGAATTTAAATTTAGATGCAATGACACATTACTATTTGGAAGAGAAAGTGCTGGTGTTCCAGATGAGGTTCATAAAAGGCTAGAGAATAGGATAAAAATACCAATGATTGAAAAAAAAAGATCCTTGAACCTCGCATCTTCAGTTGCAATAGTATTGTCAGAAAATATAAGACAATCAAATATCCATGGATCAAACGATTAAAAAAAAACTAGCTCGAAATTGGTTTAAGACTTTACAAGAAGTAATTTGTCAAGAAATTGAGGAATTAGAAGCGAAAAAAAATATCTTCAAAATTAAAAATTGGGAAAGAGGTAAAAACTCAAATGAAGGTGGGGGCCAATTTAGAATTTTAGAAAATGGAAAAATTTTTGAAAAAGTAGGTGTAAATTTTTCAGAAGTGTATGGAAAATTTTCAAAAGAATTTAGAAACAGAATTCCAGGGGGAGATAAAAATCCAAACTTTTGGGCAGCGGGTATATCAGTAGTAATGCATATGAAAAACCCTCATGTTCCTGCTATGCATTTTAACACTAGATATATTTATACTTCTCATGGATGGTTTGGTGGAGGGATGGATGTTACACCTTGCCTGAAAGATAAAAGTTTAGAAAAATGGTTTCATAATGAATTAAAGAAATCTTGTGACAAACACAATAAAAATTTTTATAAAAAATATAAAAAATGGTGTGATGAATATTTTTATTTGCCACATAGGAAAG
>OZSS01001641.1_pt1 | contig 10187 bp, 8 predicted proteins | sample 1779911 | NCBI WGS metagenome assembly OZSS01 (sample SAMEA2603589, study PRJEB24840) | metagenome | biome: Water; feature: Photic zone; material: Seawater sample | place: Mediterranean Sea | collected 2013-11-12 | depth 10 m | reverse complement strand
ACCCTGGACAATCCCAAACAATTTCCGGCCATCCTGATCGCACCCTTTCCCCTGCCAATGCCGGAGACAATGTTCCGCCCAGAGGGTAGTACGATCGGTGGCGGCCTGCACTTCCTCCCGTGAGGCTTCCGCTGCGGGGCATTCGTCGAGGCACATGGCAATATCGGAATGTAAACCATCCTGAATATCGACGGCCTCCTGCGGACCGAGAAAGATTTCCTTCCCATCCAGGTGGGAACGGAAGCGGACTCCCTGATCATCAATCTTTCTGAGCTTGGATAAACTGAAAACCTGAAAACCTCCTGAATCGGTGAGCACCGGTCCATTCCAGTTCATAAATTTGCTGAGGCCTCCCGCCTGGCGGACAATCTCAACCCCGGGTCGTAAATTCAAATGATAGGTGTTTCCGAGGATGATCGGACATTTGACCACATGATGGAGGTCACTGGGCAGAGTTCCTTTTACCGTAGCCTGTGTGCCCACTGGCATAAATACGGGGGTTGGGACTTCTCCCTGCGGTAGTGACAGAGCGCCTACCCTGGCACGGGAGGTTTCGTCTTTGTGCTGGAGGTTAAAAGAACTATTTGAACTCATTTTGCGGGCTGTGGCTTACACATCCCGATCAAAATAGGGGAAAGAGAAAGATTATGCGACTAAATCAATGCGATCCCGAAACTTCTTCCAGGGATGAAACTTGATCCCATCGGTCGGCCCAGCGATTCCAGACTGCGATATCCACCTCATCCACGGAAACTTCATCCTTTCGGCATGCGAATTCAAACATTTCCTTCGCCACTTCGGGGGTGGTGGCCGAAAAATGTCTTTCAGAAGTTAGGGTGCTGCCAGTTTCCCGAAAGGTAAATTTATACTCGGAGGTCGATAGGTTATTTTCATCAGTGCTCATATTACCTAATATACAACTTTCGTTTATTCTTCCCAATACATGCACAAATAGTAAAAGTTTTTTTGAAGGGTAAGATTGCATGAGCTTATGATTAAGATATTCTAGGTGCTACCTTTCACTGACTTTCAATGATTCTAAGCCAAACTGAGAAAATCGACATCATCGGTGATGTTCATGGTCATTATCAGCAGTTGATCAGGCTGACAGAAAAAATGGGTTACTCGGTGAGCCCCAAAAAACTGCATCATCCGGAAAATCGAAAACTTTGCTTCGTCGGCGATTTTATCAACCGGGGTCCTCAATCGGTTGAAGTGCTCACCTTGGTTAAATCACTTTGCGAATCAGGGGATGCAATCGCAGTGCTCGGTAATCATGAATTCAGGTTGATTCAAAACTCGGTTGAAGGGAAGAAAGTGCCAGCGGAATTAGAACCATTTATTCCATGGCTCAGGACACTCCCTCTTTTTATGGAGTTAGATACTTTCCGCATAGTGCATGCGGTTTGGCACTTCTCATCCATTGAATTACTGGATGGAAAAAGTGTGGAGGAGGATGCCTTTATTCAGGAAACCATTGTAAAAAAAAGTCCTTACAAGAAAGCAGTTAGTCGCATCCTGTCCGGAATCAAAATTAACATACCGGAAGATTTAAAGCTCATAGACCGGTTTGGAATCGAACGAAGTAAAGCAAGGTTAAAGTGGTGGATGGATTTGAGCGAAAAACCCTATGCGGATTGCTTTTTATCACCGATGAAGCCGGACATTTTTAATCGTGGTCCGGCAATCGATGAACTTTCTGATATCGAACCTTATAACGAAAAAGACAAACCCGTATTTACCGGACATTACTGCTTACCGCCCAACCTGCCTAAAATATCCGGGAATGTGGTTTGCTTGGACGGATGTGTGACCTGTGACAAAACCCTTTGGGGGTACCGTCATCAGGGCACAGAAAAAATTTTTGCCTCTAATTTGATCGAGGCGAGTTGATCTAGAAATTAGTTCAGGGTTGGGCAGGATGGAAGGGGCTCAATTGATTCCCAATCACGCTTCCATCGATTCCACATTTCCACTTTTGTAAGGTGCGGATGTAAGTGCCTTTTGGTGCAGGCATATTCAAACATTTCACTCGCTTCATCGAGATCATGAGCCATGAAATATTTGTCCGAAGATCCTACAGAATTACCCAAGTGATAATGGAACTTGAACTCTTCTAATGGTACTTCTCGTTCTTTTTTCATCGATGATTAATTATACCTCTAAAACTGGGATTTTTCAAAAAATTATCCACATTTCTTTAATATTTTCCTCCCTGAAGATTGAAACGATAATCCGGAGACATTACTTCGTTGAAAATTAGTAAAATCCGTTCATTGAACTTGATCTTATCGGGGTGAATCTACGAAATGAAAAACCATGAACTCTTTGCACCCCCCTTCCCTTCTATCGAGAAGAAACTTCACCAAGTCCATCGCGTGCCTGGCGGGGGCGACCATCCCTACTCTTTCTGCCAAGGAAACCAATTCCGACAGACTCCTGCTCGGTTTTGATAATTTCTCGATTCGGGCTCTTGGGTGGAAAGCACCCCGCTTGATTGAATATGCAACCAAGCACCAAGTGGATGCACTGCTTTTCTCTGACCTGGATGTCTACGAATCTCATGACATGGGATACCTCAAAGAAATTAGACAGGAAGTAAAAAAACAAAAAATTGTGCTCCATGCAGGAACAGGTGGCATCTGTCCCACCTCGAAAAGTTTTAAGGATAAGTATGGAAGTGCGGAGGAACACCTCCGCTTACTGATAAAGGTAGCGGAAGGAGTGGGCTCTTCGGTTGCACGGTGCTACCTGGGTTCCAGCAAAGATCGTAAAACCGAGGGAGGCATCCGGGTGCATATGGCGAGCACCATCGAAACCTTGAAAAAAGTTAAGCAACAGGCTTTGGACGCAGGTGTCAGGATTGCGGTGGAAAATCACGCTGGTGATCTGCACAGCCGGGAATTGGTGGAACTGATTGAAAAAGCCGGACCTGAATTTGTGGGGGCCACCATCGACACGGGAAATTCAACCTGGACATTGGAAGATCCGGTTGAAACTTTCCGCAACCTCGCTCCTTATGCCATTTGTAGCGGTATCCGTGACTCCATGGTTTGGCCAAGTGAAAAGGGAGTAAAGGTCCAATGGACCGCTATGGGGGAAGGTTGTGTAGATATGACTACCCTCTTTAGGGAGTGGAGAGAGCAGTGTCCGCAAACCCCTGTACAAATTGAAACAATTTCCGGATTCGCCAGGGAATTCCCCTACTTTGAAAAGAAATTTTGGCTCGCCTACTCAACTATCCGGGCGGATGATTATGCCCGCTTTCTCGCTCTCGCCAGAAAAGGAAACACATTATCTCCTTTTTCATCCCCCCAAGGAGCGGACAAGAAAAAAGCCCAACAGGAATACCAGCTCGCAGAACTGGAGAGAAGTCTTTCCTACTGCAGGAAAAGTTTGGGAATGGGACGAAAAGAGGCCTAGGCGTCGTCCAGTGAATCAAGTCCGTCGAGGTGGGCAACATCTCCCCAACTCACTAGATTCCATCCATTTTCAGATTTCTCCAAACGATTAACTGAGCAATTGAGTAATACGAAATTCCTTTCCGCATCGAGAGGGATATTCAAAACATAACGGAAGATTGCCCCCAGAAAACCACCATGCGTGACGACTCCAATTTTCTTGCCGGGATTTCGGTTCGCGACATCCTCCAATGCCCTGAAACACCGATCATAAAACTGACGAAAGCTCTCTCCTCCTGGCACTTGATATTCAGGGCCTTCGTTACGAAAGGATTGATACTCAGCAGGATTTTTCTCCAACATCTCATCCGTGGTCATCCCTTCTAAAACACCCAGATCTCTCTCCCGCAATGATTCCATAAATTCAGCCTCCCAACCGGATGGGCCTCCCACCAACCTGGAAGTATGGCGAGCTCTTTCCAGATCACTGGAATAGAAGCAGTCTATTGTCTCGCCTTTCATTCGTTCCCCCAATGCTTTGGCCTGCTCGACCCCGCGATTACTCAAGGGGGAATCCGCGTGGCCCTGCCACCGTCCGCTCAAATTCCATTCCGTTTCACCATGCCGGATTAGGATAACTTCTGTTTTGCTATGCATTTTGCCTTTTTAACTTATGCCAGAAGTAAGGTCAGTCTTAATCCAAAAAGATTGCCAAACTACTTCATAATGGTTGCTAAAATAGTGTGTTCGCGAGAAAGCTTACAAAAAACAGCCCAAAACCAGATTCCTTCATGAAAAAACTATTGCCATGTCTTCTATGCCTTTCCCTTGCTCCATCCATTTTTTCCAAGGTCGAGGTAATCGAAATTTCCCCATCGAACACAGCAGTCCTTCCGGGCGGTAAGGAAGCAGATGGAATCATTGGTGATTTTGTCCTCAGGAATTCCCAGATCGAAGTCACTATCGGCGGAGGCGCTCCCAACCGTAAAGCTAACATGGGTGCTTTTTGGGGTGACAACGGGGTGACACCGGGCTGTCTGTATGACCTAACTTTGCGGGGTACGAATAATGATCAATTGACCATTTTTTCTCCGAGTAAACAACAAGGGCGCATTTCCTACATCAGGATTGGGGATGATCAAAAGTCGGTCATTACCTATGTCTCTCCTGCCCTATCCGGAGGGCTCACCAAGACTCATACCTATTCGATCGAGGAAGGTGACTATGGCATATCCGTGACTTCCAAACTATTTAACGGGACCACCGAAAAAATTTCCGGTCCCATCAATGATAGTTGGACGAGATTTCGTGAATCAGGGAAATTCGGCGAGGTAGAGTGGGCTGATTCCGTCGACCCTTCTCACAAATGTGGCTATGCCTATGTCTGGCTTCCTGGGGAAGACGGAAAGACGCCCCCGAAATCTAAAACCTTCCAGCCAGGCACAGAGGTCACCATTCGTCGATTTCTTTGTGTTGGTACCTCTCCGGCACAAGCCTACGGACGGGCGATGGCCAAATTAGGCGAAGCGGGAAAATTGTCGCTTACCATTACCGATCCCGAAGGTAAGGCTATTTCAACAGCACGGGTCGACTTGAAACGGGATGGTAAATCGGTCCCGGCCTATCCGGATGCGAAAGGAGAAATCGAAATTTCCCTTCCGCCAGGCGAATGGCAACTGACCACCAAAGATAATGGGAGAGAGGCTCTCGATACCAAAATCGTTATTAGTAAAGATAAAGCGACAAATGAAAAAATTACTTTGGGAGAGCAGTCCGGCATACATTTTGCCATCACCAAGGAAAACGGGGATCCTACCCCCTGTAAGGCCCAGATCATCGGAGTTGAAGGTACTCCGAGCCCCAGGTTAGGTCCCGTGGACCGGGCCCATGGATGTAATGACCAGTACCATTCAGAAAATGGACAGTTTTCGATTGGGTTGGCTCCGGGGAAATACAAAATCATCATTACCCGGGGCATCGAACATGATCATTATGAAAAGATGCTCGAGGTGAAAAAAGGTAAATTTGTGACAATCCAGACATCCCTCATTCGGTCGGTCAAGACAACAGGATGGGTAAGCACGGACTTCCATAACCATTCAACTCCAAGTGGAGATAATATCTGCGGAACACCGGACCGCCTGATCAACTTGGCCGCCGAACATATCGAATTTGCTCCAACCACGGAACATAACCGGATCATGGATTGGACTCCCACCATCAAATCCTTTGGCCTGACCGGAGAAATTTCCACTATCCCGGGCATGGAACTTACGGGATCCGGTCCTCATTTGAATGCTTTTCCCCTCACTCCCAAGCACCACCACCAGGATGGCGGTGCCCCAACATGGACTAAAGACCCGAGAGTCAATGCCCTAAATTTAAAGAATCATTCCGGGCATCATCCAAGCGGATGGATACACATTAACCATCCGGATATGATCGAAAACTTCATTGATCGCAACAAGGATGGAAACCCCGATGGCGGATATCCAGGAATTCTCTCCTTGATTGATGCCATTGAAACCGAAAACTACCGTGCCGCGGAAATCCTTCATCGGGCACCCTATAAAATTTCACGTCGTGCCAGTCGTGAACAAGTTTATATTGTCCGTGAGTTTGTTTGGTTACAGATGCTGAACCGGGGAATGAAAACATGGGGAATTGCCGTAAGTGATGCCCATACAGTCCATGGAAACGGCGTGGGTGGGTGGAGAACTTATGTGCGATGCTCAACGGATGATCCATCCAAGATCGACTGGAGAGAAATTAGCCGAAGAGCCAAGGGTGGTCAGATGATTCTTACCACCGGGCCCTACCTTGAAGTTGCCACAACTGATGGCGTGCTCTCCGGAGGTCTCGCCAGGGCGAATGATTCCATTGATTTGAAAGTCCGGGTGCAATGCCCATCCTGGATCGATATCGATCGGATTCAGGTACTGGTAAATGGACGACCGGTTGAAAGCCTCAACTTCACCCGTACATCCCATCAAGATTGGTTTTCCGATGGCATTGTGAAATTTGATCGAACAATATCAGTCCCCTTGAGTGAAGATGCCCACCTCATCGTGGTTGCTTATGGTACTGATTCAGATCTGAAAATTGGATATGGGAGTAGCGGGCAGGCTGGCATTCGTCCCTGTGCCTACAATAATCCGATTTTCGTAGATCTAGATGGCGACGGGTTTACACCCAACGGCGATACGCTTGGTTTCCCCCTTCCTTCCGGTAGGATATCCGTTAAAAATGCGAAAGATTTACTTAGCAAAGCTGATGTTCCTATCGAATAGGACTTCACCAATTTCTCTGTTTAAAATAAAACTAGCAGGATTAAGCTTAGTTACACTTTCTCTGGTTGCGGGTTGTTCAAATCACCAAAGCAGATCTCCGCAACAACGGATTGAGTTTTATGAATCCAAGGCACGCCACTACCAGACACTCTCCGATCTGCAGAGATTGAGTCCTCCCTATTCCATTACGACCCACAACGGGATTCGTGCCCGAGGCAATCAAGAGCACTTACGGATGGCATACCTAATGGAGGCCAGAAGATATCGGAAACTGGCAAAAGAAGCGAAGGAAGAACTAAGTCAAGATTCCAACCAATCGTTGGAAGTGAGAAACTGACTTATTCTTTGGGGAAATCCCGATAGTCCCATTTGGGTGAGCCCTTTGGTTCTGGCGCCGTGGGGCTTTTACCCAATCCATAATCCTGCGGTTGCATATCAAGTGATGGCCAGTGCTCCTTATCCCGTATAAATCCATAGAAGGACGGATAAAACGGATCCACATAGGATACATCAGCGTGATCTGGAACTACCTGCCCTGTCAAAAAGAAAGCGGCATTTACGATCAGGCGACGGAGATCTTCACTGACAAGATCAACGGAAGCTCCCATGGTGGTGCAAAAAGTCGTTCCTTTCTTGCCATTGGGTGCCTTGTAAGGGTGTAACCAGGCCAACGGTTGCATCGGGTCATTTTTGGAATCCACGAAAGAAGAATCAGGTGCAAGGGTGGCTGTGACTGCACCTCTCATCAGAATGGTATCTTCGTCGGTCAAACGTTTGATTCCATAGACATCGGACGGACCAAACACATCAGTTACCCCCTTGAGAATCGGATGAGCGGCGTTTTTGGCCTCAACAATTCCACGAGCACCCTCAAGCTTATGCCTTCCGTGGTGATTGACCCAACCTTCTCCCATGATGAGCGGACCAAACTGACCATAAGAAATATTGTCACCAAACTTACCGCTTCCGGTGAAAGCGTGCGTTGATGTGCGAATGCCAATAATTGGCTTTCCCGCATTGAGAAACTCAGTGACATGCTTAGCCTCTTCGACAGATGGGCGACGAAAGCGCGTGCCTATCAACATAAGGTCGGCATCTTTCAGATGATGCCACCCACGAACACCCTCCTGATTGTTGGGATCTATAAATTTTCCTGTTTTGTCCCACGGGAATAGTACTTTGCACTCGAAGCCATGTTTTTGAGACAAAATCTTTGCCAGCATGGGCATACTCTCCTCTGTCCGGTATTCCTCGTCTCCGGCGACCAAAACAATGGTTTTACCTTTTTCGGGATCATCATTGCCAGGCAGATGGAGAATCTCGTGATGTTTGGCAAACAGGTTAGAGATGGAGAAAAAGAAAAGAAGAAATGAGAGGAAGGTTTTCATGTAGAAAATGTATACAATTTACAATTTTAGAGTTTTTAAATTCACTTACATCTCAAACGATTGCATGGATTTCGACAAGTGAAAATTTTCTTAAGGAGAATCCTTTTCTTAGGACTTTGAAGAAAAGCATAATTTTTGTATTCGTGATTTTGGAGTTTATTGATAATGTTGAAGATCTCAAAAAGGATAAACTCGTTTATTTTCAGCACAAACTTGTACATCCGCTTTCTTTTCTGATGAGTTTTGGGCTGCCTACCCTGATCGGTTATCTTTACGCCATTTACACGGGTAACCTTTCGCCCACGGCAGGTGCCCTTGGCGGATTACTTATCCCTGGCGTGGCAAGAGTAGTCATGGTTCAACACGCAACCTTTTGTATCAACTCTCTTTGCCACATGATTGGGAAGCGTCCTTATTCAACTAGCCACAGTGCCCGTGATAGTTGGATTGCAGCGATTTTTACTATGGGGGAAGGATATCACAACTATCATCATGAGTTCCAGTGGGACTACCGAAACGGAGTTAAACCATGGCAATTGGACCCTTCCAAGTGGATTATTTGGACGCTGTCAAAGCTGGGTATGACCAGTGAGCTAAAGCGAGTACCTCGGGAACGTATTCTTTTGGCCGAAACTAAAGAAACTAAAAAACAGCTAAATACCCAAATTTCTATCTTTCAGGATTCAATAACCGAGTCGGCGAATGAGCTAGTCGAGCAGGCTCTTTCGACTCTTGAAGACCTAAGTGAACGACTCACTGAAGTGACAAATGAATTGCAGGAAGCCGCAAAAACCAAAATCAATCTTTCAAAAACCAAGATTCAAACACTGAGATCCGAAGTTCGAGCTGTTCTTGATGAAATTGAATCTGTAGGCAAAATAATGCCTGCCTAATCAAGCTTTCCTAGATTTATTTTTGCAGCGCCCTGAGGGTGAAGCTTAAACTGGTTCTTTATCTTTAAAGGTCAGGAAGAACACTACGAGTACAATAGCGGCAAGTCCTGCAGGAAAATACCATATGTTTTCCCATTGTAAGGAACCTGCAATTGTTTGCTTACTGTTCCACCAACCATTCAGAATACCTCCCACAAACATTCCTGCACCAAGAGTCACAAAGGCAATAAACCCCTGAGCACTGGAACGAACATCGTCAGGGGCTGCTTTGTCGACGTATAGCTGACCTGTCACGAAGAAAAAGTCATAGCAAATACCATGAAATAGAACGCCGAGATAAAGCAGAATGTGAGCTTCTGGAGTGGCTTGAGCAAAGAGAACATAGCGAAGCACCCAAAATGCCATCCCAATTAAGAGCATTTTCTTTACGCCCAGTTTACGGAAAAACCAAGGGACGAGCAGGAGAAAGAAGATCTCAGATACCTGCCCCAAAGTAAGAACTCCCTCGGAATTAGCCACCCCCATTTCTTTCAGAAAACCATTTGCCGACTGAAAGTAGAAAGAAAGTGGAATGCAGAGCAAAAAAGAACAAATGATAAATATGGCAAAAGATTTATCCTTCATCAATGCAAGGGCTTTTAATCCAAGCACTTCAGCAGGGGTCACTTTCTTCCCTTTTAATTTCGGGGGTGTATCCGGCAGAGAAAAAGAATATATCCCAAGAAGAATCGATACCCCTGCCCCAATCATAAAAGGTTGCGATGTCATGGATATGGAAGTCCATTCAGTTGGCGGCACTCCCCCTCCAAGGAAGGCCGGCCAAATCGCATGAAATTGATTCTCATAAAAGAAACTACTCCCCACCAAAATCCCTGATGCAATCCATCCAATTGTACCCAGAGTACGAATTGGGGGAAATTGTCTTTGAGGATCTTCCATATTCTGAAAACACAAGGAATTATGGGGGCGAGGAGCAAGTTCGTTGACTATAAGCCTGCCATCGGATGAAACGAAAAATTCTACTGCCAAGATACCCACATAGTCTAAAGAATTGGCGATTTCTGATGCAGTTTCACAAGCAAGTTTTTGATAGTTTTCGGGAATTCTCGCTGGGGCAATCGAAAGATCAAGGATGTGATTACGGTGAATGTTTTCAACCGGATCGTAATGAACCATTTTTCCGTCTGTTCCGCGGGCGACAAGCACAGATAATTC
>OZSS01001640.1_pt1 | contig 10193 bp, 6 predicted proteins | sample 1779911 | NCBI WGS metagenome assembly OZSS01 (sample SAMEA2603589, study PRJEB24840) | metagenome | biome: Water; feature: Photic zone; material: Seawater sample | place: Mediterranean Sea | collected 2013-11-12 | depth 10 m | reverse complement strand
CACTGGAGGTGCCGGGCGATTCCACGGAGTGCACGGGCATGCCGTTCATCGCGCGCGAGTCCGGCAAGCTCGACAAACTGAGCGAAAGACTGCACAACATGATCGCGGCGCTGCCAGTGGAAACTGAGGTCCGCGTGGGGAGGATCGTGGGCATCAGCCACACACGTTGGGCTACACACGGGCCGCCCGTCGAGAAGAATGCACATCCGCAGCTCAGCGATGAGCGTGGGGAATTTGCCGTAGTGCACAACGGCATCATCACGAACTATCGGCCTATTAAGGAAATCCTTCAACGCGAAGGATTCCACTTCGAGTCTGAAACGGACACAGAGGTGATTCCAAAGCTGTGCAAGTTCATATTTGATCGGCTGAGTGAGAAAAAGAATAAACCGCCGCTGAAGGATATTGTCATGGAGGTGATGAGGAAGATCGAGGGTGCCTTCTCGCTGATAGTGATGAGCAGGCACTATCCGGGTGAGCTTGTGGGATGCAAACTCGGATCGCCGCTCATCCTGGGCATTAAGGAGATGCCGTCGGCGGCGCCCATCGAGCGCAACGGGGCGTTGGAGAAGGGGACCGACGGCGACGGCTCGAAGAGTGGCAGCAAAAGAATTATCGGGTCGCGATTCGAGTACTTCCTAGCCAGCGATGCGTCTGCGATTGTGGAGCACACGAAGAAGGTACAGATACTTGAGGACGGTGACGTGGTGCACTTGTGTGGCGGCTCGCATGGGATTTATCAGCTCAATCCGGAGTCTGCCGATGGCCTGAGCTCGCCGAGAGGTCTGCTAGAGGGCGGTGTGCTACGCGTTCCGAACCATCCGATAGAGAGAGTGATTGACACGCTTGAGATGGAGGTCCAACAGATCATGAAGGGCACTTACGACCACTTTATGCAGAAAGAGATCCATGAGCAGCCGGAGAGCATCACACAGACAATGCGCGGCAGGATCAATCTCGATTCCAAGCTGACGTCGCATTCCGTGACGGAGGCCGGGTGGAGGCACGAGGATCGCCCTGTCGTTCTCGGAGGCATCCTTGAGTACGCCGGTGTCATTCGACGCAGCCGCAGGATAATTTTCGTCGCGTGCGGCACGTCCTACAATTCGTGCCTTGCCGGACGACGACTCATGGAGGAGATGACGGAGATTCCTGTGAGCTTGGAGATTGCTTCGGACTTCATGGACAGGCGATGCCCGATATTCCGAGATGACGTGTGCATATTTGTCAGCCAATCGGGGGAGACGGCGGACACACTGGAGGCGCTGACGTACGCCAAGGCACAGGGAGCGCTCTGTGTGGGGATCACGAATACGGTTGGCAGCGCCATCAGCCGGTCGACTGACTGCGGGGTACACGTGAACGCGGGCTGCGAGATCGGTGTGGCATCTACGAAGGCGTACACGTCTCAGATAATCGTCATCACAATGATGGCACTTCTCCTTGCCGAGGATTCTCTCGCCAAGCGTGGCCGGCGCGACGAGATCACCAAAGGGCTGCGCCAGCTCCCGAGCGCGGTGCGAAAGTGCCTCGAGCTCGACGACGAAATGCGAAGGCTGGCGGAGACGCTGAAATCTGAGGAGTCGCTGCTGGTATTCGGCAGGGGGTACAACTACAGCACAGCCCTCGAGGGCGCCCTTAAGGTGAAGGAGGTGGCGCTGATGCACACAGAGGGCCTGCTCGCGGGCGAGATGAAACATGGCCCGCTGGCGCTTGTAGACGAGAAGCTGCCTATCGTGCTCATTGCGACCAAAGACGACACGTACGTGAAGCAGCAAAGCGTCATCCAGCAGCTCTTGGCACGCAAGGCGCAGCTCATTATCATATGCAACAGCGACGACGGCGGCGAAAATACCGTCGAAGGGTGCAGGTTCATTCGCGTGCCGCGCGTTGTGGACTGCCTACAGAGCGTCGTCAATATCGTGCCCATGCAGCTCCTCGCATATCACCTCACGCTCGCGCGGGGGTTCAACGTTGACCAGCCGCGCAACCTGGCCAAGAGCGTGACAACGCAGTGAGTGAGATCGCTGTTTGGCTCTGTGTGCATCTGACTCTGTATTTTGGTTCTCTATTATGATGATACAAGTACAACAAAGAAAAAATACAAACACGAGAATATGCCACGGAAAGTGGAACAAAAATCACACGGCTACTGTCCTCAGTCGATGGGCATCCTCGCATTCTTCCAGTGGAGGAGCGTCGGCATATTCGAGTTCACCACCTCGACGTACTTTGGGAACTGCGCCGATCCCCTCGCGATCACCAGGTTTACCCTCGCGGTGTCAAGCATCCGCCGGTTGTTCAGGCTCCGTGCGAGCTCAAAGAATTTCTCAAAATAAGTGACGGCCGAGTCAAACTTCATCTGCCGGTAGTAGATGATGCCCATGCGGCAGCAGGCCCGTGCTTGCGACCCCGGATCCTCGTTCTTCGCGAGCTCTAGATACGCCTCTAGGTTCTTGATGGCGTCGTCCACGTTGCCGAGGTCCTGATGGGCCTCGGCGAGAGCGCAGCACGCGATGCCCTCGCCCGTCTTGTCTTCGAGCTTCACAGAGATATCATAATACTGACCGTGGAATGCGAGCGCCTTTTCCTGTTCACCCAGCTTCTGGTACGCGAGGCCGAGCCTGTAGTTGACGTGCCCTGCCGATGTTTCATCGCCGCATGCATTGCAGGCGTCCAGGCACTTGTCCAGCAGCACGATCGACTTCTGGATGCTGCCACTGCTCTCGAGCAGGTCGGCGCTTCGCTGGTACACCTTGACAAGATTTTGATTTGCCTGCTGTCGCTGTTGCTCCTTCTCGTCACCTTCAAGCTTGTCGCAGAGCTCAAGGTGTTTCTCATGGAATGACATCGCGGAGTTAATGTCCCCGAGACGCTCGTGTATCATCCCGAGGCTCCGTGTCACGTCAATGAGCAAGTCAATCTCCTCCATCCTGAACGTCAGCACCTTCGCCTTCTGGTAAAATACGAGCGCTTTATCGTAGTGTGCGACGTCCTCAAAGTACCGAGCCAGGTTGATACAAGAGGTGTAAACCTCCCTCGTATCCCCCTTCCGTGTCGCCTCATCGATGTTGATGAGATTATCCTTGACAAAGGGGAGACTCTCTGTATATATGTCGTCAGTCGGCACGAATCCGCGCTCCGGCTGCGCGGGTACCTCCTCGTCGTCGCGCTCGCCGGCAAGCTCGCTCGCGGATCGATGCGTGAGGTGGAAAAAGTCGATGAAGGCGTCGGGAAAGCCCTCTACGAGCACGTCGATGAGGAGATCCTGCTTGCTCTTCGGCTCGACGAGCATGTCCGTCGCGTCGTGCACGGACTGCATCATGCGCTCCTTAAAGCTCTTTGCGGAGGAGCCGTCCAGGACCTCGGCGCCCTGTTGCGGTAACGTGTGCGTTGTCACAAGCGTCGAACGAACAATGTCGATGTCAGTGCGCGGCGTGAGCATGACTTGTCAATTGTGCGTTCTCTTCGAGGGATGCGGCGGCTACGTGAGCATGACGCATCTCCCATCGCGCGCCTGAGGAGTATTCCGTGTTCCATTCCAACATATGCACGCAAGGAGGTTGGTCATTGCGCCTGAACGGGTCACCAGAGGCACGTACCCTGCTGCTATGTGCCTTGACTGCACTCGCCATCCTCACCACGTTCCTCTCTGGCAGTCACGCACACGGAAGTGACAGACGGATTGATCGACACAAAACGTAGATGTATTCTTTTGCAGCTGACTGAATAAAGGAGATGAGATGAGAGTTGAGGAGAGGAATGAATGGAATGGAATGAAAAAGCGATTGTGATGGACGTCAGGAGTCTGCACCACCAGACCAGAAAACCCCGCAGCGCTTGCCCGGTGCTCCTTGACTCCCCCCCTGCCTGCGTTCGTCGCCAACCGACCGCGGGGACAACAAAAGTATCCACATATGCAAATTTATTTCATATAAGTATTGAAAATGATATTATAAAAGTATATTATTTTAGACATTCGTTTTTTCTTGGAATTTTTGTTTGGTGCGGGACAACGATGAGGAGGAGAGGAGAACAGCAGAAGAAGGACAAGGGAGCGATGGCGGCGAGGAAGCCCAGCTCGTCGCCGCGGACAGCGTCGGGCGACGCGCAGAAGCGACTCATCGACGCGCTGTTTAGTGTCGAGAACCGAAAGTCATCATCCTCGAGTGTTGAGGTGTCACTGGGGGAGTCGTTGAGCGATGAGGCGGAGGGGAAGGGGAAGGGGAACGGCTCCGGCGGCGGTTCCGCGAAGGCCGCGTGCTCGGCAGTGCGATGTACGAAGCACACATGCATGATGTGCGACAAAGTTGTCTCCGTGTCACCAAACAAGGCGTCGTCCCGGTCCCCATCTGCGATTATTTTTTTCCGTACTCGTGCCGTGTAACTCGTCGCTGTGGCCACGGTCATCATGATGTGTGAGCGAAGGACGGATTCCACTGACAGTTTGGTTTGGTTCTGGCCACTCGATGATTGGTGTGCGTACGCAGTCGCATTCAAACCATGCAATTTGGATGAGCAGCACGGTGCGATGCAAATAAAGGAGGGCAACAGGCTCGACATCACCCTCGTGGAGCGGCCAATGACCGGCAGAGAATCGATCGGGAATCCAGTGGGTTCGTCCCGCGAACAGCGAGGCAATGAGGTTCTGTTCAGCGGCCACGTGCTGGGAGAGATTCCGAGCGGTGACAGGGAGTATGTGTTGCTGCGGAATACCCGCACCGGGGAGCTGAAGCTCGAGAGGCTCGCGAGCATGGCCAAGAACATGATACACATTCGACCCGATGCGAATACAAACGAGGGTCATGGGATGCGGTCGGCCGCCTTGGACGCCGCCGCTGCCGCTGGTGTGCGTCCAGCGGAGAAGGGGGGGGAGAAGGCTGGTGGGGTGCCAGACGAGATCAAACACATCCGCCGGGAGGACTACGAGGTATTCAATACGGAGGACAACATGGGATGGGATCCGCTGGACATTGACGCCAAAGTGATCGACTTGCTCATCAAAAATGTCCTCGGCAGTGAAAACTCGTAGAGCTTTCATGTAAATTGCTTGTAAAGTATGTGACAACAATATTTGAAAACAAAAGATAAAAGGATTGACGATAACGACAACAAAGACAAGGCGTCCAGCTCGCTATTGAGACCTTATGATGGTGCACTCCGTCGAGTTGGACCCGCACGGTCTGGAAATGATGAGGGTGATCGTGGGATCGCCCATCCCTTCTCGGAATCCAAACTGCTCCATCGCCTCCGGCACAGTGTTGCCGCTCTCAAACACCGGCGAGTCGCGGAACCCAAAGAGGGTCATCGTGCACCAAGGCGCGTCTCCGCGGTCTACAGTGTCGAAGAGCTCTGTGATACACGCCGAAACGCTGCGTGGGGACGTCAGCATACCCCACTCGAAAAATGACAGCGATGATGATGATGATGATGATGATGGGGATGACGGCGGCTTCGGCGTCTCCACCGCCTCGTTAGAACCTCGCAGTGCTCGATGCAAGGATATCGTCTCCCTCGCGATACCATCCGCGTCAGCGCGAGCTCGATACATACGTGGAGTCGATGCATCATCCCAGTTCGCTTGGGAAAAGTTGAGAGTGATCGCCGCCAGCCACTCATACGCCAGCATTGCGAGCTCGTCGCTGCCATCCGCCGCGAACGCCTGTGAAGATAGGATGCCTGCCATGTCCGGCGCTCGCCCCCCCTCGACGCTGTGCGTGAGGCGCACGGAGGCGCTTCGGAGACCGCAGGTGGCGTCGTCATCGTCCCCTATGTAACCATCGCCGCGACGGAGAACTCCGTGGAGCTTCACCGATTCCTTTCGGAAGGCTTTCCGCAGCTTCTCCTCGTGCTCCTTGCACTTTTGCGGGCTCAGGCGCAGCAGGACAGTGTTGCCAGCGTTCCTCCTGCCCTTACCGCCGATTCGCTCGGCACTTCGTCGTGCGCCCGGTATTCCTAAACCGAGATAGTATTCCTCGAGCATCAGCAGCACCAGCTGACCATCTGCGACGCAAACGGAGAGGCCATCGCCGACGCCGACGCAACGCAGCGCGTTGTTCCATGCCCACTTGCTCGGCGGAACCACGGCGGCGGCGCCGGCGGCACCCTCTCGCGTCCCGGCGTTCCGGCTATCTCTCCGCCTCTGAGTGATGACCAGCAGCTCGTCGTAGGAATCTGCTACTGTCGTGGCGATGTCGCCGACATCCATTGCCCGCAGGAGCTCGATGCGGTGCGAATCCACCTCGCCGTCCACGTCCATCCCCGTCGGTGAGCCGGGCGTGACGCCCTCGCTCCTTCCCGGCAGCAGGACGCACATTCTGCTCAGCGCACAGCTGCATCGCTCAAGGAGAGACCGCGCAGCCGCAATCGACACGCTGGTGTCGACGACAATCGGCGAGCCCGTGCGCCGCGCCATCCGCGGCCGACCCTGACGGGCTCTCAATCCTCGCCGCCTCTCTCTCTCTCAATGTCCGCTGAATGTCCGCTGAATGAATGCTTGGTACTTGTGCTTGCGGTACACTACAGGTGAGTTATTTACAGTTTGTGCCGGCTTTCTACACGGATACACACTTCACGAAGCAGAAAAAAAGTACACTGGATGCTCTGAGCCATTCCTGACGCACACGCACACACGAGGTCGTCTCTCACGGCACGGCGCGCATCATGTGTTTGATCATCTCCTGCCTGCCTGTGTCGTTGATGGACGCAATGTTCGCAATGCCGGAGGATAATCCCCTCGGGTTCGCCTCCGAGGCGCCCGCGCTTCCCGGCGCAGCCGATCTCGAAGTCATCGCCCTGCTTCTCTGCTGCCGAATGTTGTCGTTCCTCTTGGAGAACTTTGTACGCGCAGCCGACACTGACTCCAGCGCTGCTTCCACGAGTGTGTTATGATGAAGGCATTGCTGATTCAGCTTCACGAACTGCTCATTGAGACCCATGTTCGCGTGCTCGTGCATGTGACACTCGAGGGCCTTGTCATCCGCTATCTCCGTCTCGACGCTCGCATTCGTCAGGAGGAGCATCGGGAGCTCTGTTGCGTCCCGCGCTTCCACGCATGCGGCCGGGTACGCAAAGAACTCGCATGCCGTCCCGCCACCGCCTCCCTTCTCAGTTGCGGCGGAAGAGTCCTCCGGGTTGTCGAGTACAGCCACGAGAGCGCGCGTGTGCTTCTCGATGGTGCCTACCTGGTGAAGCACGCGGTTCGCCGTCTCTTCCTCCTCGACATTGGACGACCTGGCCGCGTTGGACGTGGACTCCAACTGATTGATGACGGCGCCGATTTCTCTCTTGAGCGCCGCGATCCGCTCCTTCGCCGCTGCTAATGAGCGTAGATGGGAGATACCCTCATGCATTCTGGTCTCGGCCAGCTCGGCCTTGCCCCCGCTGCTCATCTGCATCCCGCGCAACGAGAACAGCAACAGCGGGCAGCCCTTCGCCCTCCCTCCTCCCCCCCTCTCTCCATCCCTCTCTCCCTTCCTCCCGTACCCTGAAATTTCATGAAATTGTCACCAATAAATAAGACCTCTGATGCTCAGGGTCTTCTTTCATGAAGAAACACATCTCAAAGAAATGTCTGTGCAGATGTCTGTCTACAGAGGGGGCGACGAACTTTCGTTTCGTTTTCGCTCTCCCGAAGCCTGTTGACATCACGGACTTGCTGAGTGAGGCTCTCTCACATCATTCTTATGGGCCAGGCCAAGGGCAAAAAAGAAGGCTGGACTGCGGATTACACTACCCTTCTGAAGAGAAGATCAAACAGAGTTTGTATCCACGCCGCGCACTGTGCACTGTACGCGTACGTTTGTGTCCGTCTTCTCACCCACGTCTCTCTGCGTCTCTCTGTTCTTTTTTCTTGTTTGTTTGCTTGTTCCAGACATCGTGAGTCTCCATCAGGCCGACCACCTCATCGCCTGAAGAGGCTCTTCCTCTTCTGCGGCGTCTTCTTCGCCTTGTCAATCGCCGATCTGTATATGACCAAACACACGTCGCGACGCACCCTGTCCTCCATCGTGAGCTCGTACGCACTCCTGCTGTCCTTGAAGACGAGCACGTCAGTGGCACCGGACGGCTCCTTGAGGCCGATGGAGTCAGGTGCGCTCTTGGTCAGGGAGAGCTTCAGCAGCGGCCCGGCCTCGTGTTTGAAGAGAGTGACATTCTTCTCGTCGAATACGACTCGTCCATCAATCACCTCCGCGTCCTCCGGCGGCGCTGCGCCCCCAGCCACGCCTGGCAGCTTGATTACCTTGCATTTGAAGAGGAGGCTCTTTCCATCCGCCTGCAGGTTGACGTACTTTTTCATGTTCTGGCCGATCGTCACAACCTTGCCACCATCAGCGACAGCGCTCCGCATACTATCGGGGCTCTTGTCGGCTTCCTCCGTCTCCGAGGTCGCATCGTCAACCTTCGCTATTACGCTCAGCACGTAGCCCATGTCGTCAGGGGTCACAAAGTATACGGGCGAAAACGCGCCGAGGATCGCGACGGGCTGAGCCGTACCCGAGGGCGTTGATTGCGTCGCATCCGGGCCGCTTGCAACGTCGGGGAGGGAGCGGTACCACTGGAATCTGCAAAGATCCTCGCCACCAGTTTCACCATTCTCAATGTCACCGCACGCCATGAGCTTCTCTCCAACACGGGCCTCGCCGATGACGTCGAACGCCTTGATCTTTGGATGGTGCGACACCCTCGACATGGCCTCAGCCGGCGGCGGCGGTGGCGTCACCCTCCCAGACTCCTACTTGCCCTTGGAGGCATCGGAGGTTGCCGGTGTCTGGGCAGCGGCCGCATTCGCCTTGAGGTCGCGCAATATCAACAGGAGAACGTCACGATCGTATGCCGAGCACGTGTCCACCTTGATGATATTACGCCCCTTCGACGATGAGGCCGTGCCCGCATCCTTCATGATGACAATCGTATTCGCAGCAGTCGGCACCGCTTCGATGACCCACTCGTGAAGCTTGCACGTCTCGATGGCCTCATCACGCCCGGCTACGCTCCTCACCACTGACAATTCTTCCGTGTTATCCATCTCCACCGTAAACTCCACGTCCTCGCTCGACTCAGTCGCGGGCTCCCCGTGCACGGACACGCCGACGAAGATCACCCTGTCCCTACCCCGCCTCTTCTTCCCTCTGAGAGTCTGCAACTTATCTTCAACGTTCATTTTCACGAGCTCCGGCGTCTCCATCTCACCAAAGTCAGCCGTGCTTACGCTGCCCTCCACGCCCTTCTCCTTGACAGGCACGGCCTCCACCTTGAGCATGCAGCCGGCATCATCGGCGCTCGTATAGTACGTGGGCGTCTTGACGCCGACGACCGGGGCATACACGTACCCGCTACCGTCCTGCGCCCTCTTACCGCGGAACCAGCTGAAGCGACACTTTGTTGCACCTTGAAGAATTCCCTGTGCCGTGATGAGATCGCCGTGCTGTATCGAGCCGTTGATGAGAAGTTGATCGATCCTAGGCGCGCCGGCTGCTGCATCGTCATTGCCCGTCGTGTTGCCTTGCTGCAGTCCCGCCGTGCCCTTTGCCGATGAGCTCGCCCTATCTTGCTGCAATTGCTCGATCTTCTCCTTGACGGTCTTGACGATCCCGTCGTTGGACCCCGATGATTTCGCGGCGACGTCCGTCTGTGACCTCTTCACCGGCGTCCTGTTGATGACCGATGCGACCGTTTGCGTCCTCGTCTTCATCTCGTTGATGAGCGATACCATGGAGCTCGCCACCTCCGCCGGATCCGCCTTCACCTGCAGCCCGTACTCCTCCAGCGTCGGGAGGCATATGTTGATGAACATTTTCGTGCGGCTCTTCTCTACGGCCATCTCGTGCCGAATCGCCACCAGATCGCTCGCGTTGTCGCTCTGCATCTTGGCATTCTTGTTCTGCTCACTCCTCAGCTCTATCTCCAGCTCTGACATCCGAATCTCCATCGCCTGCTGCGTGCGTACCGCATTCAGGTCCCGGCTCCTCGCATCCACCGAGTCCTGGCCCCTCTCCACTCGCAGCGACGCTACGTCCGAACGCAGAACGCGCAATTCGTCGTCGCGGCTGGCAATGAGCGACTCTAGCTTCTCCATCTCCTCGTGCCAGAAGGTCTCCTTCTCTGCGAGGTACTCCTTCTTCAGCTCGACCTCCCGTTGCAGGCGCGAGCACTTCATCTTGTACTCCTGGAAGCTCTCCGTGTCGCTCACC
>OZSS01001639.1_pt1 | contig 10205 bp, 10 predicted proteins | sample 1779911 | NCBI WGS metagenome assembly OZSS01 (sample SAMEA2603589, study PRJEB24840) | metagenome | biome: Water; feature: Photic zone; material: Seawater sample | place: Mediterranean Sea | collected 2013-11-12 | depth 10 m | reverse complement strand
TATCGAAAGGGATCAAGGCCCTCTCAGTCTAACCTATAAGACCATAATAACAACTGGAACAAGCCGTGTCATTTTGTGCACGGCTTTTTTTATTTATAAAGTTTTGGAAGCCAGCCGTTTGTGATGGCTGTATTATGAGTTGACATGGAGAATATCAATAAAATCCAAATAAGAAACGGTGATAGCTTGTCCTAATTATTCAAATATCTCGCCAAAGTGTTGATTCTCCTAAATAAGAATCATTATCAAAAAAAAAGATCGTTTTAATGAGTTTTTTTTTGCTATCAATGGTTGCCACGATGTCTATTTTTAGCATAACTTATGCCCTTGTTTTTTTATTCAATTAAGGCTCGTTTCTATATGTGTCTAGAATAAGGCATTTAGTTCGATTGATGTGATTTAATGAATGTAGGGTGACCCGCAGACCGTAGTCTTTCCTCCTGAGCTTATGGGGAAAAAATTTTAATAAAGCCATAGACTGGCCAAAGCCCATGGGAGGCGTGCAAGATGTCTGATGAACGCCTAATCTCAATTGATAGAATTTGGGCACGAGTAAGAGGTCGTTTAAGGCAAGAATTTGGTGAGTCGACATATCGTAGTTGGATCAGATCGTTAGTTCTCGAAGAGGTTATCGGTGAGAGAGTAACTCTAGCAGCGCCAACCTTATTCATGAGGGATCGAATTGTTTCTCAATATGGTGATCGTATCACATTGGCTTGGGCTGCTGAGAGTGCAGATACAGTAAATGATTGTTTAATAACGGTTAGATCATCCGATGAGCCAGTTATAGAGGCGGTAACCGGAGATTCAAAGGTAACAAAGAATTCTCTGCCGTTGGAACCAAAAGTGATAGGGACAAAGGCCAAAAAGGAGAATTCGTTAGAGGGATCATTAGATTCTCGCTTCACATTCGATAATTTTGTTGTTGGTAAGCCAAATGAATTGGCTTATGCGGCGGCCCAGCGAGTATCAGGCAGTGACGAAGTTCTTTTTAATCCGCTTTTTTTGTACGGTGCAGTTGGGTTGGGTAAAACCCATTTAATGCACTCTATCGCTTGGGATATTCGGCAACGAGGCCCCAGCCGAGACGTGACCTTAAGCGTTCCTCAAGCCCCTCTAAATCTGTTGGCGATTTATCTGCCGATATTATAACTTGCCTATTTTGATCCACTAATGCGTTAAACGTATGAAAAAACTCTTCTTGAGATTGTTCTTTTCCTGCAAAAAACTGAATGTCGTCAATAAGAAGGGCATCCGCATTTCTGTAAAATGATTTAAATTCATTCATTGCGCCAAGTTGAAGGGCTTTTACCATGTCGGATACAAATTTTTCAGAATGAACATAAACTATTCTTTTTTTTGGTTCGTTTTGTAGTATTTTGTTTCCAACCGCGTGCATTAAATGTGTTTTACCCAAACCAACTCCGCCATAAATAAAGAGTGGGTTATAGTCACCCTTGGGGTTTGCAGCAACCTGTTTTGCTGCAGCAAGAGCTAAATGATTTGACTTTCCTTCAACAAAAGATGCGAAAGTGTAGTTTTCGACCAATTTGACTTCAGAGCCTTTTTTGTTCTTATATTTATCAACAAAGCTCTCCTTGGTGTGCGTTTTAAATACTAAATGTACTTTTTGCTTTGAGTGTTTTTTTACAAGATTTTTGATGTTTTGAGAAAAATTCTTCTCTATATAATTAAGGATAAAATCATTTGGAGCCACAAGCTCGAGAGTGTTTTTGTTCTTTTTTGCTTTTAGCGGCCTAATCCAAGTGTTGAATTCGTCTTGAGATAATAAGCTCTCAAGATTTTTAGAACACTTGCTCCACAACTCTGTTTGTTCCAATTAATATCTCCTGATGTTTTGATAGTCTATTAAAAAATTAACAAGATATCTACAGAATAAATGTAAGAATATTCTGTGGATAAGTTGTACATAAAAAAAATATCATTTATATTCTTTTTATAATGGTTTTAAACAAATATTGCGTTATAATTCTCAACACTTTTTGGTGAGTATATTATGAAAAGAACATTTCAACCAAGCAACATTAAAAGAAAAAGAACGCACGGATTTAGGGCTAGAATGGCTACCAAAGCAGGCAGAGCGGTTCTTTCAAACAGAAGAAAGAAAGGCAGAAAGGTTCTGAGCGCTTAACCCGATCGATTTACAAATTGGATTCAGCCACGACTCGTTTTTATTCTAGTAAAAATTTTAGGTTATTTTACAGACGCTCTGACTCATGCGGTCTGGAAATATCTGTGTCGAGAAAGTTTTTCAAGCTTGCTGTTGAAAGGAATAAAATTAAACGACGTATAAAAGAGATTTTTAGGCGTGATGGGCTACACGCTGTCAGCGGTGTTATTATTTTTTCTGTATTTAAGCCTTTTGCAGGGTTATCATATGAAGAGGCGCGAAGTGAAATTGATCATGCTGTTGGGTTGTTAAAGGAAGGTTAAAATGAATATAAGAAGTGTATATTGGGCATTGTTGATTGGTCTGTCTCTAACTCTTTTATTTCAGTGGACCTCAGAAAAAAGAAAAGAGTCCGTTAATGAGCATTTATTAAAAGCTCAGGCATTCAACCCTGTAGAAGATGATGGCTATGTCTCTATCGAAAACGATGAATTATATGTCGTGGTTTCTGTGGCAACAGGGAATATTGTTGAAACAAGATTAAAAAAATATCCTGTGGAAAACGTTCAGGGCGCCTTGGGTTATAGAGTTTTTGGTGAATCAAAAGACATCGCTTTTAATTATTATTTCAAAAGCGGGTTTACAAACACATCACCTGTTTATTCTGTTGAAGATGTTGCTGATGATTATGTTGTGTTGAGCGATAGTGAGCTAGGCCTAATCAAGAAGATCTCTTTTAGTGATTCTTCATATGAGCTTTCTGTTTATGACGAGTCTTCGGCTGGGGTTGATGGAAAAATTTTTGCTGGTCTTTATAGGACTGGTGGGAGAGCCCTGGATCTTAAAAGAGATGCTTTGGACGGCGGTATGATGAACAATAGCTCATACGAAGGAGTTGCCATAAGCTCTGAGCAAGATCCTTATGACACATCTAGACTTTCCAGGATTGATAACACAAAAGAAGCCCTTACTCGAGCTGGATGGATTGCATTTGTGCAAAAGTATTTCTTTGCCGCTCTTATTGGATCTGATGAATATATTTACAACTATTACGTGTTACCAAAAGAGTCTGGTGTTTATAGAATGGGTTATACGGTTGAAAGCTCTTCTTCCAGTAATGTTGCGAGCAGCCATGAACATCGTTTGTTTGTGGGTCCAAAAATAAGAAAAGATTTGATGCAAAGAGCTGAAAATTTAGAGCTTTCTATTGATATGGGTTGGTTTTGGTTTCTTGCTCAGCCAATGGTTTTGGTTATGGATTGGATAAATGGCTATTTAAATAACTGGGGTTTAACAATTGTTGTTTTTACAATATTGATTAAGTTGCTTTTTTGGCCTGTCACCGCTAAGAGTTTTAGGTCTATGGCGGCTATGAGAAAAATAACCCCGGAGCTTAACGAGGTAAAGGAAATATATAAAGACGATAGGCAAAAACAAGCTAACGAAACCATGAAGCTTATGAAAAAACACGGTGCTAATCCGCTTGGTGGCTGTCTGCCTCTTTTAATTCAAATGCCTTTTTTTATTGGTTTCTTTTTTGCATTAAGAGAGATGGTTGAGCTTCGTCATAGCGAGCTTGGCATATGGGCAGATCTTTCTGCTCCAGACCCGTATTTTGTGTTGCCAGCTTTGTTCTGTGTGGTGATGATACTAACCCAGCGCCTAAACCCACAACCAGCGGGCATGGACCCAACCCAAGCTCAGGTAATGAAGTATATGCCTGTTATGTTTTCTGTCTTGTTTATATTTTTCCCTGCCGCCCTTTGTTTATACACCGTGGTGAACTCTGCAGTGCAGCTGGCACAACAAACCTATCTTTATAAGCAGCAAGGCGCTCTGAATACAGATTAAAATGTCTGTTGTTTTTGCTTTGGCGACACCGCCTGCTAAGTCAGCAATTTGTGTTTTTCGTGTTAGTGGTTCTGGTTGTTTTAAGGGCCTTTCCAAGCTTATCAGGGGGTCTGATTATGGTTTTGGCTCCTTTCATTTGAAATCGTTCTTTGGTGTTAATGGCTTGATTGATAAGGCGGGGCTTGTTGTTTTTAAGGGGCCAAATAGCTACACGGGTGAAGATTCTTTTGAGGTCTATGCGCATGGTAGTCTTGGTGTTATGTCTGCGCTTGTCAAAGCTTTTGAGGGTGTTGGTTTTGAGGAGGCTGCGGGTGGTGAGTTTACAAAAAGAGCTTTTTTAAATAATAAAATTTCGCTGAACGAAGCAGAGTCTGTTGCTGACCTGGTTGATGCTGTTGATGAAAAAGAGGTTAGGCTGGTTGGCAGATCACTGTTTGGAAGCCTTTCTAAGGATATAATCATGCTCGCTGAGAGTGTTGATATGTTACGTCTTAGGGTTGAGGCTGAGATAGATTTTTCTGATGAGGGGAATGAGTATCTTGATGATGGGCTTTTGAGTGATCTTTTGGTTGTTAAAAACAATGTTGCTTCTTTTATAAGAGGTTGTGTAAACAAGAAGAATCATTATCAGAAAAATAATGTTTTACTTGTTGGTCCTGTAAACTCTGGGAAATCTTCTGTATTTAACAGGTTGTTGGGTTTTGAAAGAGCTATTGTTTCTGATGTGCCTGGAACAACTAGAGACATTGTTAGCAGTGAGTTGTTTTATGAATCTAATTCCTTTGCTGTTTTCGATTCTGCGGGGTTAAGAGATACTGATGACTTTGTTGAGGAGGTTGGTATTAAAAACACTTTAAAAGAAATTGAAAGTGCTGATTTGGTTATTGGTGTTTTTGAGGTTTATAACAAAGATATGATTGATAGGTTTAAGAGCTTGTCAAAAGGTAATAGGTTTGTTTGTGTTCAAAATAAGATAGATATAAACTCAAAAGAAGATAGTTTTTTTGATTGTTGTGTTTCTGCTAAAACAGGGGCTGGTTTTGAGGATTTAAAACAAATAATAGTTAATTTTTTCGATTCAGGTGTTGATATAAAACAAGAGAAACAGAAATATCTTATTAGGGACAGGCATGAAAATATTTTTAATAACGTTTTACTGAACCTAAGCTCAGCCTGTGAAGGTTTGGAGCAAAACAATTCGCTTGAGCTTGTTGCAGAGGACCTAAAGAATGCTAGATCTGGTTTTGACGAGCTTGTAGGGAAAAAGTTCTCTGACTCTTTGTTGGGTGATATTTTTAGTAGTTATTGCATTGGTAAATAGTTGTGGGTAATTTGTTGATGGTATTCTGTTGTTTTTTTTATCAACAATTTATTAAACGGTTTTATGCTTATTGTTTAACAAAATAATATACTAGTTGTAAAACCCTCAATAAGCCTAATCGAAGGACTTAGAAGCAGTTATTAACATAAATCAGCCTTACTAATAAAAATAACAATAAGTATATAATATAGATATTAAAGTATATAAATATAATGAATAAGTACGACGTGGTTGTTGTTGGAGGGGGTCATGCTGGTCTGGAAGCAGCATATGCTGTTGATAGGATTGGTCTTTCTTGTGCCTTGGTAACTTTTAAAAGAAAATCAATTGGTCAAATGTCATGCAACCCAGCAATAGGAGGTTTGGGAAAATCCCATATCGTTAGAGAGATTGATGCAATGGGTGGCTTAATGTCAAGGGCAACCGATATGTCAGGCATTCAGTACAGAACTTTGAACACAAGAAAAGGTGATGCAGTACAAGCGTTAAGGGTTCAGTGTGATAGAAAGCTTTACAAAAAAGCGACGCAAAAAATAATAAAAAACACAAACATAGAGGTTATAGAAGGAGAGGTTAAAGATCTTGTTATAGAAGGGAACAAAGTAAAAGGCGTGATAACCAACAAAAATATAGTAATGGGAAAAAGAACAATTTTAACCACAGGAACTTTTTTAAACGGAAAGATGTATGCTGGAGAAGAGGTTGAGATTGGGGGAAGGTCAGGTGATCTGTCCTCAATCCCGCTTTCAAAAAAACTTTATCAACTAAATATTCCTATGGGGAGGCTTAAAACAGGAACGCCACCTAGAATTAAACTCTCTTCCATAAACATAAATGAAATGGAAGAACAGCCAGGAGAAAAACCTACACCCTGGATGTCCTTATACAAAAGACCAAAAAAACACCAAAAACAACTATCTTGTTATATCACAAGGACCAACAAAACAACCCATAAAATTATAGAACAGAATACTCATCTGTCAGCAATGTACTCTGGAAATATAATAGGTATCGGTCCTAGATATTGCCCCTCAATCGAAGACAAGGTCAATAGATTTAAAAACAAAGATGGACACCAAATATTTATTGAGCCCGAGGGGGTTGATAAAGATCTTGTATATCCAAATGGAGTATCAACAAGCCTCCCAAAAAAAATTCAAGAAGAATTTATAAAATCTATTAATGGAATGGAGGACGCTGTAATTACAGAATACGGGTATGCGGTTGAATATGACTTTATAGATCCAAGAAGCATTAAGCCGACACTGGAAACAAAGTTTCTTGAAAACTTTTATTTGGCGGGACAGATTAATGGGACAACAGGGTACGAAGAAGCAGCCGCCCAAGGGCTTATGGCAGGAATTAACGCAGCCAACTCTATTAAAAAAAGAGAAGAGTTTGTTCTTGAAAGAAGTGAAGCGTACATAGGAGTTCTGTTGAACGATCTCACAAATCACGGAATTACAGAGCCATATAGAATGTTTACAAGCAGAGCAGAACACAGGCTTCTTCTTTCACAAAACAATGCAGAGCAAAGACTTCTTCTAAAAGCGCACAAATTAGGATTAATAAGCGACAAAAGGAAAGAACAGTACTTATTAAAAGAAGAAAGATATAAAGAATTTTTTAACACCAACCTAAAAAAAATAAAGGTTAACATGTTTATTGACAACAACAACAACCCAAACAAACTTAACGAAAGCAAAAACCTTCATCAACTTCTTTCAAGACCAGACGTTGACCCCAAAAAACTTTACAAACCAAGCAAAAATGAAAAAAGTTTTTATGAAAGATCGGTTGTAGAGATTAAATATAAAGGTTACATAGAAAAACAATTAAGAGAAATAAAAAAAACAAAAAAACAAAACAACAAAAAAATTCCAACAACATTTAATTATTCATCTGTAGACGGCCTTTCAAATGAGGTAAAAGAAAAACTCAACCATCATAAACCTAGAACAATAGGAGACGCAAGCGCTATTGAAGGAGTCACACCAGCTGCCATCAACCTAATACTCATCTATTTAAAAAAAGCAGAAATGTTGGAACAAAATGCATGAAGGCCTACCCAAAGATCAACAAAGACAGATAAAAAGCTTTGTTAATGCTGCGGTCGAATTTAATAAAACCCACAACATTTTTTCAAGAAAAACCAAAGAAGAGGTGTACGAAAAAGATGTTTTAGAGTGCTTGTCTTTAAACAAAAACATACAGGAGAATAAAACCGTTTTAGATTTAGGTTCGGGTGGAGGCTTCCCAGGCATTATATTATCCATAACAAAACCAACAAACAAAATTAGCTTGGTAGAGAGCAGCAGTAAAAAATGTTATTTTTTAAGAAAAATAAAACACGACCTCTCTCTTGAAAACATAAATATAATTAACCAAAAAATTAGTAAAAACAACAACATCGGACTTTTTGATATTATCACCGCAAGAGCCTTTGCAAGAACTCAAAAAATATTAGAGTTAACCGAAAACAACACACACAAAACCACAAAATATCTTTTAATGAAGGGGAAAGAATCAACAACAAACAAAGAGTTAAAAGATATTGACAATAAAAGATATAAATATGAAATAATCAAACAAGATATAAATTTTTTTGAAAGAAATGTGGTTCTAATAAAACTAAATGAATAAGATATTAGCCATTGCTAACCAAAAAGGAGGTGTTGGAAAAACAACAACAGCAGTAAACTTGGCGGCAAGCCTGGTTGCCACAAACCGAAAGGTGTTGTTGGTTGATTTGGACTCACAGGGCAATGCAACAACAGCAGCAGGCATAACAACAACAGACCCAAAAACTCTTTGTGATTATTATTTTGAGGGAACCCAAATCGAAGACTGTGTCTATGGCAGCAAAGATGGGTTTGACATTTTACCCGGCGATGAAGGTTTAATAGCTTTAGAGGTCGCCATAAGGAACGACAACAAACAAGGCTTTCTTTCAAACACCCTCAAACCATTCTCGAACACCCACAACTACACCATAATTGATACCCCACCCACACTTAATCAGCTTACAATCGAGGCGCTCTTTTGTGCATCAGGCACACTTATACCCTTACAATGTGAATATTATTCGCTTGAGGGTGTCGCGGGACTAATGAAGACAATACAAACAATATCAGATAAAAATATGTCATCCAATAGAGTTTTAGGAATTATAAGAACCATGGTTGATATGAGAAACAATTTAGCTAAAGAGGTGTCAGATGAGCTTGAAAAACACTTTAAAGATCTGGTTTTTAATACCTTGATTCCCAGAAATGTAAAACTGGCCGAAGCTCCGAGCCACGGGCTTTCTGGTATAAAATATATGCCAAACTCATATGGTGCCAAAGCCTATTTAGCTTTGGCTGGTGAGCTTATTAGAAGGGTTGAGTATGTCTGAAGAAAAGAAAACTTTAAACAGAGGTCTTGATGCTCTTTTGGGAGAGAACAACTCGAACCAAAGATCTGTAAAAGAGGTTGAATTAATAAAAATTAAACCAGGAAGATTTCAGCCAAGATCTAATTTTGACAACGAAAAACTTATGGAGCTAACAGCATCAATCAAAAAACAAGGTGTGCTATCACCTATTTTGGTTAGAGAGCTTGGGCTTAATGAGTTTGAGGTTATAGCTGGAGAGAGAAGATTAAGGGCATCAAAAATGGCCGACCTTAAAACAATCCCGTGCCTAATAGATCAAAAAGAAGACCAAGATGCTTTAGTTTCTGCGCTTATTGAGAACCTACAAAGGGAAGACCTTAACCCAGTCGAGGAGGCAAGAGGGCTTGATAGGCTTAAAAGAGAATTTGGCCTAACCCAGGATGAGGTTGCCTCTTCTACAGGAAAAGCCAGAAGCACAGTTGCAAACTCATTGAGAATCTTATCATTACCTACCACAGTGTTGGATCTTCTTGCTCATGGTAAGATTGAAAAAGGTCACGCCAAGCTTCTTGCATCAATGACGCCAAGTGAAGCTGAAAAAATAGCGAAAAAAATTGTTAATGATAAAATTTCTGTAAAAGAATTAAGCAATATTTCAACTACTAACAAACCTAAACCCAAATCAAAAGCAAAAGATACAGATTTATTAAATATTGAGAGGGAGATGAGCGAGCTGTTTGGCCACAAAATAGAAATTGAAACAAAGAACAAAAAAGCAGGAAAAGTATCAATCACCTACAAAACATTAGATGAATTAGATAACATAATTAATAAGATAAAAAATAAACAATAAACACCTTGTTTATAAATAAATATATTCCTATAATTCTCGCCTAAAGATCAATTTATTTTTAACCAAACCAATCAAGGCCTGAACATATTGAACCAAAAAAATATATTTTTAGTTATACTAAATCTAGCAATCTTTGTGGTTGGAACACTAAAAAATCCAATTTTTCCAGCCTTTTCATTGGGTTATATGGCAACACTATCTCTTTTATATTTTTGTGGAGCTAAAATACGAAACATTGCAATGAATTTGGGTTACGTATGGGTGTCTAAATGGCTTTGTTTTGTGATATTTTTAACAATTGTTGGCATAAACACGCCTAACATTTTTCTTGAAAGCATGTTTATGTTTGTTTTATTTAACCTTACAATAAACCCAGTGTTTTTTATAAATAAGGAGACTGTTTAAAGTGGCATCTGAGCTTACAACAGAGTCATATATTAGCCACCATCTTACCAATCTAAAGTGTGGCAAAACAGATGCGGGTTGGACTTGTGATCCTTATGCCGAAATGGGATTCTGGTCTTTTCATGTTGACTCACTTTTATGGTCTGTGATCTTAGGTTTTGTATTTTTGTTTGTTTTTAAAAAAGCTACACCCAAAAAAGGAAGCGAAAACGTAGCCCCAAATGGGCTACAAAATTTTGCAGAGATGTGTATAGAGTTTGTTGAAGAT
>OZSS01001638.1_pt1 | contig 10211 bp, 9 predicted proteins | sample 1779911 | NCBI WGS metagenome assembly OZSS01 (sample SAMEA2603589, study PRJEB24840) | metagenome | biome: Water; feature: Photic zone; material: Seawater sample | place: Mediterranean Sea | collected 2013-11-12 | depth 10 m | reverse complement strand
CGTTTGGATCGCTTTGAGTCCGGTGAACGGATTGCCGCGGATCTCGAGAAATTGTGTGCGGCCTATCGTGAGAATCGTTCTGAAAAGCGCGAGGGTTTTGCGGTATGATGTTCGATCGGCAGCAATCAATTTTATTTCTCGGTGTCGGTGGCATGGGGATGGCACCATTGGCTTGTTGGTTGAGAGCTGACGGGTATTTAATTTCGGGTCATGATGCTTTCCTGCAATCTCGAGTCCGCATTCACCTCGATCATGCCGGTGTGGAGGTTTTCGATTTTATGCCCACCCATCGCGTTGTGGACCATGATGTCGTCGTCTATTCCAGCGCCCTGCCGCAGGACCATCCGCTCCTTCTTGTGGCGAGGGAGGCTGGTCTACTCTGTCTACGCCGAGGCGAGCTTCTGGCTGAGGTGGCAAAAATAAAGTCGGTATGCGCCTCAGGCAAAAATGACATTTGCTGCCGCCCAGACCCCAACCCGACCCCGTGTAAGCCTCCAGCGCCAAAAGCAAGAATACCCTGCCACAGTTGATAGGCGCTGTCGCCTCGGTTGCCCTCGACATCGAGAAAGGAAGTGATCCGCTGCAAACGCACCGGACTGTGATAGACAGCGAGCGAAAATAAACTCAGAGCCGCGAATGCGATCGGAATTAAGAACTTCAAATGTACACCGGTTAGAAAGAGCATGATGCCACCAACTGCACCACAGAGAAACGCTGTGCCGTAGTCGGGCTGAAGAAAAATCAATCCACAGATGATGCCGAGAATCACGCAGGGTAACAAAAAGCCGCGCAGCACATCGTCCAGATTGCGACGATTCACCGCAAGATAGTGCGACAACGCGAAGAGCAGCCCGAGCTTCCCGATCTCAGAAACCTGCAGCCGCATGAAACCAAACTCCATCCAGCGCTGTGCCCCGTTTACCCGCACCCCGATTCCTGGCACCAGAACGAGAACAAGCAAGAGAACAGAAGCAATCCCGAGGATGTAGGCATATTCCCGCAACCCTTCCAAATTGATAACAAAAGCAAAGACTCCCGCGCCGCTCGCAATGACTAACCAGATCAATTGCTTCTTTAACAAAATCGCCGGGTCACTGTGCATCGATTGCGATGCGCTGAACAAAACGACCAAGCCAAGGAAGGTCAGCGCAACCACAATCAGACTGATAAAAAAACCGACGGGCGGAAGATTTCTAAAAGGATTACGAGAGACAGGCGGTGTGCTCATTCCAGGCTACATCCGTCATATTTTGGAAAAATCGCGAGAGGACGCCTCATTCATTGAGACGAATGACCGGGATCGTGGCGGCGTCACTAAAGGGATCATCCTCCTCGGCAACGGCTTCAAACTCGCCTTCGATCAAAGGATCCGCCTCGATGACGGTCATTTCGACGGGGCCCTGAGCAGGAATCGTTTCGGGTGCCGGAACAGGAGGACTTGGGGGTGCCGGAGCCGTCTCAACAACGGTCTCCGTGTTGATGTCAACACCAGCCATACTGCCCGCAGTATTCACTTTCAAACGCTGGCCGACTTGCAGCTTGCGGGGGTCAGCGATCCCATTAACCGCCAGAAGCTCGCTCGTGGTCATGCCATACTGGCGGGCGATCGTCGCCGGATACTCACCCGCACGGACAACGTGAGTGCCGGATTCGGAGCTCAAAGGCGAAGACGTCGGCACCGCGCTGGAAGACGTCGCCGAGCTTGGTACTGAGGCATTATTTCCGACCGGAATGACAAGCTTTTCGCCAACGCGGATCATGTCCGAACTCTTCCCATTGGTGGCTTTGATCGCGCCGACTGTCGTATCGAATCGACTGGCAATCCGTGACAATGTGTCACCACGTTCGACAGTGTAATCCGTGGAGCCCTGGTTGAAGGTCGTTGGCTGGTAGCTGTCTGGCGTTACTGTCGTCACAGCAGCACGGCTGCCTTCGACCGGAATCTGGATTTGCTGCCCGATGCTTAGGACCGAGTTTTCATTTAGAGCATTGGCCTCATAAAGATCATTGAGCGAGACACTGTAGCGCTTGGAAATTGCCCAGAGGCTGTCCCCACTTTCCACCGTGTAAGTCTCGAAGGAAGATTCGACCACGTCGACTGTTGGACCACTTGCATTGGTAAGCGGTTCGAGCGGCTCAACCGAGTCAAATTCACGGAAATCTCCGCGCGGCGCATAGCGTTCATCATCGAAACCGGCATTGAAAGCGGGATCGAGAGATAACTCGTCCCCAGGAGTGGCTTCAATCAGCCCATCACCGCCTTTAGCAGCGTCCTGAACCGATGATTTTATGGCGCGGTCCTGCGTGTAAGTTTGAGTCGGTGGCTGGGTCGACTGGCAGCCAGGCTGCACGATCAGTACAGCAATGAGACATGCGTGAAGGCCGAGAACACAGCCGAAGATTTTGGATACTTTCATGGTCTGTTTTTTGAATAATGTTGGTATTTGCTAGAATAATGGATTCGTAGAATACTCTACAAACCTAAAACTATGGAAATGAAGGTTTTTCCGCGTTCTTCATAAGACGAAAACTGGTCAAAACTGGCGAATCCGGGACTCAACAAAACCTGCGCTTCCTCAATCGTGCCGGCAAGCTCGTGAGCAGCCACGACAGCATCCTCAAAACGAGGGCAGATACGAACATTAGGAACCGTATTCAGGACTGCGCCCGCGAGGGCATCGGCGACCTCGCCGTAAAGCACAGCAATTTCGACGGAGCTTCCGATCGCTCGACCGAAGGCTTCTAAATCCCCGCCCTTTGAGCGACCGCCTCCGATCCAAACGACCGGCAATTTCATACCGGACACCGCCGCGAGAGCCGCATGGAAATTAGTCGCTTTGGAATCGTTCCAATAGCTGACATCATTTATTTCACGCACGCGCTGTAGTCGGTGGTCCGGCAGCAAAAAGGCATTGGCCGCTTCCATCAAAGGTTCGAATGGGTAGCCCTCAGTGGCCCAGTAAGTGGCGACCATTTCAAGATTATGGCGATGGGGATAATCGACAAAAGGTGAGCTCTCATTGAGTTGCTTGACTAATTCAAGCCCTGCCCGCGTGAACCGGCTCCCTTCGTCGAGTAGCTCGGCAGCCTCAAGACGAGCGCGCAATCCGGGACCATAAACCGCAGGGGCTCCTGGCTCAAGACAGCGGACCAAATTAGCCTTGGCCGCAAAATAATCGGACAACGCTGGGTAACGATCGAGATGATCTTCGGCAAAATTCGTCCATAAGAGGGCATTGAGCGACAACCCGTCCGAGAGCTCAGCCTGAAAGGAACTGACCTCAACCACGGCAATGGTATCGGGGTCGGTCGCAAAATCTGTCACGGCCTCACTCATCGGCAGCCCAAAATTTCCGCAAGCAACTGCCTTTCGCCCGCTCGTAATGAGGGCATCGCGCAGTAAGGCAGTCACGGTCGTTTTCCCGTTCGTCCCAGTCACGCCGATGCATTTTCCAGGCCACTCAGCCACCCCAAATACCAACTCGGAAAGACAGCGTTTCCCAGAGGCTTGGGCCAGCACACGCCAAGGATGATCACTGGCAAAGCCGGGACTGAAAACAAATCGATCAAATTCCGAGACCTGGTCTGCTTCGAAAATAGCAAAATCGCCCTCGTCCCTTTCATCAAACAGCACGACCTCATGCCCGAGCGTCTCAGCCAGCCGTCGGGCAGCCCGGCCACTTCGGCCCGCACCGAATATGGCAATGCTTTGACTCATATGAACAATTGGAACCTAGCGCAATTTAAGCGTCGCCAACCCAGCCATCGCGAAAACCAGCGATAGAATCCAAAATCGTATGACGACCTTATTCTCGTGCCAACCTTTCAACTCAAAGTGATGGTGAATAGGCGACATCTTGAAAATTCGCCGACCACGCGTCCTGAACGAGGCCACTTGAAGAATCACGGATCCAGCCTCCATGACGAATATACCACCCACAATTAACAGCGTCAGAGGTTGGTGCACCATAAAGGCAATGATCCCGATAAGACCGCCGAGCGCGAGGGATCCAGTGTCCCCCATAAAGACTTCAGCGGGATGGGAGTTAAACCAAAGGAAGGCGAGACTGGCTCCCAGCAACGAGGAACAAACCACAGTCAATTCGCCCACACCGGGGATGTAGCTGATAAAGAGATACTCAGAAATAATGATGTTACCTGCGGCATAGGCCATAATTGCATAGGCCAGCGCAACGGTTACCGTACAGCCAATCGCCAGGCCATCGACGCCGTCGGTCAGATTGATCGCATTACTCGATCCACCCAAAACAAGAAAAAGAAAAGGTGCCAGAAACCAAAGTGGCATCGAAGCCCACAAGACGTCCTTATAGAACGGAATCCACAGTTCTCGCATTTTCACCGCGGACTCGGGAAAACTAAGTAATAGGCCAAGGGCAAGTGCGGTAAGCAGCGCCTGGCCCGTTAGCTTCCAGCGCCCGGACAATCCCGCACTGTTGCACTTGGCAATTTTCAGGTAGTCATCGAGAAAACCAACCACAGTAAGCCCGAGATATATCAGCAATGCCGTATAAACGTAGACGTTGGGGCGTGCCCAAAGCACCGCGCTGACCAAAACAGAAATGCAAATCATCAAGCCGCCCATGGTTGGGGTTTGCGCTTTGGCCGCATGGAGCTCGGCGAGTTGTCCAACCTCATCCTCACCGCGCAGGGATTGCCGGGCACGCAATTCACGCAATTTGGCAAAAAGCCAAGGACCAACAATAAAGCCTACACCAATCGCGGTCATACCGGAAAAGGCACTGCGAAAGGAAAGATAGCGAAAAAGACGAAGCGGTCCAAAAATCTGCTCGAATTCGGCAAGGTAGCTAAGCATGTTTCAGTTGGTTGGTAAGTGATCGATAGGTGAATTTCTCATTTTTGGGTATTTGGCGCTGATCTAAACCCGAATCGCAGTCAATGAACCAGTGAGAAAGAATGTGAGGGTGAGAGGGTGAATTATTTGGTCGGTCCGGTCAAAAGGCTTTCGAGTTGGTAGCTCCGACTCCCCTTCAGAAAGAGGGCCCCTTGAAATTCGGCAACGGTTCTTTTTACTGCTTTTGCCGTTTCTGCCGATTCGATCTGCGCGAGATTTGCCCCTGCAGCGAGTGCGCCGCGCCCGAAAGCAGCCACCATGGGGGAAGGGCCGATGAAGATCGCTCGGTCCCCGGACCTAAGCTGCAAGGCGGCCCCACATTCCTCGTGCAGCGCTTCTGCCTGCACCCCTAGTTCGTTCATAACGCCCAGAACGTAGCAGCGCGCCAGTTCTTTCGGCGCGACCCTATCAAAAGCAGATAGCGCATCGACCAACGAATCTGGATTAGCGTTGTAGTGATCCCCATAGACAAGTTGATGACCACTTTCAAAAAGATGGCCGCGAGTCTCACCGGGACGCCAGACCTGTAAGCGCGTTCTCAAATCGCTCGGTGAATGACCGAGTTTCAGCGCACTCACCAATGCCAGAGCGGCATTCTGCGCCATACCGCGACTACTGCTGGCGAGTTCATAAACCGTATTTGTCCCCGCATAACTGAGCTGAATCTGCTGCCGCTGACCGTCCTCTGAATCCGACAGGGAATAGACTGCCGATCCATGGATGCCCTCAGGCACATCAACGCCAAATTCGGAAACGACTATACACCGGTCTTTTATCGAAGTGAAAGCTTCGTACCGTAAGGCTGACTCCGGTAAAATTAAAGGCGCACCGGACTTTGAAAACTCGGCGATTTTTGATTTCTCCGCAGCAATCCCCTCACGGGAACCAAGAAGTTCAAGGTGAGCCGCTCCGATGTTGGTCAAAAGACAGAGATCGGCCTCAATCATTCTTCCGAGCGCCTCCATTTCGCCCGGCTGGTTGATCCCAGCCTCGATAACCGCGAACTGATGTTTGCGGTCATTCAATCCAAACAAGGTCATCGGAACACCAATATGGTTATTCCAGTTGCCTGCAGTGGCATGCACAAGATCGCCCCCAAGGAGGCAACGCAGCATCTCTTTTGTCGAGGTCTTCCCGCAACTTCCTGTGATCCCTATGACCGGACCATGAAAGGAGCGGCGACAATCGAAACCGATTGCAGCCATCGCCAAAACTGTGTCCGGAACGACAAGTTGTGGAATGTGAGCTGGCTGTTCGACTTCAACCAGGCAGGCGGAGGCACCCTTCTCCAAAGCTCGACCAATAAATTCGTGACCGTCACGCGCCCCGCAGGAGAGAGAAATAAAAACATCACCGGCACGGAGCTGACGCGTATCAAAGGCAAACCCGTTTAACGCTCTGTCAGGCTTTCGAGTCCACCGACCCAAGGTTACACGGGCAAGCCGATCAGGCGAAAATTCCTGTAGGCTGAGATGCGACATGTCTTAGGTCTGCTTCAGTTGAAGTAATTCGCGCGCAACAGTTCTGTCATCGAAGGGGATCACCGTACCTCCAAATTCCTGATACGCTTCATGCCCTTTTCCAGCAATCAAAACACAGTCACCAGGATCCGCCCAATCGAGCGCTTTTGAAATAGCATCCTTTCGATCATCGATGTAACAGGCCGCCTGACCGTTGGCGGACGCTTCTATATCCTTAAAAATCTGTTCGAGCGGTTCAGATCGAGGATTGTCTGCCGTCACAATGACTTCGTCTGCGTGCTCCAGCGCCGCCTCCAGCATCGGCGCGCGCTTGGATCGATCGCGATCTCCGCCGCATCCGAAAACGACAATAAGCCGACCCTTGGTGATTTCGCGTAACATCCCGCAGGCGTGACGCAGTGCGTCATCAGTATGCGCATAATCAATTAATACATTGAAATTCTGCCCCGCATCAACGCGCTCCATCCGCCCGGGCACTGCGGGAAAATTCGGGATTCGCTCAATACAGGCATTTAAATTACAGTTCTGCGCATAGACGATTGAAAGTGCGGCCAAAAGGTTACTCACATTATAGGATCCCAGCAGGGGCGACTCAATCGCTACGCTGCCTTCGGGCCAAACGAGATGGAAACGGGAGCCCTCATCGTGAAGGACGATATCCTTCGCCCGCAGTGTAGCCTTACTGTTGATCCCAAAAGTCGTTCGCGGCAGGTCTTTACTGATTTCGTCATTCAAACGCCGACCGTAGGGGCAATCGAGATTGATCACTGCATGCGAGGGCCTGTGTCCAGCCTCGCCGGTGAACAATTGGCGCTTCACCTTGTAGTAAGCCTCCATCGATTTGTGATAGTCGATATGATCCTGCGTCAAATTCAAAAATGCGGCAACATCGACCGACAAACCATAGGTCCGCTTTTGATCAATTCCATGCGAACTGATTTCCATCACCGCCCTCTTGCAGTCATTGACCAGCATCTGACTGAGCAGGGAATAGACATCAACCGACTCAGGCGTGGTACGAAAGGACGGCAGGGTCCGGCGGCCAAGATCGTATCGTACCGTTCCCATTAGACCGACCCGATCACTACCGCCAATCAAATGCTGCGTCAACATCGTCACCGTAGTCTTGCCATTCGTCCCGGTCACACCGGCGATTTCAAGTTTCTCATCGGGAGCATCGTAGAAGCGCTTGGAAACGAGCGCTAGGGTTTGACGCACATCTTTGACCTTGATGTAGTCGATCGGAAAGTGCGAACCGAGATCCTGCTCGGTCACCACCGCGAGCGCCCCACGGTCTACCGCTTCTTCAACATAAAAATTGCCATTCGTGCGCAGGCCCCCAATCGCAAAAAACAATGCACCGGGCACCACACGACGACTGTCGGTAATCAGACAAGTGACGACCGAATCCCCGCTAAAATTGGTATCGGTCACCTCAATCCCGTCAAACAATTCACGAATACCCGTTTGCCCGTGAGCATTCTCATCATCGTTTTTGGCGAGAGAATGCTGCCATCTGCGGGAATCAAGGGAGCATGCACTAGCTGGAGAGAGAAGTGCGCTAATTGGTAATTCGGCGAGACCGATCATAGAGGGAAGATTGTAAAGCGAGGAAGGCATCACTCATACGCGACGGACGAATACCAAGATAGCTGATGCAGGACTCGGCGATGTCACGAAAGGCCGGCGCGGCAACAGAACCGCCATAACCGACTCCGTTGAGCTTGGGTTCGTCAACGACCACAGTGATTACAAGAGCGGGGTTATCAGCCGGGAAAAACCCGCTAAACGAGGCCACGTGATGTTGACGGGAATACTTTCCATCCACGATCTTCTGGGTCGTTCCCGTTTTTCCGGCCACCGCGTAATTCTCAATGGCCGCACGACGGGCCGTGCCGTCCTCACCCACAACTTCAACAAGCATGTTTGCGACAGCTTCAGCAACTTCAGTCGAGACCACCCGACGCTTGGCTTTGGGTTTGAAACGAACAAATTCGGATCCATCACTGGAGAACAAGCGCTTCGCTAACATCGGCTCCATCAAAATTCCACGATTAGCGATCACCGACATGGCGGAATGCACTTGAATCGGTGTTGCGCTGATCGCGTGACCCATCGGCATGCGCGTAATCGTTAACCCGTCCCAATTGCGAATAGGATGGAGAATGCCCCCCACTTCACCGCCGATATCGCAGCCTGTTGCTTCGCCAAATCCAAAAGCCGTAGCATAATTGTACAAGCGATTTTCCCCCAGCTTTAGTCCCAGGTGGGCGGCTCCACGGTTACTCGATTTCACAACGATCTCACGCATTGAAAGCTTTTCATAGTCGTGGTGGTCCGAGGGTAAACGCAAGGTGCGCCCCTTGTAACTGACCCTGGCCACTCCGGTTTGAAAAATATCCTCGGGGCTAACAATCCTCTCGTTCAAGGCCGCCGCGGCAGGCACAATCTTGAAGGTCGAGCCGGGCTCAAACACATCGGTCAAAGCGCGATTACGCTGATTTGAAATCGGATACTTTTGCGTATTAAAAAATTCATTCGGGTCGTAGGTCGGATAGTTGGCTAGCGCTAGAAGTTCTCCGGTGCCAGGGCGGCTCACGATGATACTCACGCCCTCGGGATTGTATTCTTGAACAATCCGCTCGATCTCGGTTTCCACGATATGCTGCACGGTCTGGTCAATTGTGAGCGCAACATCGAGTCCATTGGTTGGCTCGACCTCGCGGTCGCGGAATTGGGCGAGCTCGCGGCGGCGGCCATCACGCTCCGTCTCACGCCAACCATCCTGGCCGCGCAGGTAGTAATCAAAGTACCGCTCGATGCCGGTCACCGGCCTGTCTTCTTTATTTACATAACCCAAAACATGGGCAGCCAGCTTACCCGCAGGATACGCACGACAATGAGTCCGATTGCTGTAAACGCCATTGATGTCCAGTGCAGCGACCGCATCCTTCATAGCTTTGTTGGCATTTTTAATCAAGGGCGCCCATCGAATTAGCTTCACCTCTTTCGCGTGCTCGCTTCCCTTGCGCACCTTGGTATCGAAGTCCTGCTCAACCAAAACCAGTGACTTACCGATCAATCGCGCCAGTTGAGGAAGCTTCGCACGGTCTTCCTCACACACCGCCTGAGGATCGAGACCAATATTGTAGGTAGTGCGAGTCGTTGCCAAAATATTGCCACGAGCATCGACCACGTTGCCACGCCGTGCCTCGACCACATTGACCATCTTACGGTTGCTCTCGACGTGCTCACGAAGACTATCCTGATCGAGAATATGCAGGTAGAACAAGCGCCCTAGCAAAACACAAAAAGCAAAAGCGACCGCCCCACAAACGAGGGAAGTACGGACACCGGATACAAAAGCTCGACTCATGAATTCCTCTGCGGCCTATTTATTTTTGGACACCTCGTGCATGCGCGCGAGCTGACGAAGTGTAGGCCCGGAAGGTCGTAAAGGTGGCACACCGGGTTCACTAACAGCGGCCTCGGCACTTCGCGTAAAGCCAAACCGCTGGTTGCTGCCTGTCTGAAGATGCGGCTGTTTCATTCGGTAGTGATTAGATGTGATTTGCATAGTTAGTTGGCTCCTGTTTAAGGCTGCGATTAGGGCGCGCGGTCGACTTCGAGCATGGCGAGATCGAGCGAAACTTCATAAGGCTGCGCAACAGCATAGGCGCGGCCGTTGGGCATCTCGCGCTCGCGCACCCAAACCACCTGATTCTCGAGAGAAGGCCGCAGGTTCCCTGCTACCTTACCCTGGAGGACAACCGGCTGGTGAATACTCGCGATGCGCTCGTCCAAGAAGTCGATCTTACGTACCATCTCCGCAAGTTCGACCTCGATTTCCTTGGTAC
>OZSS01001635.1_pt1 | contig 10217 bp, 10 predicted proteins | sample 1779911 | NCBI WGS metagenome assembly OZSS01 (sample SAMEA2603589, study PRJEB24840) | metagenome | biome: Water; feature: Photic zone; material: Seawater sample | place: Mediterranean Sea | collected 2013-11-12 | depth 10 m | reverse complement strand
TTTTTATTCAAAAGAGATTTTTTCGTCTTTTTCTTTGTTTCCTATTTCTAGATTAAGGTTGTGCTTTTCAAGATTTAAAAAATTTTCACTTAGACAGATTCTATCTCCAAGAATACCATCATTACATGTATAGTGATCATATTTCTCATGTATGTATAATGAGTTGGCATACATCTTTAGTGATTGGTAATCTTGAATTTCTTTTTTTCCTAAGAAGTGATTCCATAGTGCATGGAAGACCTTACTGTGATCTTTAGTACATCCGTTATATGTATGGCAACTAAAAATTAAAAGTTCATCCATATTTTTATCAGCATCCACAAATTCTCTACTTTCATCCTCACATATCAGACGCTTTTCCCCACAAACCTTACAGGTCTTTCTAAGATTCCATTGGCAATCAAATCTGTTTGATAAAATAGATTTGATTTCATTGGGTGACTGGCCAAAATCAACGCCAAACAATGAGATTGGGATTTTGCGCCTCTTTGCAGATCTCTCTAAAATTTCTTGCTTTTTTCTATGATACTCATCTAGGGGGGTCACCAAAGAAGAGGAAGATGAATTCCAACCTTGACTTCGGTGGCAGTGGTAGCCACCAGTTCTATACTCATTATGGCAGCCCATATGATTAAGGCCACCACCATGGGCATAGATAGCCTGAGAAGGGAGATATAAAAAAGATGCTAATAAAATTATTTTTTTAATCATGCAATGCCTTTAAAATCTAAACATGTGCATTTTTCCATCCCTTATCAGTATTAAAAGTAGGATCTATTTTATGAAAAATACCTGCTAGTGGGCCAATAGCCATTTCTCTAATTTTATCTGGAAAATCAACCTGTACTAAATCTCCATTATTGTAATTCATTGGAATGATTGGAGATGCTGCAACACAATATATATCTGCGTTATCAGCAACAAAATTCACATCAACTGATTGAGGGATTGATTTGTCTCTTTGATTCGCAATTTTAACAATATAATCTCCATCTTCCTTCTTTTGTATTACAACTCCAGTGCATGGCCCCGCCAGATAATCGTTCAAGAGATACTCACAAGCATATGTGAAAGCAGCCTTATCATCATTGAATGTTAAATCTTTCTCAGAATCTCTGAGTGAAAACAAACGCCTTTCCCCCTTTTTAAGACCTTCGAGAGGATTTGGAGACTTCTCACGCCTGACTGAGCTAATAATATCTTGGGCATAATTGTGAACGTTATAATCACTCCCAGTCATCAGTTGATAAAATGCGAGGTAGCGGGCTTCAGTAGCCTCTGGAACAAATGCTTCGCAAAATTCTCTATATGCATCATAAACAGGTTTCGGGAGTTGGTCTTGATTCGAAACACTATAGCAAACAGGAACTCCCGCTTTTTCTAAAGTGTTGTTGAAAATCATCCAAACATCAGATTCCCAGTTTTTAAGTTTACGAGAGCGGCCAGTTTTTCTGTTTTTGACCTTTGTTGAAAATAGGCCATGTGATATTTGCACTGGTTCGTACTCAAATACAACAGCCATATTGATCGCCAATTGATAGTTGTAAATGCCTGCTAACTGAATTTGATTTTCAATGATTACAGGATTATGCAGCCATCTGCAACATAGCATCAACTAGTTAAGCAGAGACCTTAGAACAGATATTCAAACTGAGGACACCTACGAAGGCAAAAGACTCTATCTCAGAGAACTGCACTCACTAGTTATTGTTGTTTGACAAACAGAACCGAACAAAGACCAAACGGAGTATCCCAGTGTTTATGCGGCTTCTGGGATCTGGTTGGGTCCGTTGGGTCCGTTAGGTCCATAATTTGGTGATAGCAGGTTTTTGATGGCATTTGTTTACTGCTGAGTTTTTTTTACACGCATTAGTATTTATGACCAAACCAACCTAACCATATTGTTAATATTCTTTTAAATATAGGTATTTACTGGGCTACAGCCGTTTGGTCTTTTGTTTGGTTACGTTAGGTCTGGTTGGGCCATTGGCTAAGTGAATCCAGAAAATGTGTAATTCTTTAAAATTAATTAACAACAAATTGATATCTGTTTTTCTTCAAAATGATTTAAAAATATTAGTGTGAAGTTATTGTCATGTGTCCATTATGAATCTGGTAAAGAAATTCCAACTTGTCATCAGGATTGGTAGTGATTAGTTCCAATAGATTTCCATAAAAATAAAAACAACATTGCCAGCTTAATGAGAGGTAGTAAATTCACACAATGTTTTGGGAATATGTTATAATTACCCTTTGTGTTTTTCATATGAATTAAAATTATTTCGGAGGTTTTTATGAACGTGAAGGTTATTGATTACAATTTGATTGACACACAAACAGTCAGTGCCATTACTGGGCTGAGTGGAGAGACATTAAAAAATTGGAGACATCGCAAGATTGGACCTCCATTTCAAAAGCTAGGATCACGTTGCTTGTATCGTGATGATTTGCTCCATGAGTGGATAGAAAAATGCGGTGTTAGTACTTGTGAAGTATAATCGAAATAGGTGATTAAGGTGTCCAATCTAGTAGGTACATCTGTTAAATCTGTGTAGTGCAAACACGCAAAGAGGAGGGTTAGATATTAGAGAAAAATCCCCCTATCTAGCCCCCTGCTAACAATTAATTGAAAGGTTTGAATGGTAAAAAAAAGAAGAAGGCGCCCACCTGAAATAGCTCTCTATAGAGGTGGTGCACCGAAACCATATAGCCATCCTCCACTTACTTGGGATCTTATGGAGATGACAAGGCGAGTAAAAGCTGATGACTTCAATGAATTTGCTAGATATGCCAAAGAAAAAGCAGGATGGAGTGATCAAAAAATCAAAGAAACATGGGAATCAGTTCACGGATTTGGAACGGCTCCAGAGAAAGAGAACGTTGAATGATTGGTAGGTGCACTTGCTAATTATTCAGCTAGCTGTTGAAGCCAGTGGTAATGGTGTTGAGGCTACGACTAAATCGTAGTTGTTGCTATTTATCAATACAAGAACCCAGTATTGATTTTATTGTTACGGTGTAGCAATAAGGCTTCAGCAGTGTTCAAGATTAACTATTACTGATATTGATTAATTTAGGATTTTACAGTGAAAAATTTTGAGGACAAAGACATTGAAATTAGAGAGAGCTTTGCTGGGTGGTCGAAGTCTTATGGAAGTGAAGTTCAACAAAACTTATATTCTAAGTGGAATGAATTTAATAAGTTGTATTTTGAGGATTCAAAAATGGTCCAGCCAATCATAGAGCTAGACACCCCAACTAATCCTAGAAGACTAGGCCAGTTTTCACCAAGAGACATTTCTGGAATTACGGGAAAAATATTAATTAGACCGTCACTTTTGAAGAGATATTATGGGTCATTAGAGAATTGTAAAGCCAGTAGAATGGCTTTTATTGAAGATGTTTTACTTCATGAAATGATCCACCAACATTGCCATGAAATTTTGGGAAGGCCAGAATTTAGTTACAACGGACACGGCCCTGTTTTTAAAAGTGAATGTAATCGTATTGGAGCGATTATGGGACTTTCTCCAGTACGAGATTGTAAAGCTCGTGGGAGTGATTCACACTTGCCAAGCTGCTCTTACTGGCCCCACTGCGTGAGGATCTCAGATTTTGAGGCTCCAAAACGTGCTAAACCAAAATATTCCCAAATTAGAGTACCCATAGAATTTGAAAGTGAAATGATTGCCTATCTAGCTGAGTTACAATCCAATGCGTAAGGTAGCTATTGAAAAAGAGATTAATCAATTTGATGATTGCTACTCTGCTGTGCGTTCTTTTGTTCGCTGGACTACCCAGTTTGGGTATCCAGTAAACATTAAGTCAGCATGGAGAGATGACCTAGATCAGATGCAAAAATTCAATGAGTGTTTTTCCAATTCAATCGCCTCAATCCATAAGATTGTGAATGTGGGAAGCTCCAAAAGAAAATTAATGATTGGATGTGAACTAATTGAAAGATGCTAATGAAGTGTCCTAACTAGTATGGACGTGATTGAGTGAAGGCAATAGTTTTTTTCTGACTCTAGCTCAGCGAAGGAAATTCAGAGCGGTTGGGTTGATATCCCGCCCCTAGATATTCAAATAATTAAATATATCCAGATTCTTTTTTCATGTTGGTGATGGTGAAGATTGGATGAAATTTGACTGTCACTTTTTCTGAAAAAAAGGTGACAAATTGACAGTTAAATATTGCTTCTATCCCTTGTATTTGCTAGTAATAGATCCATGTGGTTTTGATTTTAAATCAATCAATTTGACAATCATACGGAGCAAAAATGAAAAAGCCTGTTGTTTTCTATGCGAGAACTTCCAGTAAAACTAATGTGAGGCGGAAGGGAAATGAATTAAAAGATAGTTTTGAGCGTCAGAAGCAATCAATTGACAGATATATTGACAGTCATGATATGGAAGTAGTACATTATGAATATGATGCTGGTGTGACTGGTGATTCTGCCCTACAAGATAGGCAAGGGATGGCTAAATTGATAGAATATTGCCAGCAAAATCAAATTGATACTATCATATGTGAAAGCGCTTCTAGATTTGCCAGAAATAAAGATCACGCAATTCGTGGATTATATTTGTTAGAGTCAATTGGAATCAAATCAATTATTTTCTCTGACCGTCAAATTGACTTTATTGAACTATGGAGAAAAGAAGGATTTCAAGCTGTAATTCCATTTATAGAAATTGAAGCCGCTGACAATGCGAAGAAAGATTTAGTAAAAAATTTACGTGTAGCTAGAGAGAGAGTCCGCTCCATTACTGGGAAATGTGAAGGCAGGAAAGCTACCAGCGAAATAAATATGCCACTAGTTAAGGAAGCGAAAAGATTGAGAAGAGTCCATCCAGTAACGAAGGAAAGAAAAAGCTATAGAAGAATAAGTGCAGAACTTGCAGACATGGGTTTCCTTAACAGTAAAGAACAACCACTCCATCCAATGGTTCTGAAGAGAATTTGTGAACAATCAGCTAGTCGAGTACCAGTCAATGGAAGAGCGATACTATAATTTAAAAGAGGCTGCTGAAGAATTGGGGATAGCTCTTAATACATTGAAAAGTCGCATTAAAGAACGTGGAATTGAGCCAGTTGAATCTGGCAGAAAGAAACTAATTTCTTCTGCCCAGCTTGAAGAAATTAGAGCCAAGGATAACAAAATTCGTGTCACTGCAAACACTATCCAGCAATCGCACCAGCAGCAATTGGAAAAGCTTTCAGTAGAAATAGATTATTTAAAGCGTGAAAACAGAACGTTGCTGGATCGTGTTGAGTACTTTGAAAAACTAACTGTCAATTTGACAAACAGTTTGACAGATAAGGCTGCAGAAATAAACAAAGATAAATCTGATTCTGCAAACCAAAAGAAGGAGGATTGGAGAGCCAAATACTTTATAAATGATGCTGCTAAAGAATCAATTAAGCCAAAACGTTCCAAGGCGAAGATAGGAAAAACAAAATCCCAAGGTAGTAGCAAGCAAGCCACGCCAGAGAAACTAGCAGATTCCATTGCTCCAGTTAATGAAGGCAAGCTGCCGTCTGGAGCGAAAAAGCATAGTCATTACAAGCAACCGCTTAAAGAGAATGCCATTCGAGAAGCTATTGCTGAAAAATTTCCTGAAGGAATACCAAAAAGAGTCGAGAAAGAGATTCGCAATCAAATTACTGAGAAGATTTTATCAGGTGGGTATTCAGTCACGACTAAATATCTAAGCGATATCATTTCGAGAATGCGAAAGGAGTTGGAATAATAGTGGGCTTGATTTTTCCCGGGAAGAAATTTCTTCCCACTTCTTCCCAACTGATATCATTGAATTTATTTTTCCAGTATTCAAGGGATGTTCAGCTTTCAATAGATCAGATGGGTCTTCATGAGTGAAAGAGAACGGGATGAGAAGAGAAAGGCATTTCTAAAACAGCTTCAAGAGATTCGTGATCAAAGAAGTTTTACAGAGAATGAGTTGGCTGACATCAACTGGAATACGAAGAGGATTCTCGAAGAAATCAACTACAAATTTGAAAATCACATTCAACTGCATGACGCTGAGGTCAGAAGCTTATTGCAGTCAATGAGGGAAGAACTGAAAGTCTTTTTTGATCATCAGAGTGCTCAGATCAACAATTCTTTTATAAAAGCAATGTTAGTATTCATCAGTATTTTACTGATGATATTAATCACTGTGACTTGGATTACGAGGTAATAACAGAATTCGCAGCGAAATTAAGGCTCTTCAATAAGGAGTTGGAGTGATAGTGGGCTAGATTTCCTCCCTGGGAGGAAATTCCCTCCCAGTTCCTCCCAACTGATATCATTGAATTTATTTTTCAAGAAGTTCCAGAACTTGCTGATATTTTTCTGGTGTAAGTCGCTCCAATGGGTCTCGTAAGTTTTTGGTACGGACCAGAAAACTTCCAACAACTTTTGTACGAAATAGATAGAAAAAAGCGGTTACTGGAAGAGAGAAACAGCAAAGACAAGAATGGAGGAGTCTGGCAGAATTTAAGGGCTATAATCCTTTGACATTTTAGTGATGCCAATAAACTATTACCACCTCATGGTTCTGTTTTTAAGTAGGTATTGAATTAGATGATGGATTTAAAACTCTGAGCATATAACGGTGATGGAACTGGCTTGTTCAGCAACGTACCTGTAGGGGTGTTGTCGACCAGTCGGGTTGCTTTCTGGAACAACACATCACAGCATTTATATGCTAGTATCTAATGGAGAAGAGTTGACTAAGTAGGTAGGTAGGAAATTTTGTTACAGCGTTGCTGTATAAGGTGGAGGCGAGAGCGAGTGATTCAGACCCGCTCTCAAATCCGTATTCTCACATGGAGCCACGGAGAAGGTAGACTGTTAGACAGTCAGTAGCGTGAATAGTCTAGCAGGTTTCATACGAAAAATGAAAGTCCAATCAAAAAACTGACAGATTTTTAACTGTCAGCCCCCTGATTCGATCCTACCAGTTTCTTTGTTGCTCCGTGGAAATTAATCGGAGCATAAAATGTTTGATCATTTCAATGAGAGCCTCTCTCAGAAAATCATAGCTTCCTATGGAGGCAGACAAGTTGGTACATATCTAAGAAATATCAAATGCCCAAGCTGCGGAGAAGCTGAAGCGTTTTCTTGGTACTACAGCCCAAGAGAAATCCATTGTCCAAGATTGGAAGCATGTGGAGTCAAGCACAGTACCAGAACCCTCTTTCCAGATCATTGGGAGCGTCTTTCTGAAAAATATCCCGCCAGCAACCAGAATCATAAGGCCACAGCAGAAGCTTATTTAGCGATCCATCGTGGCATTGACCCCGCCATTGTCGAATTCAATCAGTGCATCCATAAGCTAGGTGAAAAAGAATATTCTGCCCTCTGCCTTCCAGTAGTAGGGATGAATCAAAGGTTTCCCTACAGAGTGCTAATTGATTGTCCCAAGGGAATTGGAAACAAAAGATGGGAAGGAGGTGAAGGTCATGGAGGGCTCTATTATGACCCAGAGCCAGCCACGCCACTCCAATCTGATAGAGACCTCTTCATAGCAGAGAAGCCAATTGATGCAATCTCATTGAAGCAAGCTGGAGAGCGGGCTGTCAGCGTTTTCAGTGCAGGAGAGATTCCAGAAAAACTTTATGAGAAGTTGGACAAGCAACAGCCAATTAAGCTGGCTTTTGATAATGACTCAGCAGGCAAGCAAGGGGCTGTCAAGAATTATCAGTTCTTAATAGATAATGAATTCGAGAACGTTTCTATTTGCTTACCGCCACGCCATTTCAAAGATTGGAATGAAATGCTTTTGAAGGGTGATGATGGACCGCTCTTGAACGAAGAAAAAAAGCTGAGGGGATTCAAGGAAGGTGAACATCTAGGGAGGCTAGCATTGGCGAAAAATGCCCGTGAGTACTTTGATGAAGTTTGCAATTTTGAAGGCTCGAGACAGCCACTAGTGAGAGTTTTCGAGTTTGGAGAGCGAATACTGAAGGGTGTTCAAAAAAACCCTATGAAGCGGAATGTTGTGGAAATATCTGACAGAGAATTAGCTATCAGATTTAGGGAAATTGACGACCTTGGTAGCCACAGTTATCACATACAAGTTGGTAGTCACAAAAGTGGGAATAAGCCCATTACAGTAGAGATGAGAGCGGAGGATATGCTGACAAATAAACTGTCTGAAATAATGATTTCAAAAACAGAAGCCATTGTCACCCAGAGCAGACCAGATCAGCAGCTTCTGTACAAGCACCTTATGGATAAAGGAGGCATAGATACAATTACTTCCACAGGCTTATATGGCCACGATCCAAAAAGTAACTGGTATGTCTTTTCAAATGTTGCAGTTGATCCAAGTGGAGGGCTTCATAGGCCAGTTCCAAAAGCTGATTATTTCAAAGTTTCTGATGGGAAATTTATCAGGCCATTTACCCAAGTCTTCTCTAGCGAGGAAGAAAGAATCGTAAGAACAGGAGAGCCATTTTCATTAATGGGATTTGTTAATGAGTTGCACGAAGCATACGGCCCCCGAGGGCTTCTCTGCGCTGGCTTCTATATAGCTTCGCTATTCTCCACACATATCTTTAACACTTATCGATGCTTTCCATTTTTGAGTCTAGTTGGAGAGCCAAATATTGGGAAGACGACACTAGCAATATTACTCTCAAGAGCTTTTAGTTTTAGTAACAGAGAAGGCGTTGCACTTGGCGAGACCAATACTAAAAAAGGGATAGGACGCACCATTTCAGCCCATAGCAGCATTGCTCTTGCGCTTACTGAATGGACGAATCAGAGGGATTTTGCAGAAGGCGCTTTGAAGAATATGTATGGCCGTGGAGCGATCCAAACTAGGGCAGCATTCTCAAATGACAATCGCACCATCAGCTTGCCGCTGCGCTGCGCTTTGGTTTTCGTTTGGAACACTGAGTTGTTCACCATGAAGCCCGTGATTCAGCGCACTATCACGGCAAGATTTACCAAAGAAATGATGAGTGACAAAACCAGAGAAGCTGCCAATAAGTTGATTGAATATTCACCTGAATTGATGGCAACTGTTGGCGAACAGGTGCTTCAAAACAGATCGGATTATGAAAAAGATTTAGTTGGCGAGATTGAGAAGCAAGTAGAAAAGCTGAAACAAAGAGGCATTGAAGATCAACGCATTGGCAGAAACCACGCCTTTGTATTAGCTGCTCTTAGCCTGTTTCTAAGACAAGCTGGCTGGAATGATGAGCAGACAAAAGGCTGCATGGAGCAGGTGACGTCTGTAGCCATACTGTCAGCAGAATCAAAAATTAAGCGAGCCAAAGACAACTTGCCAAATGCTGATTTATGTCTGCAAACGGTGTGGGAAGCTTATAGGAATGATGATGATGATGAAGAAAATCCTCTACGGCCAGAAAAATGGATTCGAGTTGAATTCCAGAAAGGATGCAGGGCTGAATCAGAGGGGCCAGAACTCTATTTTCATCTGCCAACATTTCTGGATAGATACCCCCAGCGAATCAATAAAAATGATTTACAAAACGAATTGCAGCGTCATGTTGATTTCATAGGCACGGATACAGTTAAGTTTGCTGGCAAGTCCAGAGTATCGTGGGTGTTTAAGATTCCACCAGAACAGCAAGTCGCTCCAACTGGTGAAGACAATGATGATGCGATTGAAATGGATTCATATGAACCAGAGTTTATTGTTGAAGCTGCTGCACCAAAGTCTGATTTGGATTTGCTGACAGACGTCTTCCAAGAATTAGAAAATCAATATCCCCACGTAAAGCTGGATGATGTGAAGAAAGCTTGCCAAAAGCGCCATTCTGAGCGTTTCGGGAATGCTAGCAAGTGGAAGCAAATCGTAGAGCATCCGTCTTATGTGGAGCGGTTCGTTGAAGATCACAAGACAGGTTTCATCAAGCTTCGCCAAGATCCATATGACTTTGCTCCAGACGACTTACTTTGGAGAGATGAATCCTAGAGCAGTAGAAGTCCTCACTAGTAGGAGGGTCTTGAATTGTTAATCAAACTAAACCTAACCAAGACTCAACGAGTAACTCTAGCATTTATGCGGCTTTGAGAGTTTGGTTGGGTCGGTTGGGTGAAGATCAGTCTTAAATTACACAGAATTTGATACCAACAGGCAAATCATGCTAGTGATCAGTTTTTATTCAAAAGAGATTTTTTCGTCTTTTTCTTTGTTTCCTATTTCTAGATTAAGGTTGTGCTTTTCAAGATTTA
>OZSS01001634.1_pt1 | contig 10218 bp, 10 predicted proteins | sample 1779911 | NCBI WGS metagenome assembly OZSS01 (sample SAMEA2603589, study PRJEB24840) | metagenome | biome: Water; feature: Photic zone; material: Seawater sample | place: Mediterranean Sea | collected 2013-11-12 | depth 10 m | reverse complement strand
CGTTAAAGCTTTCCACTTCAACGTTTCCGTCATCATACCGCTCGCCCTTTTGCAACCAGACACCCTTGTTCTTAACCTTATCAAAAATCGAAAAGTACCATTCCCCATCAAATTTGAAGAATCCCCTCAGCTCCAGATTCGTATTGAGGGGTTTGGGTGGTGGTGGTGGCGGAGCTGGCTTAATAATGGAAGGCGGACGGGCGTTTTGCGAACCGGGTCTCAAAAAAGGGTTGGCTTGGCCAAATACGGACAAACCAAAGGAGCTAATTCCTAGTCCCAATAAAATGGAGCGAAAGTTCATCATGGGGCCAGTAAACTTGGAAGACTGGATGGTGCGTCTTTGCTCATCGGGTTGCCTTTGCTCTTTCCATCAATGTCAGGCATACCCAGAATTCGACCAGACGGGGAGATAAACTTGGGGGCATAATCGGGGTTAATTCGTTCATCGATGGACTGGGTATTCGATTTTGTTTCCTCATAACCAGGTTTGATGATGGTAGGTCTGAGAAAAATGAGTAATTCGGTTGGGGTGTATTTTATGGTCTTGGGACGAAAGAATTTTTCTCCCAAATAAGGAATATCACTGAGCAGGTTGTATTTGGATTCTGTGGAATCAACCTGCACTTCCTGCAGGCCTCCCAAGACAATAATCTCTCCATCCCTGATCGTTATCATGGACTTGGCCTCCCGAATCTTTTTCGCCGGCAGCGACTGGCCTTGGTAGGTGTTACTTTGAGTCTCATCAAATTTTTCCGCTTTCACTTCCACCTCCATAAAGATCGATCCTCTGGAAATAATCGTTCCATTCTCATCGATTTGAGGCATTCCAATTTTTGGTTTCTTGATCTGCAACTCGGTCTTGGCAGTAATTTGATCCCGTTGTCCAGTATTGGAAACATCACCCGAAGTGGTTGAACCGTACCCATAGGTTGGTACGACGATGTTTCGCTCGTCCTCAATCAGAATATGCACCTCGGGGGCATTGTGGGATACCATCAGCGAGGGAGTTGAGAAAATTCGCACATCATTCCTCTCCGAAGACAACGCAAAAATCTGATCCCAACGGATACCAGTCAGTTCCCAGTCTTGCATCTGAAAAGGCAAGGTGGTGTTAAATCCTGGGATTCCTGCTATCCCTTGTAAGGTGTTTTGAGCAACATTGCCGACAATCGTATCCTCAATGTCATCCGCGGTTCCGGGAAGCCCATCCAGTCCCGGATCAATAACTGTTCTGGTTTGTTCCACTGGTTCACCAAACAGAGCGTCGCTTCTTGGGCCACGAGCGAACTTCGACCACTCCAAACTGCCGAACAAAGCGTCAATGCCCCGTTGGTTTTGCTCTGTCAGGTCGACCATTACGAAAATCGTGTCAATCCGTGCCAGGGGAAGGGGTTGATCGAGCGACTCGATCATCCGGCCAATCTCATCGATATCAGCCTTGGTTCCATACACGAGGATTGCATTGCTTCTCTCGTCCGAGGAGATGGTGATGAAGTCGCTAAACTCATGTGCACCCTCGCCCGTTCCGCCATCGGCAGCGGATGCGGTCGAAGTAGCGGCCGTCTTGGCGGCAGAAGTTGAGGTTTTTGCCGTCGATGTGCCGGTGGGGCGAGCCGTGGTCTTTCGTCCCTGCACCTGTTGTTTGATCCGTTGCTGGTTCTTGATCACCTCGTCCAAAATGGATTGAATCTCCTTGGATTCCGCATGTTGAAGCTTAAAAAGCTTGCTGGTGGTTTTCATTTTTACCGGAGCATCATAGGTTTCTAATATGAATTTCAGAGTTTCGATATTGTCCTTGCGGGTGACAATGATCAGTTTACCCGTTCTTTCATCCGAATCGACTTGCGTGGTTCCACCGAGAAAGGGCTTAAAACTGCCTTCAATCATGGCCTTCAGTTTGGTTTCCAACTCCCTGGCTCCAGCATGCTCCGTCGACCAAACGATCCACTCCATCCCCAAATCATCCTTACTGATCGAACGGTCGATGGTGATCAGTAGCTTTTCCATTCTCTGCAGATTAAGCAGAGAGTCCGTGGCAAGGATGCTGTTTGCTTTTTCGAATACGATCAGACTCCCAACATTGGGGGTGGAAAATGGGTTCAGTTGCTCCCTCACCTCAATCGCCGGAGCATAATCCAAATGAAACATTTTCACATAAATCCGCTGACTGGGATTGATCGCAGATGCGGGCCCTTCGAGCCAAATGGGGACATGCACATTGATTCCAGTTGCCGGAACCGCTTTGAAGAACTTTTCATCAATCCGACTAATCCCGATTCCGTTCATCGCCAATAAACTCTCCAAAGCCCGTAAGGTTTCCCTCTTTGTAAGTACATCCCGGCTATCGAAATTGATCTTCACCGCAGGTAAATTCTGAGGTCTGAGAATGTACCTGCCAGTGATCACCTGTATCACATCAAGGATCATATTGGTATCCTGATCCCGCAAACGTAAACGTTCGAGAGGATCATCCAAACCTTCGATCAAAGATAATTCCAAAGGGTCCGAAAGAGCGCTAAAGGGCAAATCCTCCATTTCCGAAAGATCCCCAACCGGAGCTGTCGGAACCGGAGATTGAGCGTCTTCGCTTGCGGGCACTTGCCCAAAAGCTAAAGGAGATAATAGCCAAAAGGCGGGAACGAGTAATAATTTGAAAAAGATTTTCATTGTTTTATAAATTCAACCGAACTGACTTCAAAAGTCGCGTCATAGGTCGTCGGGTCATAAGGCCGGTTCTTGGGCGGATATTTCGGTTCGATCTTCACTTCACTTAAAAACATGTAGGGACTCTCCTGCCTAATCAAATGTGCAAATTCATTGATATCCTCATAGCTTGCCCGATCAAAGGTGATCCTGACCCGGTGTTGGGAGTACCGATCCCGAACATCCGTATCAAGTTCCCGGTAATCACGTTGAGGAAAAACCTTATCGGCCAGATTCGAAGCCCGGTTGCTCAAATTCTTTTTGTCGTAGCTTTTGTTTTGCTGCTCTTGTTTTTGCAGCTCCAGGGCAGCATCAATCACAGGCTTGAGTCCGATCACAGTCTCGTGACTAGATATGGACTGGGAGGTCAGGCTCCATTCTTCGGAAAGGAGTACGGCACTTTGCAGAGTCTTAAAAGCCGCCACCAAAAGAACCACCCAAACCGCTGCCACCAAAAGAGTTTGCTCTCGATCATTGAGTCGTAAAAACAGTTTTTCCAAATTCTTCATCCGGGTTCGCTCTCCTCTTCCATCGGATCCAATTCGGCTTGTTCAACTTCCACCTTTGGCTGCAACTCAATTAATTCCAATTCGAGGTCGAAGGTGGTCTTTCCGTCGGCACTTTTCTTGCCATCCTTCACAATCTTGGCAACTTCATTGACTTTAAGCTTCTCCACAAAGGTGTTAACCGCTTCCACGGTCTGAGCCGACCCTTCCAATGTGATCTCGTTGCGGCTTTCGAAATGAGCCTTGGTGAACCATAGGGCAGGCTGATCGCCCCCACCCCCTCTATGAACCGCTACCCTGCCCAAAGCTCCGAACGGATCAATACCACCCAGTTTATTCTGCTTAAGCTTTTCCAAAAGCTTTTGAGATTCGATCACCAAAGGCACTTCTCCAGCCATGCGTTGGGCAACGATCTTTTTATCATCCAGTTTCACTTCTGCGATTTTAACCCCCAGAAATGCAATTACCAGTGCCGCCATACCAACCGTCCAACCGAGTGCAACCTTCCAACGGTTACGGGCCTGCCTACGCCTTTTGAGTTCATAAAACTTGTAAGGCGGCGGACGCAAATCCATGTTCCATAATAAATCTCCACAGATGCTTGTTTCCTGTTCCAGATCCAGCGTGGGATCCTTCCCCTCCAACCACTGGTGCTCGAAATGAAAGAAGCCGTCTTTCATCCGACTGACTTCTCCGGTGACCAAGATATCCGGAGACACCTCGAACCGCTCCAAATCCATCAATGAAAGAAGTTTTCCCCTCGCCTGTTCCACCGACTCCACATCCTCCATTTCAATGGGCAGGGAGAATACGAAATCAGGGACTCCAATGCCCGCTTCGAAGGAAGCCGCAGTCAAGGTATCCTCATGGATCAGAAAGACTACTGTCGGAACATCGTATTCTTTACCGAACAAAGACACGAACGAGGGAAAGACCCGCCTGAACATTTCCAGGTTTTGCCAACCCAACTGCCTCAACTTGGAAAATGGGCAGGCAAAAAGCAGCATCTTCTCCGCTTCCAAGGAAGCGTTGAAGCCCCATGCCAATTGATCCACCGGGTAAGGAGAGAACCTCTCCTCACCCAAGGCGAGTTGGGCAATCTCATAAAAATCCTCCTCTTTTGCCTGAGCAGGCAATGGAATGGTTTCACAAAAAAAATGCTCTCCCGGGATGCGTAAAGTTACCTCACGCAAAACCCCCACCGGCAAATCCGGAGATTCTTCGGAACTATCCGCCATTCGGGCAGTCTCCGGTTGTGCGTAAGGCTCGCATTGTAATGATCATCATGGGTAGTTCACGGACTGAACGGCAAATCTCTCCACCCTTCTTTCCCGTAAACTCTGAAAAGTAGTCCAATTCCATCCCTCAGTCGATCAAATTTTCGTTTTCCCGCAAGGATAGAACCCGGAAGGGATATTGGATTTTTTGGTTCTGTTTGCTCCTCGCTTTGCTTGGTTTTTTGGGCAGTTTACCACCTGGCCCCGACCCCTTGCCTTCCAAGCCCAGCACGGCGTGCAATTGAAAGTTTGCCTTGCCCTTGGAAACCGTAATCAAAACCCGGAACATGGTTGCGGTGGCACTCAGATTAATTCCCCTCCTTTCTGCAAGTTGACGAAGCTTGGGATCATTCAGGGAGGTGTAGTAAGGTTCCCTCGATGAGGCGCTGGGACCTTCCATGAATTCTTCATATAGACGCTCGTCGTCCCCACATAGAAACTTAACCAAAAAGGGACTCAACCCATTGACATTGACGGTGTCTTGGTTGAAAAAGGAAAAAGAATTTCGGAAGTTTTGCAGATTTATGGTCTCACTCCCCAAAGAATCGTAAAAGATACCCGAATAATCAGGTTCATCCTCATCATAAGCAAATCCCTTAATCATCCGGAATTCCTCGAAATTCTCGATTTTCTTGCCGGGCGTGAAATAGGGCGGATCCAGATCCTCGTAGTAGTCATCCTCCGCCCCTTCGTCCCGGTCCTCATCGTCCGAATCCTGCCAATCCATCAACGCATCGTAAAAAGGTTGCCCCTCATCCTCGTCCACCAGAGAGTCCTCCTCTGCCCGCATCACCGAAAATAAGGCCACCAAATCCTTTTGGTTGGTCTTGGAGAAAGGCACCTTGGCGGATTCGTCAATCAATTGAATCGACCACTTCACCGGGGATTGCCTCTCTTCCTGATCAAAATCTTCCGAGGCCATCAGTTTCCCTGTGTCGATCCCGGAATATTCAAGCGGATTGCCCCACCCCTGCCCGGGGGCATATAGCGTACCCTCAACCATCCTGAATTCGTTCAGTACCCCGACTGCAAGATCGAGGGCGGAATAGGCGTAGGTGCGCAAATCATCCCGCTTGTGAAATTGGCTGACATGCCTTAACTCCTGAACCGTTTCCTTCATTAACCGGAGAGAAAGCACCCCAAGCAACACAATCAGTGCCAGCACGAAAACCAGAATCGATCCCTTCGGTTTCGCTTTTCCTACATTCCTCATAAGGGTTCCTCCTCCAAACCCGTGGGTGCAAGTTTTTCGATAGCCAGGGAAACGGTTCTCTCCAAGTCTTCCTCCTCCCATCGAAAGACCAGTTTCACAAAGGCGGGCACCCGGTATTTCCCGGTCTGCACATTCTCATCCAGATCCTCCATGATTTCCCATTCCTTGATATCATCCGGCCCATCATCTTCTTCCCCATAATAGCAATAGTAGATTTCACTGCAGAACGGACTGATCAAGGTTTTCTTCAGTTCGTCCTCGTCCTCCGGTTCCAATCGACCCTCATCGTTTTTTTCCAATTCCTGCAACTCCGAAAACCACAGAAAACTCAAGCCCTCCCGATCGTCGAAATACAAGTAGACATGGGCCCGCGTCGCCACTCCCTTGGGCCAGACGAAAAGTGGAGGTGCCTCCCTAAGATAAAAATGAACCAAAGGAGAATCGGACTCCGAAAACCCCACCGGTCTCTGCAGGTCCACCGCCTGATCTCCCTGCTTAGTCGCCGCAGGCAGGGTCGCTTCCTCCAGAACCGCAGTCAGAAAATGAGCCACCCCATTGACATGGGCATCAAAGGCATCCCGGGTGGCCGGTCGGTTCGCCCAGGCCTGGGCCAAAGTGACCAGCAGGGCACTCGCCGCTGCCAAAACTAGGCCCCCCAGTGCCATGGCCAGCAAGACCTCCACCATCGTGAATCCTCTAACTCTTTTCATGGGTTTCTGCGGGACTCCTGAATCTCCCTGATTTTATCCCTCTTATCCTCCAATAACCGGCTCCTCTCGGTGGCAAATTCTGAATTCTTTCCCCACGCCGGCCGGTACACCAACATCTGCGAAACCCGTTCGCCCGGCTCGATTCCCAGTTCGTCATTGCCATCATAGTCAAGGGTCAGGCGGACCTTAAAAAGATCCAGAACCTCGGTCATCTCTATTTCTGTCTCCCACTTCACCTCCCCCATACTGAGAGCTTGAATATCTCCCCCGTCCTCCATTTTTTCATAATCCGCTTCCTGAAATACCTGGCTTCTCACCCACAACAAATCCTGCTCCATCTCCCGGGTATCCTTCATCACCCGAATGGTTCGGGAAGCCACAAAAGCTCCATCCACCAGATACACCGCGGATAATCCGAAAATTGCCAAGGCGATCAAAACCTCGATCAGCATGAAGCCCTGCTTCCCCAAACGCCTTGGCGAATTTGCTTTCTTTTTCATTCGTCCTTGTCCTTCAGTACATATCCGGAAAAAGGATCGAAACTCACATTCATCACTTCCCCACGAAATCCAATTGTAACCTCAAAAGGGATCGAGCAACCCGCATGAAAGGCAACTCGGCTAAGTTCCAGATGCTCGTCGTCATACTCAGTGGACCCGCCATCCACCCCGGCCAAAGGTCCCACCGCCTGGAAAGTGACCTTGGGGGACCAAATTTTCATCCTCCCGGATACTCTTGTCGAGTTTCTCGTACACTTTGTGCATCGCCAACACATTTCCTCCCAAATCTGTCACCGCAAAAGTCGCGTTTTGCTCAAGGTAAGTCAGGTAGGATGCACGCTTCCTTTCGCTGGCAAAATAAACCGCATCCAAAACTGCCCGCTTCAGAACACGTTCCGGCGGTTCGAAATTCGAACCGGTTATGAACGCTCCGGCATTTCCCGCGACAATTCCTGCGAGTATGCCCACCAAGGCGAGGACAAGCAGAATCTCGATCAGGCTGAAAGCCCGCGAACTTCCGCCTCGGTGCTCAGGGATCAAATCAATTGCCGTCCCAGTTGCCGATCACTTGCCCTTCCGGGGTGGTGGTCGACAAGTCAAAACTTCCCGAGTTTCTGGTCCCAGGGTATTGATACAGGTAATCATTCCCCCACGGATCCTGCAAGTCAGCCGCCCGCTTCACGAAAGCCGGAATACCGTCGGGCGGAGACTTCAAATCGGCCAGACTTTTGGGGTAATTCCCCACCAGGGCAAAGTAACTGTTTACATAAGCTTCACCGGTGCTGTTGACCCAAGTTTGTGCGGCTTTGACTTTACCCTGCCCAAAAATCCCACCGAGATTGGACATCGCCAAGCCCGCCACAATTCCAATCAGAGCAAGCACAATAAGGATCTCGACCAAAGTGAAACCACGGACATTTTTCTTAAGTTCGGAAAGTTGTAAATTCGAAGGATCGGATGCAGGCTTCATAATTTCAAAATACTGAATGGGTTGCTCAAAGAATGGGTGAAAGAATGCGTTTGAATGTTCAATATAAGAACATATCTGTGCGGTTGGCAAGCGCACAGAAGGTAAACCTTGACATTTTCGAACCCCTCAAAAAAGGGTTTAGCTTACATTTGAACTTGCCTCTCAGGAGTAATCATTACAATGAAATAGAGTGACTTTATTTGATTACCTTCCTGTTCTTATCCAAATTTTACTTGCTGTGGGTATGGGTGTGGGAATTTTGGTCGCCAGTCACATTTTTGGCCAGCGTTCGGTTGGCAGTAAAATTAAGGATTCTCCCTATGAATGTGGATTGGCCACTGAGGTGAAAGGAGAAACCCGTTATTCCGTCAAATTTTACATCACTGCGATGCTTTTTATTCTCTTTGATATCGATGTCGTTTTTCTCATTCCCTGGGTTCTCACCCACCGGGATCTGGTGGCCGCGGGCATTCCCATCCTCGGCCCCATGCTCTTCTTCACTTTCATCCTCGTTGCCGGGTTAATTTACGAACTGAAAAGCGGTGCGCTGGAGTGGGAGAAGTAATCCTCGATTCGAACCTTTCGCCTGCGGGTCCGCCCCGTCTGGTATTGCCGGAGTAAGTCATGCGTATTGACCGTTACATCTCCTCCAATCGAATCATCGATCTGTCTTCCAAAGATTTGGTCTCCGCCTATTCGGAGATGCTCACTACCTTTCAGCCCCTGATCAGCTCCCCTGCCCAACGAAAAAAAATTCTTAATGAATTGTTGGAACGGGAAAAATCCCTGACCAGTTACATCGGAGAGGGAGTCGCCCTGCCCCATGCCCGGGTTAAAATGAAACGCCCCTACGCTTTGGCCGTCGGTCGATGCCCCGCAGGACTGGATTTCGAAGGCAAGGACAGCTATGAGGACATCCGTTTCGTCTTTCTTCTGCTGGCCAACGAAAAAGCCAAGAACTACCTCTCCTTCCTCGCTTCCCTGGCTCGTACCTTTCAGGACACCACGGTCATGGACCAACTATGGATGGCACGCGACAACAAGGAATTCAAGGATTCCGTTCGCAAAGCCTTCGTGGGAGCCGACGACCGGCCAGCCCGGCGACGCACCAAATTCAACAAGTTGCTCACCGACGAGGCGTCCAAAATTGCCAAGGCCGCGCAATGTTCCACCATCCTCGTCTTTACTGACGTCTTTCCCCCCTCCCTTGCCCCTCGCATGACTTTCCCCGGTTTTAAGGTTGTTCTCGCCGGAGAAAGCGTAAGCGACGAAGACCGGGATCATCACCGGGCCGATGCCACCCTTGCGGTGCGCACCCTTTCACGCTCCCGACTCTCCCAGCTCCGGGCCGCGATCCTTCTCGGACTCACCCGTGGAATCTTCGGCTTTCAGGATCGGGTCTGCTGCGTCGGGGGCATCCCCGGAAGCGGTCAGTTCGACACCGTTCTGGTGGTCGATGTGGACGAGGAATTCGAATCCGTCATTGGTCAGGGGGATGAGATGCTTCCCCCCGATGTAGCTGCGGAAGCCCTTGAGCGGCTCACCGCCATCGCCACTGATCTCGCCACCGCCGGCCGGGAAGGAAAATCCATCGGTACAATGTTTATCCTTGGGGATCATGAGGAAGTCATTAAGCGATCCAAGCAGTTGGTGCTCAACCCCTTTCATGGATACGGAGCGGAAGACCGCAGCATCCTTAACCCCTTTATGGACGAGACCATTAAGGAACTCGCACTGATCGATGGAGCCTTCATTGTCCGGGGAGACGGAGTGGTGGAATCCGCCGGCTGCCTCATACAAGCCCGGGCCGATGAGGTTGAGCTCCCGGGTGGACTGGGCACCCGGCATGCCGCCGCCGCCGCCATGATGGCCGGGGCCGGGAGGCACGACGTGGCCAGCCCGTACGACTACCCTCACGCCCACGCCGCGTACTCAGCCTACGGTTTCGGTCCCCTGTCGTGGCGACAGTAGTGAAATAGTGGAATTCCCGTGAGGTCTCTCAGTGCAATATCTCCTTGCACACTTGTGATAATTATCTGCTAAGATTACAAGACTGCAGTTACTATCTCAGCTCCAGCTCCAGCCTGGTAACAAATTTGAACAATGAGGGGGCGGATGCTGAAAGCAGCCCCCGACATCTCTCTCTCTCAGAGCAGCTGACTGGGCTGGTGACGAGGCCGGGTCAGCTTCATAGTTCCTCTCCACTAGTATCTTGCCTTCTCAAGCAAACTGGGGGTCATTATTGTCATTATGCCAGGGTAGAAACACTCAGTGACCACAGCCTAGTATTGAGGCCTAAACAAATATTAAAATGTAAGCTCCTCTGGTTTGCTCTAGAA
>OZSS01001632.1_pt1 | contig 10227 bp, 10 predicted proteins | sample 1779911 | NCBI WGS metagenome assembly OZSS01 (sample SAMEA2603589, study PRJEB24840) | metagenome | biome: Water; feature: Photic zone; material: Seawater sample | place: Mediterranean Sea | collected 2013-11-12 | depth 10 m | reverse complement strand
TAGGTTTTGAAAAGGCTAATACTTTATTAGATGCATTTGGCAATTGATCACGGAAGAAAAGGTAAACTTTTGTTTTGCTATTTTGAAAGTTCAGAGAAAAACTAGCATCCAAAATACCTAAAGATACCAATTTGTTTACGTTGGGCTGATTCAGTGCAATTTCGCTATCTATGAAAGAGCACCAACATGATTTTACGATAAGCACGGTATTAAGCTGTAGTTCTTCGGAAATTAGTAAAGCTATGCTGTCTGATGTAATGCTCCAGTTTTTATTAAGGGAACCAATTCTTTTTTTTAAAAAATCAAAATTTCCTATAATAGGAACCTTGTTCTCTTCTATAACCCCATTGATTTCATTTTTTGTATTGCAAAAATGTACGTTTGTTCTATCTATGGAGGAAATGAGAAGACCCATCTGAGACATTGAATAGAGTGCCATATCATGAGCAATATCATCTTCTAAATTATAGTTCTTTTGAATCGATCTTATATGGTTCGCAAACAATCCTCCCCCAGGAACAATGATAGCCCTACCTCTAAAGTGGTCTGTAATGAATTTTATCCACATCTTAATGAACCCGGAATTTAAGAGGCTACCTCCTAGCTTGAACAGTATCATAAATAGGTACTAATCGCTAAAGAAAATGCAGTTGCGCAACTATCTACATCATCGATTTTTGATCGGGGGATTTTTATGCGATTGGAAAATAAATCAGAATAAACTTGTGTTTGACAATTTAGCTGATTTTGTATTTCCGTTGCTAAAAACTTTCCTGAACCAGTAATTATAATCGGCGTTTTAGAGCTCATGTTATATTGAATTCTTACTTTTTTTAAATTTTCTATAATTTCTGAAACGAATATTTGCTTTATCTGCTGAGCGAGCCCATTTATTTCTTCAACAGTTACATCATGTGTGTCTAATCCAATGATTCTAGCTAATCTTTGTCGTGTCGCAAGCCTCGTCTTATCTTTTCCATCAAATGTTGGGTACAGATCATATTTTGGATTTAATTGTTTTGTCAACCTAAATAGGTCGGCAGTCGAAGCGAAATTTTCTCGCATGATATTTGTCATTTTTGACCTGAAAAGAAGTTGCCTTCTAATTGAACCTAGCGAGGTTCTGCAAACGCCAAGATATACTAGTTCGCCTTTTTGTAAACGTGAGAAATCAGTTGAGGAAGTCGGCGATAGAATTTTTCCAAACTGTATAGGAATGATATCTGTCGTAGTGCTGCCAATGTCGATTAAGAAACAGTTCCTCTCTATTTTCGATAAAGTATCGGCAGTTGCATGCCAATTAGAGGAAGCGATTTCTTTGTAGTTTTTTAAAGTTGTATTAAAACTCTTAAGCCCATTTGTAGAGTAGATTTTTAATTTCTCGCAACTAAAAATGTTTTTGATAATAGAAAGAATATTTTGCACACCTTCTCTTCGATCTCTAAAGCAGTCTGTCATTTCTGCGGTCATTGTAGTGTTTATCTGAACATCTTCTCCTATGGACCATCTCTTCTCGATCTCCTGCAAAGTAGATATGAGAGCATTTTGCGATTCCCATATCGGTGTTTTAAATAAGTCAACCTTACTCAATTTTAGTAATGTATCCTTTCTTATTAAACACGCTTTCAGGTGAGCTCCTCCGATATCCAAGCCTATTGAACTAGTCATAATAAATCTTTTATTTCAAATGAATTTAAAATTTTCACAGCAGTATTATCTTTGTTGTATTTTGAAAGCCCTATATACGAACATGTAAGTCTCGGATTGATTTCGATAATACTTATTTGGGAATTCTCCTTTAAAATAAAGTCAATACCAATAAATCCTCGTAATCCGGTTATATTTGAAACGATTAAATGAAGGATTGGAAGAATACTGTCACGCAACTTTTTAAACATTTTGCTTTCTACAGGGTCGACACCTTCGTAGAAGAGTTTCCCTAAATGATTTGAAGTTATATGTTGTTTGCTTATTGACAAGATATCAAAACCTGAAAGTCTGCAATTAAGGGATACGCTATATGCCGTTCCCTCTACCCACTCTTCCAGGAAGAAACATGAGGGTTTTTTATTGAGAATGCTAATGATGTTTTTTTTATTTTCAATTTTATATGTATCTGTAGTACCAGCCCCATCGATAGGTTTATAGACTGCCTTTGTATAATTCTTTTTTCTCAAAGATTCGAAGGTAATTTCATCTGGGGTATTGATATTTAAAGATTTTAAATATTTTTTTGTTTCGAGCTTATTAGAGGCAAGGCGAATTGCTTGTAAATCAGATCCTATCCATAGTTTTTTTTTTGATGCAATGTGAAAACGTTCGAGCTCACTATTACTTTCTGGTGCGATAACCCAGACCAAATCAATTTTGGGAATAATATCCGAAAAAAAATCGAGAGCTGTTTCTCCAATTCTTTGTTTTCCAATAGTTATGTTTAGCTGTTTGACTTGCTTCAGGTCGGAGTATAAGGCTTCTACCATTCCATTACCTTGCATTTTCATTGACCTGAAGTCCTTTTGAGAGAGAAGCTTAGGCGATTTTTTGATATTCTTTAAGTTTGCAGTAATGGACTCGAAAATTAATAAATTCAGCACTTTTATGTCTTGTAAAATTATTCCTGTTGTTGATCTTCGGAACGGCGTTGCCGTAAGAGCGGTCGCTGGAGATCGCGCAAATTATAAGCAACTAGATAATGCAGTGTTTAAATCAAATGACTTGTGTCGAATTATAGAGGTTCTCTTAAAGTTGTCAAGATCGAATATTCTGTACGTTGCAAATCTTAATGGTATAGCTGGGGATGATTCATACGACTGGATTCTGTACGAGATTATTAGGAAATTTAAAAAGATAGAGATTTGGGTTGACAATGGATTTCAGGATCTTGGAGAGTTGAGAAGTTTTCATAAGGGATTTTCTACCTGGTCCGAGAAAAAGGGTTATAGCCTATGCTCTGGGGAGAATTTAGTACCAGTTTTTGGCACAGAAACGATAACCGATAATTCATCGTACAAAAAAATATTTTCAACGCTTGAAAAGGCTATCTTGTCTATTGATAAAAAAAACAATGTAATCTTGGGATTGGTTACAATAGAGACAATACTAGGACTGCTACCAAAAAGAGTGATTTTAATGAACCTAGATAAAGTCGGTACAGATTCGGGGCCTGATTTAAATTGGCTACAAAATATGACTCAAAGAAATCTGAAAGTTGAATTTTTTGGGGCGGGGGGACTGAGAGATCGAGACGATTATGAAATTGTTGCTAGATATAAAGCCGCAGGATGGTTGGTAGGTAGTGCACTCTTTAATTCTATGATGGATGTTGGTGGTGAGTAATTCATCCTGGACATGCCCTTTTTGTGCTTTGCACTGTGACGATCTGAATGCTCCAAAACTTAACAATAAGAAGATTTTGAACGCTAATGAATGTTTAAAGGCCTCAGCAGGCCTTTCCAGATTTAACTTTAAAAGTAAAGAAAAAAAATTTGGTTACCTGTACGGAGAAAAAGAAATTACTGAAAATGTGATAATTGAAACATCCAAAGTACTTTCTTCCTCTCAGTCCCCTTTTTTTGGGGGGCTTGGCTTGGATATTTTGGGTTCAAGGTCTGTAATCAAATTAGCCAAGGAATGTAATGCCACCATAGATCATATGCACGGAGATTCCATTTCAGCTGTGTTGAAGAGTTTTCAAGCGAAAGGCACAATTTTTACAACATTATCTGAAATTAAATCAAGAGCAGATTTAATAATTTTTGTAAAATCTGAGCCTAATGAGCGTTTGCCCAGATTTTCTGAATTAATAAATCTACGCAATAAAAAGTCGTGGACAATCAAAGCCAAATCGATCAGTAATGTTACCTCTTGTAAATTTAGTTTTTTAGAGGAGATGAGATCCATACTTTACCTATTGAGAAATAATCTTTCACACCCAGATTTAGATGGTGACCATGAGTTAGTTAACTTAGTACGGAACTCTTCTTATTGTGCATTTGTTTGGGATCCGCAGGAGTTTGGTGAAATGTCAGAATATATCGCCAATACCCTGATGGAGATTGCCAAAGAGATCAACCAAAAAAAAAGAGCAGGTATTTTGACTCTCGGCAGTGATAATGGTGGTTTGAGTTTTCAAAATACCCTATCATGGATGACAGCAAAATCAATCAGGTCAAAATTTTCTACGAAATCCTTGCACTATCAGCCTGAATTATTTTCTTTAAAATGCTGTTTGGAACTTAAAACTATCGACAGTATTTTTTGGTTTTCATCTTTCTGCGATAATTTACCAGATGAAAATGTTTTAAATTATCCTTTTGTGGCAATAGGGCCAGAGAGTACGGGGAAGAAATATTCGAAATTTTTTAAAGAAAATAAAAACTCTATATTCATTCCAATAGCTACACCTGGAGTAAACACTAATGGGTATATCATACGATGTGATGGCGCAGCAATTATTCCTTTGAGACAATTAGTTGATGACAATATACACACGGTAGAACAACTCATATCTCAAATTATCAATAATATGTAAAGAAAATAAAGAAATGAAGGAAATTAAATTTATTAATGCTAGAGTAATAGATCCTATCCAAAAGAAAAATAATGTTCTCGAAACAATTTTCATTAGCCCTGAAGGAAAGATAGAGAATATCTCATCAAGTGATGGTTATGATGTGATTAATTGTTGCAATTCAATTATGATGTCGGGTGGGATTGATCTTCATACTCACATTGGCGGTGGAAAAACTAACATTGCGAGAATGTTAATGCCAGAAGGTTTGTGTAAATCCAACGGATTCGAGTATGGAAATAAGGGAGAATCTGTTCCAGGAACCATTGATACTGGCTATAGATATGCCGAAATGGGTTACACTGCGGCTTTTGAACCTGCAATGATCTTTTCAAATGCTCGGCAGGCCCATCTAGAGATGGGTGATGTACCAATTCTTGATCACGGTGCGTACGTGATGCTAGGTAATGATGAAATTTTTTTGGAAATGCTAGCGAAAAAGAAAGGACATAGTCTAATTCGCGATTATGTTGGTTGGAGTATTAATGCAAGTAAGGCTATGGGAGTGAAGGTTGTCAATCCTGGAGGAATTTCTGCTTTCAAGTTTAATCAGCGATCTCTTGATTTGGATGAAAAACATAGTCACTGGGGATTGACACCTAGAAATATAGTTCATGAGCTAGCTTTATCTTTACAAGAGCTGGGTGTTCCTCATCCGTTACATATTCATGCAAGTAATTTAGGGGTTCCTGGTAATATTAAATCAACTATTGAAACAATTGATGCATTAGAGGGGATACGAGGTCACCTTACTCATGTTCAATTTCATTGTTATGGTTCTGAAGGGCCCAAAAAGTTTTCGTCTGCTTCACTGCAATTAGCGGAGAAACTTAAGAGTTCGAAAAATATTTCAATTGATGTCGGCCAAATTATTTTCGGGCAGACCGTTACGACTTCTGGGGATACTATGAAGCAACACAGTAATAGAAACAACGCAAATCCAAAAAAGTGGGTTATGGGTGACATTGAATGTACTGCTGGTTGTGGAGTGGTCCCCTTTAAATACAAGGAAAATAGCTTTGTTAACGCATTACAATGGGTAATAGGATTAGAGATATTTCTACTTGTCGACGACCCATGGCAGGTTGTTTTGACAACGGATCATCCGAATGGGGGTCCTTTTACATCTTATCCTCATTTGATAAAACTTTTGATGAACAAAGAGTTCAGAGATGAACAGTTACACCAATTACATCCAGATGTTGTCGAGCATTGTATTTTGAAAGATATAAAGAAAGAGCTTTCATTATATGAAATTGCAATAATGACTCGTGCTGCCCCAGCAAAAATTCTTGGGTTAGTTGACAACGGTTCTCTAGCAAAAGGAATGAATGCTGATATAGTTGTTTATAAAGAGGATGCTGATCAAGAGTATATGTTTTCAACTCCAGAGTACGTGTTTAAAAACGGAAAATTGGTTGTACGAAACGGAAAATTAGTTGGTTGTCCAAAACCTGGATTACACTATTTAAATATAAGTTTTGATGGAGGTGTTGAGAATTATTTAAAGAAATATTTCGAGGAAAATTGTGTTGGGCAATTTAGAAATGGATTCATTACTGAAGGTGAGATTGACTTATTCCTTGACGGTGGAAAGAAAATTTTACGAAAGATTTGAGGATTTTAAAAAAAGAAAATGTTAGTGAATGGAGTAAAAATTTTTGATACTTTCGCTGAGGCATTTCCAATGCGTGCAACCAGATTAATTGTTACGGCTTATAATGCCCAATGGGCAATGCATGGAGCAATTTCAATGACAGGCTTTGCGACCTCCGTTATTGCATGTGGGTGTGAGGCTGCGGTTGAAACTGTTCTAACAACTGATGAGACTCCAGATTGTAGACCTGGTGTATCTGTTCTGGTATTTTCCATGTCTAGCAAAGAATTGGCAAAGCAAGTCGAAAATAGAGTTGGACAATGTATTTTGACGTGTCCAACTAGTAGCGTGTTTAATGGGATGCCTGAAGGTGAAGAGTTTGCACTTGCAAAAAACCTCAGGTTTTTTGGAGATGGTTGGCAGATTTCAAAGGTAATTAGAAATAAACGATATTGGAGGATCCCCACCATGGATGGAGAATTTGTAGGGGAAGAAACTGCCAGATATAAAACGGCAATCGGGGGCGGGAATATTTTGATATTAGCTGAAGACATACCATCAGCCTTGCATATTTCAGAAATTGGAGTTGGTGAAGTCAAGAATTTAGAAAATGTAATTGCGCCCTTTCCGGGAGGAGTTGTGCGATCAGGTTCAAAGGTAGGGAGTAAATATAAAGCGCTTGTGGCTTCAACAAATGATAAATATTGTCCTGCCCTGATTGGAATAATAGAAGATTCAATATTGACTGAATCGGTAGGATGTGTGCTAGAGATTGTTATTGATGGCTTGTCAGAGGAAGATATCAAGATTGCTATGTTTAAAGCTATGAAAAAAATGATTGGGTTGGGTCGTGAAAAGGGCTTGATTGGAATATCTGCAGGAAACTACGGAGGTAAGTTGGGACCACATCATTTTCATCTCAGGGATATATTGATTAATTATGAACTCGAATAAAATTTTAGAAATATCATTAATTAAAACACCTGAATTTCGCTTAGATCTTTCGAGTATAAAGTGGGATCACTTCTTTGAAAATTTTATTAGTGAGAAAAGGTCTGATGCTTCCGTTTTAGATGGTTCGAGGGAAAAGCCTTTTGAGGAGTTTTTTTCTGTTAAACAGAATAATGAAAATTATTATGATTTCCCTACCCATTTTTATTCTCAAGAGATTTCAGATAGGAGTAAAAGTTTTAAAAAGATAGTTTTCCAAGGGGACCTTCACAAAGTTGACTTTTTGGGATTCAAAAGTAAGGACACACATATTTTGATAAATGGGCATATAGGAAATTACGTAGGCTGCATGATGCAAACAGGAAGTATTACGATTAAAGGTTCTGCAGGACATTTTGTTGGGTCGATGATGTCGGGGGGAACTCTTATCGTCGATGGAGATGTTGGCAATTATGCTGGTGCAAACTTAACCGGTGAGATGGAGGGTATGGTTGGAGGGTACCTTTCAGTGAAAGGAAATGCAGGAAATAATTTTTGTCGGCGAATGCGAAGAGGGTTTGCTTTTGTATTGGGGGATGTGGGAGATTTTTTTGCAAACAATATGATCGCAGGGAGTGCTATAGTCGGGGGCGAAGCTGGTAAAATGTGGGGGTATGGAATGCGACGAGGTACCATTATCTTCGCGAAACACCAGGTAGTATCTCCTCACGTTTTTAAGGAGACTTATCACGATTTCTCTTCTTATTGGGGATTATTGAAACCTGTCATCGAATCGTTTAATGGCCCTTTTCCGAGTCTCGTAAATGTTCCTCCGAAGAGGTTTGTTGGGGATTTGGCCTTTGGCGGGAAAGGCGAGTGTCTATTACCTCGAAACACGGCATAAAGACTTAAAGGGGAGACGAATTTTTTTGTGAGACTTTTTTATTTCTTGATTGTAAGTATTTCTTAGGTGGCAATAAAGCGCCCTTTTTCCTGGTATCTTAATGTGAGTATCTAAATCTGATAAAGGTTGGAGTACAAATTTTCGATGAGGTATTTCAGGATGAGGTAAGGTTAAGTAGGGCAAACGAGAGATATTTTTTTTCTCGTGCTTAAAAAGTAGCAGATCAAGATCGATTACCCTAGGTGCGTTTTTAAAAAGTCTGGTTCTTCCCATTTTTTTTTCTATATTTAATAATGTTTTTAATAAGGAATGAGCTCTTACTCGTGTCTTTATGGAGATAACGCAATTTAAGAAATCAGCCTGTTTTTTGTAGCCTAACGGTTCTGATATGTATATGGGAGAAGCCGCATATAGGGTAATATAATGTTTTGCTGATAATAAGTGCATAGCTTTAGAAAGCTGGAAAAGAGGATTTTTTAAATTGCTACCACAACCAATTAGAATTTGAGAGTTCATGAGTGCCAATAATATATAAATAAGAGAGAATATCATGGTGAACAAAGAAAAAGTATTCAACGAGGAAGAAATCAATGCAGAGCTAAATGGGGTATTAGCCCATTGGTATTATGAGCGCGGATGGATACGTAGAAAATATAAAACAAGTGGGTGGAAGTCTACATTAATGGTTGTGAATACAATTGGCCATATAGCTGAGGCGGCTTGGCACCATCCTGATTTATCTATTTCTTACGCCTTTGTTATTGTAAAATTACAGAATCATGCTGCTAAGGGGATCACTGAAAAGGATTTTTTGTTAGCGCAGGAAATTGAAAAAGTAATTCAATGGAAACCTGGTGAAGAAGGAATCCTGGATGGAACGCCTGAGGATCCAAGATTTAAATATATTAAATACGACTGATATTTTTGTCCTCGTAAATCCAGTCTTTTTCCATTAACCTAGGCCCAAAATTTCTAAGTAAAATATTCCTTATAAACCGTAAAAGTCCCTGTTGTTGAAAAATATTCCCGTTTAGACGGGATTCGAATTGCATTCTTTGATAGCGTCGGATCCGCAACTCTGCAAAATTTTGAAATACTTTTGAAATGTGAAGTTTGTCGCTTCCGTACCTACGTAGTAGCTTATAAAGAGTGTAGCTATCCTCAAGAGCAAGTGCCGCCCCCTGCGCTAAATGAGGATACAACGGGTGGCCAGCATCTCCAATACACAGAGAATTGCGCGAATAAATCTTTTTGGCTCTTGTAATAATCTCGGTTCGATATAGTGGCCATACTGACCATGATGTTATGTCTTTTAACAAATGAGCAAGGTTTTGGTTTTGAACAGAAAGTACGCTCGGATTAAATAACTCGTTTTCTGATTTTTTTTCATCCCCTAAAGATCCCACGTGTTTCTTTACTATTACCACATTAAGATCTGATTTGTTGTTTATAGGATAAGAAACAACGTGGAAACTCTTACCCATCCATAGGTTTATATTTTTTAAGATATCTTGCGGTAGATCTTTCCCTGAAAGGCATGTACGTAATATTTTTGTATCGGAAAAGCCTAACCTAATATTCGAATCGTTGCAGGTAAGATTACTTGCAATGCCATTACAAACGAGGACGTATTCAAAAGCAAGATTTTTTCTAAGATCAGTTTTGCAAATTACCTTATCCTCATTTCTTATCGATATTATCTTGGAATTAAAGCTTATTTTTATAAGAGATTCTTCATCAGCTCGTTTTAAAAGAATTTTATGGAGAAGATTCCTAGAGCTCGTAAGGTAAGGGAATCCAAATTTATGTTCCATTTTTCCCTTTAATTGAATTGAATTTAATTGTCCGGGTAAGTGCGCGTCACTAATAACAAGTTTTTCTGGAAAGAACGATCCAGCAATTAATTCGTCTAGAACATTTAGAGGGGCTAAAGAGTAAAGAGCATTTGGAGTAAGTTGGATTCCGACCCCATCAATTTCAGTGTCACTTCTTTTTTCAAATATGTGTGTTTTTATCCCGAGCTTGGCAATGTATAAAGAAGCAGAGAGTCCCGCAATACCAGCACCAATTGCGCCAAACATTTCTCTTTTGGAATAATTACCCATTTAACGTTTCAACATTGTAAACTGCTCGATTCAAGTAACATTTTAAAGAGCGCGCCCGGCAGGATTCGAACCCACGACCCCCTGGTTCGTAGCCAGGTACTCTATCCAACTGAGCTACGGG
>OZSS01001631.1_pt1 | contig 10229 bp, 5 predicted proteins | sample 1779911 | NCBI WGS metagenome assembly OZSS01 (sample SAMEA2603589, study PRJEB24840) | metagenome | biome: Water; feature: Photic zone; material: Seawater sample | place: Mediterranean Sea | collected 2013-11-12 | depth 10 m | reverse complement strand
AATGGTGTCACGGCTGGGTTGAACAGTGAGAGCTTTGTCGAGGTAACCGATCGCAGTTAGGCGGGGATCGGCTTTCCAGGAGCGCTTTGCTTGAGTGGGGCCATGCGGGACTGTAGTGGCGAAGTAGAGGAAGAAGGGGTCGGTATGAGGTTGTTTAAGAAAGCGCACACCAGCGTCGGTGATCCAGTCCATGTTTTGAACAGCGACTTCATATAGTCCGAGGAAGCTGGGGTTGTTGTGATACAGGCTGTCGGCGAAATCGAAGCCAATCTCAAGCATTGCTTGGCGTGTAAGCTCATGGTTGGCTTTGAGCTGAGCTTTGTTGGCAGGATCATGGGCGCTACCTTTGAAGTTTTTAAAACGTTTCAGCCCATTCACTTCTACGACGTGGTCTTTCCCAGCCATTCCAGTGGTGTAACCAGCAGCTTTCAATAACGCGGGTAGGGTGCGGTCGTTCGAAAGAATATGGGTGTTGAATTCAACAATGCTTTGTCCGTTCTTCTTGGTATTTTGTGTAAAGTAATGGTTTTGTGCACGGCTGCCAAAGTTACCAGTGAGGACGTTGTAACGACTTGGAGTGCAAACGGGCGAGACCACATGCTGTTGTAGCATGAGAGTCCCTTCGCGGGCTAGGCGGTCGAGATTAGGGGTCAGGTATTTATCTTTTCCCTGTTGAAGACAGTTGAAGTGGTTGGGAAGCATATCATCGGCAATAAAGAAGATGATGTTGGGGCGCTCGGCGTGGACCTGCATAAAGAGGCTGAGAGCAGCGAGGGCGAGTAAGGTAAGGCTACGTTTCATGATAGATCGCATTATGATTCAGTATTTTAAAAGGAATGGATGGAATTATAAAGTTTGCTGGAGAGTTCTGCGACCACCGTTTTGTATTTAGGATCGAACACGAGATTTTTTTGTTCAAGGGGATCGGTGGCGTAGTCGTAGAGTTCCGTTGCGGCGATTTGATCACCGAGTTGGCTACCACCGCCACCGGTCACAAACCATGCTACGAAACGGTAGCGATCATTGCGGAGTGCGTAACCCATTTTTTTACCAGCAGGAAATTGACTAAGGGCAAATTCCCGAGGGCGGATGTTCTGGTTGTGGATGGTAGGGGCTAGATTAATGCCATCGAGTGTATTAGGTATTTGAATACCAGCTAAGTCGCAGAGGGTGGGGAAGAGATCAGTCAACTCGGCGGGCATTTCGGTTTTTTGAGTTTTAGCGCCTGGATGCGCAATAATGAGCGGCACGCGAGTGGCCTGTTCGTAGTTGGTATGCTTGCACCAAAGGCCGTGGTCGCCGAGGTGCCAACCGTGGTCGCCCCAGAGAACGATGATGGTGTTTTCGGCTAGGTCATCTTGTTCGAGTTGATCAAGGATCTTACCGATTTGAGTATCGATGTAGGCGACACAAGCATAGTAGCCATGGATGAGGGTGCGTTGGGAGCTCGGATCGAGGGGTCCGCTAGCAGGTATGCCGTTATAAGATCGAAGCTCTGAGGAATTGTGTTGGGCGTATTTAGGTGCACCGAGGGGTGCTTCTTGGTAGGGCGCTAATTGAATACTTTTTGGATCGAATCGATCCCAGTATCGTTTAGGGGCAACAAAGGGGAGGTGCGGTTTTTTAAAACCGACTGCAAGGAAGAAGGGTTTCTTTTTTTTGGCTAACTTGGCGAGACTTTTGACGGCGTGAGCGGCGATGGCACCGTCGTCGTAAGCATCATCCGGTACATCTAGTGCTTCTACTGCAGGCCATGCGTTATTTGCAAAGAGCTTTTTATTAATGGCATTCCAGTTGGCGTTTTTTTCTTCTGCGGCAAGAGTCTTGCTTTTCGAATTGTGGTAATGGCCGATGGGCTTGCCAGTTTTTTTATTATACTTGAGGTGCCATGTTTGCGTATAAGCTTCGCTCCAAGAGCGTGAATCAGATCCTTTATCGACGCTACGAGGATCGAATATTTTGCCGACTCCAGCGGTGTGATACCCGTTGTTTTTAAAGTGTTGCGTGAGGGTGACGATCTCCGGATGGATGGCACGTATTTTTGTTTTTAGATCCCAGATTTGGGTGAAGTCAGGATATTTTCCAGTCATTGCGCTGGCCCGAGAAGGGCCGCAGACGGCCTGTTGGCAATGGGCATTCAAGAAAGTGGTGCCTCGCGCCGCAATACGATCCATGGCAGGCGTAGGGACAGCCTTAGTATAAGCTCCAATGCTTGGTTTCAGATCATCGATCGCTATGAAGAGGATGTTAGGCTTTTCCCCAGCCAATAAAGAAGCTACCAAGATAAGGCTCGTGAAGTGAAAACTTATTGTGGGGATTCTTTTCATCAGAGTCCCGTCCGGAAGATGAAGCCAAGGTCGTCCAAGTAAATGTCACCCGTGATCGGCGCTTGGGATTGTATTTGGAAACGGAGTCCGTAGAGCTTTGCCATCGCATCAAGTTCTTCGGGCTGGGTTACTTTAACAGCGAAGGGTTTCCATTTTCCGATAATATTTGATAATTTTATAGATCCGATTGGCATCCAGTGGTTGGCGTCACTTTGTAGGATAATATTAATTCGCGCTTCGGAGTCGGCGCATTTTAGATTGTGAGCGGCCCGGAGTTGACCTGTTACGCCGTTGGCATTTGCGAAGGAGAGTTTCTCACGTGGTAATGGTTCAAAGTGGAATAGTAGGTCGGCATCACGTTTTGGGGTTTCTCCATTTAGTCGAGCGGCTGCCACATACTGGTTCGGTTTGACAGAAGATTCAGAGCCAAGCGCAAAGGTGCTTTTTGCCTGCCATTCGTAAATCGGGTTGTCGAAGGTCCAGTTCGTGTAGGCGCGTTCTTCAAGTGCCACAAGTTCGACGCTATGACTGGCGCTTTGTTTACCTGAGCGCGCGTGGATTGTAATTTCTCCTGCGCCTTTTGGAGTCACGGTGAAGGCTGCCACGGCATTATCCAGTTCAAGCGAAGTTTGACTCAGTGAGGCAGGCCCATCAATGCTAAGCTGAATGGTTTCGATTGATTGAAGGTAGGGTAGCTTGGCTTTGGGATCACTGGCAATGACCCAAGCTTCGATTTCACGATCAGCCGGCACGCGGTCTGGTAGGCTAAGTTGGAGTGATGGTTTCTTTGCTGAGCTTGCGGGCGAGTGACTGCTAGCGCTATGTTTTGTCCATGGTAGTTCGAGCACGTTAATGCTGAATTTAGGCAAAGTAATTGTCGGGCTATTACTGGCGGAGATTTGTCGAACCGCGGGGGGACAACTCCAAAGTGGTTTACGGGCGTGGACATCCCAGAAATATTCGGCACTCGAATAGGTATGCAGTTGCCCTTCCAGTCCGCTGGCTCCCTTGGTTTGAACTGCGACGGTGGCTTCTTTGGTCTCGGAAGTATTGATCAGCATAATTTGTAGACCCGTATCTGAACGAGTAACAAAACTCTTTACTGATTCCATACCTGAGAGGTCACTTTTTAGCATTTCGCTGCCCATTAAATTACTCCACATCCAGAGTGCCCAGTATTGACTTTTTGGCATCACAGACATGTTACCTTCATTGATATAAAATGTATTGTGACCACCTTCTTCTGTGTAGGTGGTGAGGTCCCATTCGTTAGCGAAATCAACGCCCTCTTCAAACATGACCCCAATCCAAAGTGCCGACCAGAGGGCACTGATTAGTTCGGCGGTGTCGCGGTCTTCATTGACCTTGATGTTCCACTCGCTAATTCCGATTTCAATTTCATCGATACGCTGGGGCTGATATTTGCTGATCCAGCCATTTACGCGTTTGATCGCTTTGCGAAGATCTGAAACCGCAGCAAATTTATCTGAATTCTGGCGCGTATTCACTCCGACTGGGTAGGCATGTATACTAATGAAATCCACAGCGTCTCCACCATCGCGTATCAATTCTTCGACGAAGCTAAGTGACAAGTCGGAGCAAGCCGGACCGCCGAGGTGTATGTCGGGATCGATTGCGTGCATTGCCTTGGAAAATTCGATAAAGCGTTGCGCGTAGGTCGTGCCGTCCATGGAGGATCCGTCGGGAAGCCGATGTCCCAATTCCCAGTCGCCATTAAGTTCGTTACCGACCTCCCAGTAGCGCACATCATAGCCTTGTTTTTGGTTGGCCCATTTGACCCATTCGGCAGCGAGTGCTGGCGATCCAGAACCCACGTTGACAGTTACCATTGCCTTGGCGCCGAGACTATTAATCCACTCGTGTTGGGTCTTAACATCCAGATCGCCATGATAATCGGATAGCTGACCTTCTTCGCCATGTAGTCGGAAACCCTTCTTATATCCGGAGTAGTCGACCTCCCAGCTACCATCGGCACGCTGCTTAGAAAGGTCAAAATTTTTAACACCATGGTCATTGCCGTCGATACGAACTCCGTTACCGTTCCAATAATATTCGTTCGACCATGAACCACCCGGTATTCGAATGGATCCAGGATGCCAGTCGCGAATTGCTTCTTGGAAGTTTGCATTCTCTATAATGGGGTGGCGACTCCAGAGTGAGAGGTTGGTGCCAGTGAGACGATCCGGGTCGGCTGTTTGAACAACCTCGTCTAGGTCAATACTGAGAGTTGCATCTACTGAACCTACTAAGGCGTAGCAACTAACATGCAAGAGTGCGACGATGGCTTGGGTCGTCGTCGATTTAATGTATTGAGGTAAGTGAAAAGCCATAAGAGGGATCAAATTAGACAATTAAGATGAGGAATATTTACGGTAGGTAAATGTAATATGTCATTTATACTTTAATGCTTAATAATGGACTTGTTTACTTTATGGTTCATTAAATCGTTTATAGAATGTATAATTTCCGATTTTTTTATCCTATAATTGGTCAGTTGAGGTGTTTTCTCATTATATGATCTAACTATTTAATGTGTGTATGCCATTGCGGCAAATTTTCTCAAATTAAACCTTTTTTATGGATTCCTCGATTACTCCAAATAATGCGACCGCTGCAGCTGACCGTGTGCCCTTAAAGCAGAAATTAGCTTACGGATTGGGAGGTCCTGTAGATATTTTAGCGATCTGGGTTTTTGTTTCGATTGCTTATCCTGTTTTTAATATGGAATTGCAAATGTCTCCGACAAGAGTGGCGGTCATCCTTATGGCACTGCGTCTGTGGGACGGCATAGCCGACCCGGTAATGGGTTGGATTTCGGATAACACACGTTCTCGCTGGGGGCGTCGCCGTCCCTTTATCTTTATTGGGGCTATTCTAGCCGCGATTACATACCCTTTAATTTGGTGGTTCCCCATGGACCTTTCGCACGACCAGTTGATGATTTGGGTGATTGGTTTTGGTATATTATTTTACACCTGCTTCACGATTTGGGCAGTGCCGTTTCAAAGTCTGCTGATGGAGATGACTCCAGATTATGATGAGAGGACTAGAGTTACCAGTATACGTGGAATTTTCCAAAGCTTGGCGGGTTTGTTTAATGGCTTTTGTTGGTGGCTTTCCCTGCGCCCAGTTTTTAGTATGACCAACGAAGCAGGCGAGTTGGTGCCAAGTACGATCAACGGCATGCGATACATTAGCCTCGGGGTCGCTTTAACTATTCTAATTTTGGGTATTTTACCCGCCTTGTTTGTCAAAGAGCGTTACTATAGGAGTGGTCTTGTTAAATCACAAAAACGAGTGAGTCTTTTCAAAGGCTTAAAGACTACTTTAAGTTGCGGACCCTTCCTAGTATTGTGTCTTTTTACGGTGCTATTTCTTTTCGGGCAGAGCATTTACGATAACTATGGACGTTACGTGGGGACTTATTACGTCCTAGGAGGAAATTGGGAAAAAAGTGCACTAATCACAAGTTGGGGGACATTAGTATATGTAGTTTTTAATCTTTTTATGATTCCAGTATTTGCCCGAATTTCCGAGAGAATTGGTAAGAATAAATGCCTCCTTAATGCGTCCTTTTTATTTCTCTTTTCGGCAACATTAACCTGGTACACCTTTACGCCTGAGCAGCCTTACCTTATGTTAGTGAACGGGGCCTTTCTGGGGGTCGCATACGCGGGTCTGTGGACTATGCTACCTACTATGCAGACCGATGTTGTCGATTATGATGAGCTCAAAACAGGGGCCCGCCGAGAGGGTAGCTTCGCCTCAGTCTATTCTTGGGTGCTAAAATTAAGCTTCTGTACCGGATATCTACTCTCTGGACCATTCTTAGAGATGACAGGTTTTGATGCCGCTTTAGGCGGAGAGCAATCTAGCGAAACACTCAAGCTCTTACGGTTAGGTTTTGTATTTATCCCTATGGTCGCAGTAGCATTTGCTATTGCGATGTTAAGATTTTTCCCAATTGACCGAGCCAAGGCTAACGAAATTCGTGCTTCCTTAGAAGCACGTCGTGGCGCTCTATAAATCCTTTTAGGTTGTTGTTCTATCCTCGCACTTAGCTGTTTTGTGAGTTCTATCCAATGAGATAACTTAGTTTTGTATATACGTTTATTTCAATAACACGAACCAGCGTACTCCTATTTTGAATTATTTAAATTTGCTCACACATTTTATCGTTTTGCTGGTATTTTTGAATGCTAGCGCATCATCGGCCGCAAAGCCGAACGTTCTGCTACTTGCGATCGATGACTTACGTCCTGAAATAGGATGTTACGGAGCCACGCACATGGTCACTCCTCATATGGACCATCTAGCTGGCCAATCGATGCGTTTCGAACAAGCATATGTTCAGCAGGCAGTTTGCCTACCTTCCCGCATCAGTCTATTCACGGGGATGCGCCCTAATTCCACAGGGGTGCATGATTTACAGACCAAATTCAGGGACACAATTCCTGAGGCGATAACGCTCCCCCAACACTTCGCCGCACATGGATATGAGACTATTGGCATGGGAAAAGTTTATCATGACGAGCAGTTTAGAGAGTGGAGCCAATGGATCGATACAGACAAGTTATTAGGCGTAAAACCCTACCAGAGCAAAGAAACCCAAGAAAAAATTAAAGCCCTAAGACAAGAGGCTAAACAAAAGGGTCTCAAGGGTGCGCAGTTACGGCGCTATACTAGGGGACCAGCCTTCGAGATGGCTGACGTTCCTGATGAGTTTTATCATGACGCCGCGATGACAAGCCGCGCTATTGAGGCTCTAAAAGAAGTGAAGGACCAAGCATTTTTTATGGTCGTAGGGTATAAAAAACCACACCTTCCATTTGTCGCACCGAAGCAATACTGGGATCTTTACGATTTCGATGCGATACAAATACCCGAAAATTACTATACTCCTAAGGCAGCACCCAGCATAGCTCAGATGAGCTGGGGCGAATTAAGGGCCTACTCGGGCATTCCAGAAAAGGGTCCGGTAGATACCATGACTGCGCGCCACTTAATCCATGGTTATTACGCTACTGTGAGTTTTGTAGATGCACAAATAGGTCGTTTGATGGAGGCTCTCGAAAAAGAAGGCTTAGCAGACAATACTATAGTCATTCTCTTCGGCGATCATGGTTTTAAGATTGGAGAGCATGCTATGTGGTGTAAGCACACGAACTATGAAATCGACACCCGCGTTCCATTTTTGATTAAAACTCCTTGGCCATCTCTAAAAGCTGGTAGTACGACTGCTCTAGTTGAGCTCTTAGATCTGTATCCAACTATATGCGATCTTACAGCTCTTCCGACTCCTGGTCAGTGCGAAGGATCTAGCCTATTGCCATTGTTAAAAAATTCTCAGGCGCCTTGGACGGACTTAGCCTACTCACAATACCCGCGACATGGCGGAGTCGTAGGCTATTCTGTTAAATCGCCTTCTGCTCGTTATACCGAATGGAGAAACAAGAAAACCAATGCTATAATCGCACGCGAATACTACGACCACCACATTGATCCCGATGAAAATATTAATGTAGCAGATAAGCGAGAGTATCAAAGCGAGATGACTCGATTATCAGTGACCTTAAATAAGAACCTTATAAATAAATAAACATGTCATTTAAAAATAACTTTGCTTGGGGCGCAGCGACTGCAGCTTATCAGATCGAAGGCGCAACAGAACTCGACGGCCGTGGCCCATCCATATGGGATACTTACTGCGATCAACCAGGAGGCACACGTGATGGCTTTTCTGGTTCAGTGGCCTGCGACCATTATCATCGTTATGCTGAGGATGTCGGATTGATGCAGGATATTGGCCTAAAGGCTTACCGATTCTCAATTTCATGGTCTCGCGTGATTCCTAATGGTACGGGTGCTATCAATGCTAAAGGCTTAGATTTCTACGATCGTTTGGTGGATGAGCTACTCAGTAAAAATATTTGCCCTTACGCGACGCTTTTTCACTGGGATTTGCCTCAGGCGCTACATCTACGTGGAGGATGGCTTAATCGCGATAGCGCTGATTGGTTCGGTGAGTATACTAGAATCGTTGCGGAGAAACTTTCTGACCGCGTGAAACATTGGTTTACTCTGAATGAGCCGCAGTGCTTCATAGGACATGGCTTATTAACGGGTATTAAAGCTCCTGGTCTAAAAATGGGATTGGACGATGTATTGCTTGCAACGCACCACAGTCTATTAGCACATGGTAGTGCAGTTCAGGCGCTTCGTTCAGTAGACCCTGATTCAAAAATTGGTGCTGCACCTACCGGTTCGGTAGCATTCCCGAATAGTGAATCAAAAGCTGACATAAAGGCTGCATTTGACGCTACTTTTTCGGTGCCCGGTGAGGCTGAATTAAATCCGGAAGGAAGTAACAGCTGGATGGTTTCACCAGAGCCTAGTTGGAACATTGCTTGGTATACAGACCCGATATTTTTCGGGCATTATCCAGAAGAAGGCCTACTTGCGTTTGGGAAAAATGTCCCTGCTTTTACTGACGCTGATATGGACTTGATTAGCCAGCCGATAGATTTCTGCGGAATGAATCTCTATAATGGCTGGAAAGTTGAAGCTAGTAAACGTGGCAACCGGTGGGAAGAGGTCCCTATGCCACAGGGTGCTCCATTAACTGCATTTAAGTGGCCAGTGACTCCAGAGATTCTGTACTGGGGCCCGCGCTTCTTTCATGAGCGCTACGGAAAACCAATTTATATTACTGAAAATGGTATGTCGGCTAACGATTGGATCGAATCTGACGGAAAGGTAAGAGATTTCCAGCGCCTAGATTTCGTGAAACGTTATTTACACCATTACAAGCGTGCTGCGACCGAAGGTATCCCAGTGGATGGATATTTTTTATGGTCACTACTTGATAACTTTGAGTGGGCAGAAGGATACCGTGAACGCTTCGGTATTATTCACGTCGATTATGCGACGCAAAAGCGTACGCTAAAGGAATCAGCGAAGTGGTACTCTGGTGTGATCGCCTCAAATGGCGCAGATTTGTAATTACCCAATCAGGGTTGGGGTAAACTTATTTCGAGCCAATCCAAATTCACCCCGGGCTCTGTATTTGCTACTATCTTTAGCTGAGGTGCAAGGCCTGCTTCGAAGTATAAGTTAACAGTCTGTGTTCTCCATGAGTCATGCCCACCCGTAGCTGGGAATAGATGATCTACGGCACTGCCTACGGCATTAGTTGGTGCAAAGCTTCCGTCTATAAAATGACCAGATAAAACGCGTAAAGTACGAGTTGTATCGCTAGAATAGTGTATTTTAACGGCGTAGGTTGCGCTAACAGGAATATACAAATCTTCGCTTCTTATGAAAATTCCATTTCCAATAGTTTCTGGAAATTTAACATAACCGTTGCCCTTAAAGCCAGGATACTGCCCGTTAACTTCGAGTCCGTTGTAGAGGCTTCCGTTCTCGAACTCGTAGTGACCGACAAGTGCTTCTAGAGGATCTGGGTCAAATGCACGATTCGATGGGTTTTGTATGGTACCATTAGACCCATATGTCCATTCGCCCATACCCTTGGTAGCAGGTTGATTTTGATACATATTCCAATGCGCCCAAGACATGCCTCTAGCCTCTGCTTGCATCCGTATCCAACTGAGCCACTTCTTACGATCTCTGCCTGAAATGGTAGCAAATAAATTACTTTCATTCACTGCTATTTCACTTTCTGCTATATTCACTGGGTAAAGCTGGCTATCATTTATGTACAGAGTATCAAATTTCACCTCACCACTAGATAATTGAATCTTAACAGTCCTATCAAAAGCAACATCTTCGACAGTTATTGTGTTCACCCCTAGTTCAAGAGGGGCAGCATTACCAAAAGGGAAAACTCCATTGGCATTTGTCTTATAAACTCTATAGGAG
>OZSS01001630.1_pt1 | contig 10231 bp, 9 predicted proteins | sample 1779911 | NCBI WGS metagenome assembly OZSS01 (sample SAMEA2603589, study PRJEB24840) | metagenome | biome: Water; feature: Photic zone; material: Seawater sample | place: Mediterranean Sea | collected 2013-11-12 | depth 10 m | reverse complement strand
GGTTTAATTTCTTTATTAAATATACAAGATTATATTAATAGAAATATTAAGCCTCACGAAAAGATCTTAGTGAGTAAAGGAAAAGAAAGAGCTGATCAATTATCTAAAGTTAAATTTCAATTAAGTCCTATTTATCTTTTTTATGACGATGAAAATATTGATTTAAACCTTGATATTCATCACGATAAAAAACCAATTATAAAGTTTAAATCGGGTAAGTATACTCACTCTATATATAAAACTAACACTGATTTCAGTGGAATAAATTTTAAGGAACTTTTTGTTGCAGATGGCCATCATAGGATTGAAGGATTTGCACAATTAGATGTTGATAAAGATACCAAGTTTTTATCAATAGTTTTCCCAAAATCTAAGTGCTTAAACTTGTCTTATAATAGAAGCATTAAGTTTCCAAAAGATCATAAAAAAGATTCGTTTTTAACTGATTTAAGAAAATATTTTCATGTTGAGGAGCTTAAGTATCATGAGAAGATAGAGCGTTTTTTTGTAATCTACTTCGATGGTAAATTTTTTAAAATCGATTTGAAAGATGACTATTCTACAAATGGTGCAGATTGCATTGATTTTGGAGAGTTTGTCTTAAAAGAAATATTAAATATTTATGATGAGACGAATGATGAAAGGGTAGAATTCGTCCCACCCACACTAGGGACTGATTATTTGATTAATCAAGTTGATACAGGTATAACAGATCTATCAACATTGATGAGACCAGTTAGTATGGATTTAGTTATAGATTATTCAAAAAATTTGAAATTTATGCCACCCAAAGCTACTTGGTTTGAGCCAAAGCCACTAGATGGGCTATTTTTTTATAAAATTATTGAATAAATCTTAAAAACTGAGGAGTAATATAAACAATGCAAAAACCCACTATTAAACCAAATCATCCATTTTTTTCATCAGGACCTTGCTCTAAAAGACCTGGTTGGAAATTAGAGGCATTAAGTGATGCAGTATTAGGAAGATCTCATAGAGCGAAAAGTGGTAAAGCAAAATTAAACGAAGTTATAGTTAAATCAAAAGAGGTACTCGAATTACCTGATGATTATTTAGTAGGTATAGTACCAGCATCAGATACAGGGGCTATAGAAATGGCTATGTGGAGTCTTTTAGGATTAAAAGGTGTCGAGGTTTGTGGTTGGGAAACCTTTGGATTGACTTGGGTAAAAGATATTACAAAACAGTTAAAACTAGAAAATGTCACTGTTCATAAAACTGATAACTATGGGGAGCTTCCAGATTTAACTAGAGTAAATTTCAATAATGATGTTGTTTTTACTTGGAATGGTACAACCTCAGGTGTTTGTATACCTAATGCCGACTGGATCCCAGACGAGAGAGAAGGTCTATCCATTTGTGATGCAACATCTGCTGTATTTGCTATGGACATGGATTTTAAAAAATTAGATGTTGTTACTTGGTCTTGGCAAAAAGTTTTAGGTGGAGAGGCTGCACATGGAATGATTGCTTTATCTCCAAAAGCTGTTGAAAGATTAGAGACTTATGAACCTTCTTGGCCAATGCCAAAAATTTTTCAATTAGCTAAAAATAAAAAATTTGCTAAAGATATCTTCGAGGGAGCTACAATTAATACACCATCTTTACTTGCTGCTGAGGATGCTTTAGATGCTTTGAATTGGTGTATTGAAATAGGTGGTCAAAAAGAACTGATATCACGATCAAAAAAAAATCTTCAAGTCATAAGAGATTGGATTGAGCAAAGGGATTGGGTAGAGTTTTTGGCTGTAGATCCAAATACCTATTCTTCAACTAGCATATGCTTTAAGTTTACACATCCTGAATTTGTAGCGTTAGACAGTGATAACCAAAAAAAATTAGTCAAAGAGGTTTGTTCTACATTAGAAAAGGAAGATGCTGGTTATGATATTAATGCTTATAAAGACGCACCGGCTGGAATAAGAATTTGGGGAGGCGCAACCGTAGAAGCCTCTGATATTGAAAAAGTTTTACCATGGATTGAGTGGTCCTTTTTTGAAACAATGGAAAGGTATAAATAATGAAGATTTTAATTTCAGATAAAATGAGTAATAAAGTTGAAGACGTTCTTAAATCTAAACAAATTGATTACGATATTAAGACTGGAATGTCTCCAGAGGAACTCAAAGAAGTAATTGATCAATATGATGGTATTTTAATCAGATCTGCCACTAAACTAACGTCTGATATACTTGCAGACTGCAAAAACCTTAAAGTTATAGGAAGAGCAGGGGTAGGTGTTGATAATGTTGACCTCGATCAAGCAACGAAAAATAAAATTTTAGTAATGAACACTCCCTTAGGAAACCTTGAGGCAACTGCAGAGTTAAGTGTGGGACTAATGTTTTCACTTATGAGAAATATACATTTAGCTAATGACTCGACTCATCAAGGAAAGTGGGAAAAACCTAAGTTTATTGGGACTGAATTAAAAGGAAAAACACTTGGAATAGTTGGTTATGGCAATATTGGCCAAAGAGTTGCTGAAATTTGCTCAACAATTGGTATGAACATTATTACTAACTCTAAATCAGCTAGTGATGAAGATCTATCTAGATTTAAAGCAAAAAAAGTTTCAACTGAGCAGTTAATAAAAGAAGCTGATATAGTTTCTATTCATACAAAATTAAATGATGAAACTAAATATATGTTTAATAAAGAAACACTTTCTACCATGAAACCTACATCAGTTATTATAAATTGTGCAAGGGGTGGTTTAATTAATGAAGCTGATTTAAAAGACGCTTTAAACAATGAAGTCATTGCAGGGGCAGCTATCGACGTTTATGAAAATGAACCTGCAACAGATAACGTCATGTTTGGTGCTAAAAATTTACTTTTAACACCACATTTAGGCGCATCTTCAAAAGAAGCACAATCTAATGTTGCCATTGATGTAGCAAATCAAGTTGCTGATTTCTTAATAGATAATAAAATAGTCAATAACGTTAACTCTTTTTAAATTTTTTTAAATATTCATATATTGAAATTTTTGTAAGAACGTTTTGAATTGATCCACTTTCATTAATTTTTTTTAATTGAGAAAGTGTTAATTTAAAAATTTTTATTTCTTCATTTTCATTCTTATTGTAGAGCGATTTAAATTTAATTTTTTCTACCTCGGCATAGTAAACATGAACGATTTCATCAGAGTAACCTGGCACTGGGCAGTATGTAGTTAGTTTGACTATTTTTTTTGTTTTAACTCCAATCTCTTCTTTAATTTCTCTTTTCAAGGCTGTTGTTAGACTTTCACCCTTATCAACCAAACCACCAACAATTTCATATTTTAAATTTTTACCTCTTACAAAGTAAAATGGTCTAAATTGTTTTATTAAATAAAATTTTTTTTCCTCTGGGCTAAAACATAATGCAAATACAACATCACCAATGTTCAAAATTTCTCTATTAATTTTATAGGGTTTAACTTTTTTGTTATAGCTCTTGATTAAAAACTGATATTTCCAAAAGCTAAAGAAACTTTTTGATAAAAGCGTTTTTTTTATTTTACTTACTTTTTGCATGTAATTTAACTGTTTGACTATTTATAAGACAAAAGTATATATATTCAATACTCGGGGAGTAGCTCAGTCTGGTAGAGTGTCTGCTTTGGGAGCAGAAAGTCGCAGGTTCGAATCCTGTCTCCCCGACCATGAAGAAAATGATGAAGAAAGCTACAATCAAAAGACCCTCAAAAACAAATATGCAATCGGGTCTAAAAAAAACTAAATTATGGATTATTGAATTTGAATTTGACCCTAGTCTTCAAAAAGACGTTTTAATGGGATGGAATAGTTCCAAAAACACAACTAAACAACTAAAACTCAACTTTGATAATCTAGATGATGCTATCTTATGGTGTCAAAAGAACTCATATGAATACAAGGTTGTAGATCAAACTTATAAACAAGTAAAACCAAAGAGTTATGCGAGTAATTTCTCAAATAATAGAAAAACATCCTGGACCCATTAATAATTAAATATTCATTTTTCAAAATATAATACTATTATCACTCCATAATTATTAATTAATAAGGGGGAAAGAAATGATTAAGTTCATTACAACTCTGCTTGCTTTATTTATGTTTAGCACGTCATACGCTAAAGAAGTTAAAGTTGGCATTATTTTAGGTTTTACAGGACCTATTGAATCATTAACGCCAGGTATGGCTGCAGGCGCTGAGTTAGCTTTTAACGAAGCTTCAGACTCTGGTGCACTTCTAGGTGGTTCTACAGTTAGCTCAATTAGAGCTGACTCAACATGTATCGACTCAGCAGCAGCAGCATCTGCAGCTGAATTTTTAATATCTCAAGGCGTTACAGCTATCATGGGAGCAGACTGTTCCGGTGTTACAGGTGCAGTTCTTTCTAACGTAGCTGTTCCTAATGGTGTACCAATGATTTCACCATCTGCAACTTCACCTGCTTTAACTACTGCAGAGGATAATGGTCTGTTTTTTAGAACAGCTCCTTCTGATGCGAGAGGCGGAGAAGTATTAGCAGACATCACTAACGACAGAGGCATTACAAGTGTTGCAATTACATATGTTAATACTGACTATGGTGTCGGTTTAGCTGATGTATACGAAGCTGCCGCTAATGCAAGAGGTATAGAAGTTACAGCAAAAACTGCTCACGAAGGTGATAAAGCTGATTATAGTGCTGAAGTAGGTGTTCTTTCATCTGCTGGTGGTGATGCATTAGTTGTTATTGGTTATTTAGATCAAGGTGGAAATCAAATTATACAAGGTTCGCTTGACAGTGGAGCTTTTGATACATTTGTACTTTCTGATGGAATGATCGGTGCTTCATTAACAGATACTTTTGGTTCTGATCTTGATGGTTCTTTTGGTTCTATGCCTGGTTCATTAGGTGCTGGTGCAATGAAGTTTAAAGCATACGCTGAAGCAAATGGCGTAGACCCATCAGTTTATGTCGGAGAGTCATACGACGCTGCAGCATTAATAATGCTAGCAATGTGCAAAGGTGGATCTGATGACAGTGCAACTGTAGCTGCAAACATTATGGATGTAGCAAACGGTCCTGGTACTAAGATTTATGCAGGAGAGCTTAAGAAAGGTCTTGATCTTGCTTGTGCAGGATTTGCTGTTGACTACGACGGAGCAACAGATGTTAACTTCACAGAAGTAGGAGAAGCATTTGGAGCATTCCTTGAAAAAGGAATTGTTGGCGGTCAATTTACAGACGTAGCTCAAAGATAAATATTAAAATTTAGCCCCATCTTTTAGGTGGGGCTAAACAATTTATTCAATTTTTTATAATTTTTTCTGGTAGTAATCCTTCTGGCCTATATCTCATAACTAACAGTAAGCCAAGCCCCATCATTAAATATCGAAAGTATGGAACACTATTTTGAAAATGTTCTTTGATATAACTAGTTTCATCTAAATGGTTAGTGAACAAATTGATTAGAACCATTGCAAAGGGTGCTGATTGTATCCAAATAAACCAGACTACAAACCCTCCAAGTACTGCTCCATAATTATTCCCTGTACCACCTAAAAGTACCATCACCCATATTAAAAAAGTATATCTGAGTGGTTGATAGCTTGACGGAGTAAAAAGGCCATCATAAGTTACGAGCATTGCACCTGCAAATCCAATAATTGCTGAACCTAACATGAAAATAAACAAATGCTGTTTAACAACATTTTTACCCATGGCTCTAGCTGCTTCTTCATTGTCTCTTATGGCTCTCATCATCCTACCCCATGGAGAATTTAAAGCTTTTTCTGAGAAATATAGAATTACAAATACAACGACTAAAAAAATCAAACTAAAGCAAAGTTTCACAAAAACACCTGAAGAGGAGATTACTAATTGATTAAGTAAAGAAATTTTTGCTTCGGGGTCTAAAACATTTGATAACTTTGAGGAGTTAAAAAACTGAACTAAATTAATAAACCATTCTGACTCTTGTAAATTCACTTCATAAGGAACGGGTCTTTTTAGACCAATAACATTCTTAACACCTCTTGATAGCCACTCTTCATGTTTTACAATCGTAATTATAATTCCTGATACCAACAGAGTAGAGATGGCTAAATAGTCTGATCTTAATCCCAAACATACTTTACCTACAACAAAAGCTACTAAGGCAGATAAAATTGCTCCTACAAACCAAGAGAAAATAATTGGTAAATTCGCACCCCCAAGGAAACCAGAAGTAGCAGCATTTATAGACTCAATTTTACTAATTGATGGTCCTGCTATGAATTTAAGTAAAGGGATAGATAAAATTATAATTAAGAATACAAAGTAGTTTTTATATTTATGTTTCGATAATTTTTTATTAATCATAAATACGCTAATTACAACTGCTGCTAAAAATAGTCCTGATATTAAAATACCTATACCTCCAGCACTCCAAGCTTCATGCACAGGTGGTACAGAAACTAAAACGGTAGCAAGTCCTCCTATGGCTAAAAAACCCATTACACCAAAGTTTATTAACCCCGCAAATCCCCATTGTATATTTACCCCCATTGCCATAACCGCAGAGATCAAACAAAGATTTAACATTGATAGAGCTATGCCCCAGGACTGAAACAGGCCAACTAAAACTGTTAATATAGTCATCACAGAAAAACAAATTCTAAAGTCTATATTTTTGATCATATGACTTTACCTTTAAAAATACCATTTGGCCTAAATATGAGAACAACTATCAATATTGCAAAAGAGATAGCAAATTTATAATCAGTAGAGATAAATTGTATAAGCGTACTCGGCTCTAAACTTTCTGGCATAATATATTTAAAGAATTTTTTATATGCATAGGTAAGACCTATTTCAGAGAATGCTATTAAAAAGCCCCCATAGAATGCCCCTAAAGGATTACCTATCCCTCCAACTATTGTTGCTGCAAAGATAGGAAGAAGATTATTGAAATAGGTAAAGGGCTTAAAGCTTTTGTCTAATCCATATAATGTTCCTGCAACAGTCGCTAAAATTGAAACTATTACCCATGTTATTAAAACTATTTTTTTTGGGTCAATACCTGAGAGTAGGGCTAGGTCTTCATTATTTGAATATGCCCTCATTGATTTTCCAGTCTTTGTTTTATTTAAAAAATAAAACAGTATTGAGCAGGTGATTATAGTTGTTACCAATGTAATTACTTGTGTAGACTTTATTGCTAGACCTTCATTTAAACCTGTTAATTGTTTAAATTCTCTCGCTTTCATTATGAATTTATGTCCATCCATAAAATTTATATCATTTGGCCCAATGATAATTCTCACTACTGCATTTAAAACAAACATAATACCAAGGCTCACAACTATAAAAGTTACAGGATTACTTTTTTTATTTCTGTAATATTCAAAAACTGTCTTGTCAAAGAATAAGCTCACAGCAATTGTTAATAAGATTCCAATGGGTAAAGCCAGAAGAGCCGTTGGAAGCAATCCAAATGAAATTCCCTTTGACTGTAAATACCATGTCATAAGAATTACAACCATAGTTCCAAAAGCCATTAAGTCTCCATAGGCAAAGTTAGCAAATCTTAACACTCCATATATCAAAGTTACCCCAATAGCACCAAGCGCCAATTGAGATCCATAAGTGATACCAGGTACGATAATAAAGTTAGTTAGAAGTATGATAGAGTTTAAAAAATCCATTTATCCACCCAAAAAAGCTTTTCTGATATCTTTATCATTTAGTAGGTAGTCACCTTTACCTTCGTATGCATTCTTTCCTGTCACCAATATATAACCCCGGTCAGATACTTCTAAAGCTTGTCGTGCATTTTGCTCAACCATCAGGATAGCAATATTTTGTTTTTTAATATTCAGGATGTGTTGAAATAATTCAGTCATAATAACAGGTGAGACACCTGCTGTGGGCTCATCGAGCATTAAAACATCAGGATTAGTCATTAATGCTCTTGCTATTGCAACTTGTTGTCTTTGTCCGCCAGATAACTCACCAGCAAACTGATCCTTCTTTTCTTTAATTATAGGGAATAGATCATACATTTCTTCTATTCTAGAAGGTAGATTATCGTCATTGATAAACGCTCCCATCTCTAAATTTTCTTTTACTGTTAACTCTGTAAATATATTTTTAATTTGAGGTACGAACGATAAGCCTAGTTTTATTCGGTCTTGTGTTTTTAGATTTGTAATATCTTTACCATCTAGCATTACATTACCATCTTTTAAGTCTAATATACCAAGCATTGCTCTCATTGCCGTTGATTTTCCAGCACCATTGGGGCCCAGAATAGACACAATCTCTCCACGATCTACATTGAAAGAGCAATCTTCAATAATGTTAACTCCACCGTACCCTCCAGTTAACTTTGTCGCTGAAAAAAACATTACTTTTTTAATCCCTTACCCAAATAGGACTCAATAACTTGTTCATTTGACTTAACTTCTTCAGCAGAACCCTTAAAGAGGACTGATCCCTCTGCTAAAACAATAACAGGGTCACATAACTCACTTATAAAATTAAAATCATGCTCAATCATACAAAATGTGTAACCTTTATCCTGATTAAGTTTTAAAATCGACTCACTGATATCTTTTAAAAGAGTTTTATTAACACCTGCTCCAACTTCATCTAAGAAAACTATTTTTGCATCAACCATCATAGTTCTCGCCAACTCTAATAATTTCTTTTGTCCTCCAGAGAGATTTCCTGCTCTTTCATTTTTTAAGTGTTCTATCTTAAGAAATTTTAGAACATCCATAGCCTTATCTCTGATAATTTCATCCTCTTTTTTTATTTGTCGATTATTCATAAGAGAGTAGAGAAGTTTTTCACCCTTTTGATTACCTGGAACTACCATTAAATTTTCAATAACTGTCATATTTGAAAATTCGTGTGCAATTTGAAATGTTCTTAATACACCTAAATGAAACAAGTCGTGTGACTCTTCATTTGTGATTTCAACACCATTATAGAAAACTTTCCCTGTATCAGGTTTAAGATTACCAGTTATGACATTAAATAATGTCGTTTTGCCTGAGCCATTAGGCCCTATAATACCAGTAATAGCTTTATCTTTAATTTCTAAAGAGCAGTCATTAAGCGCTACTAAACCACCAAAAGTTTTTACTATATTTTCGACTTTTATTAATGTGTTGTTCATTTAAAAATTAATGCATATTAAAGTAGAAAATATAAAGTTGAAGTGGTAAATATTCCAATAAATGCGCTCTTAGCTCAGCTGGATAGAGCATCTGCCTTCTAAGCAGAGGGTCGCAGGTTCGAATCCTGCAGAGCGCGCCATTTATCCTCTTTAAAATTAAATCAATTTACTTAAGCTTAATCTTCAATGAATCGTTATGAAGAATTGCTATCTCGCTTGTTAAAAGGAGAGAAAATCTTAATTGACGGTGGTACGGGTACTGAAGTTGAAAGAAGAGGCGTTCCTCAACTAAAAAATGCTTGGAATGCTGGAGGTGCTTTAACACATCCTGATATTATAAAAGGAATACATTCAGATTTTATTAAAGAAGGTGCAGAAATTATAATTTCAAACACTTTTGCTACTTGTAAACATTTAATGAAAGATGCTGACTGTCTTAATGACTTTGAATTGCTTAACAAGCGCAGCGTTGAGTTAGCTGTTGAAGCTAGAAATGATCTTATAAAAGATGAGGTGTTAGTAGCTGGCGGGATTTCTCATTGGTCTTTTACTAACAAACTCCCATCCCTTAAAGATTTAGAAGAGGGTGCATCTGAACAAGCGATTATTATGAAAGATGCAGGCGCTGATTTAATTTTACTAGAAATGATGATTGATATTCCAAGAATGTTATCCGTGTTAAAGGGTGTTAGAAATTCTGATCTTCCTGTTTGGGTTGGACTCTCATGTGAACCAGATGATAATGGAGTTATGAGATTGTTATCTGGTCAAAAAGATTTAGTTGATAGCTCTCCAAATTTAAGAGTAGGAGAGACTTTAGAAGAAGCAATTTTATCACTTAAAGATCAAAACATTCCTTTAATAAATATCATGCACACAGATGTAGAATATATAGATGAATGTTTAGATATCGTGAAACTTAATTGGAATGGACTGGTTGGAGTTTATGCTCACTCTGGTGACGATATTCAAATGGAATGGACATTTGATGATGTAATTTCGCCAAAAGATTATTTCAATTATTGTGATAAGTGGTTAAAAAAAGGCACTAATATTATTGGAGGCTGTTGTGGTACTGGGCCTGAG